>ERZ773242.711-NODE-711-length-37503-cov-19.777799_pt1 | contig 37503 bp, 23 predicted proteins | sample MGYA00511077_ERZ773242 | MGnify/ENA primary metagenome ERZ773242 (study PRJEB29015, sample SAMEA2737754) | human gut metagenome | biome: human gut; feature: human-associated habitat; material: faeces | place: China | collected 2012 ... | reverse complement strand
CGCACCTCGCTCGCCGTATCGGCACTTAGAATTATGCGGTATTGCCTTTACTTTTGCCTCCCGGCAGGATATACTTAAAAGCAGAACAATACGGGCAGCCAGAAGGCCGGCCAAATATAAGGATGTGTTATCATGAACCTGAAAGGCAAAACCATTGTGCTGGGCATTACCGGCGGGATTGCTGCTTATAAAATGCCCAATGTGGCCCATGCCCTGGCCAAAGCCGGCGCCAATGTGCATGTGCTGATGACCAAAAACGCCACGGAGTTTATCACCCCGCTGGTGTTTGAAACCCTGACCAACAACCGCTGCATTGTGGATACCTTTGACCGCAACTTCCAGTATGATGTGGCCCATGTTTCGCTGGCCAACGCGGCGGATTTGATGCTGATCGCCCCGGCAACCGCAAATGTGATCGCCAAGCTGGCCCACGGCCTGGCGGATGACATGCTGACCACCGTTACCCTGGCGGCCCGCTGCCCCAAGCTGGTGGCCCCCGCCATGAACACCCATATGCTGGAAAACCCCATCACCCAGGATAACCTGAAAACGCTGGAACATTACGGTTTCACCGTCATTCCCTCCGGTTCCGGCCTGTTGGCCTGCGGCGATACGGGCTCCGGCCGCCTGCCCGATGAGGGCGTTCTGGTGGACTATGTGGCACGGGAGCTGGAACACGAAAAAGACATGCAGGGCATGAAAGTGGTGGTTTCCGCTGGCGGCACCCGCGAACCGATGGACCCGGTGCGCTACCTGACAAACCATTCCACCGGCAAAATGGGCTATGCCGTGGCCCGCGCCTGTATGCTGCGCGGCGCGGAGGTGACGTTGCTGACATCTTCCGACTTGCCGCCGGTTCCGTTTGTCAAAATGGTGCCTTTTGCCACCGCGGCAGAACTGTTTGAAGCTGTCAAGGCCAACGCCATGGATGCGGATGCCCTGGTGATGGCCGCCGCTGTGGCGGACTACCGCCCGGCCCAGGTGGCGCAGGATAAGATCAAAAAGCACGATGGTGAACTTTCAATTGAGCTGGAACGCACGGATGACATTCTGGGCTGGGTCGGCGAGCACAAGCCGGAGCAGTTGTTTGTCTGCGGCTTTTCGATGGAAACGAAAGATCTGATCGAAAATTCTACTGCCAAGCTGCACAAGAAAAACATGGATATGATTGTGGCCAACAATGTCAAGGTGCCCGGCGCCGGTTTTGGCGTGGATACCAACGTTGTAACCCTGATTACCGAAAGCATTTCCACCGCGCTGCCGCTGCAAAGCAAGGATGATGTTGCCATGCACATTGCGGACGTCATTGTGGAAACAAAGCGGAGAAAACAGAAAAAGTAAAGCTGCCCCCCCGCAAAAGAAACGAAGCAGCAAAAGAATAAGCTGATTTGGCACCCCTGCAGCCGCGCAGGGGTGCTTTTGCATGTGCACACAATTTTCACATCCTGGCAAAAAAACGACGCACAATTTTCACAAATAGGCAGTATACTTCTGGATAGTTCAGGGGTACGCCTGCCCTGCGGCGGGCGGCCCCCAAGAAAAGGGGAGTGCATCCATTGATCGAAGTCAAGCATTTGACCAAGCGTTACGGAAAACACACCGCGGTCGATGATATCAGCTTCACTGTGCAGGACGGCTGTATTTACGGCCTGCTAGGGCCCAACGGCGCCGGCAAATCCACCACAATGAACATGATCACCGGGTATCTTGCGCCCACGGGCGGCACCGTTGCCATTGACGGCCATGATGTTCAGGAAGAGCCCAAGGAGGCCAAAGCCTGCATCGGCTACCTGCCGGAAATTCCGCCGCTGTATACCGATATGACCGTGCAGGAATACCTGCTGTTTGTCAGCGAGCTGAAAGGCAAAAAGAAAAAAGCGGACCGCGTGCAGGATGTAGCGCAGGCTGTGCAGCGCGCTGGGCTGCAGGAGATGGAAAAGCGGCTGATCCGCAACCTTTCCAAAGGCTACCGCCAGCGCGTTGGCATTGCCGCTGCGCTGCTGGGCAGCCCCAAGGTGATCATTCTGGACGAACCCACCGTTGGCCTAGACCCCGCCCAGATGATCGAGATCCGCAACCTCATCCATGACCTGGGAGAGACCCACACCGTCATCCTTTCCAGCCATATCCTGAGCGAAGTGCAGACGATCTGTGACCGCGTGCTGATTATTGCGCACGGTAAAGTGGCCGCCCAGGGCACGCCGGAAGAGCTGGCCGCCCAGCTGGCTGCCCGCGGCATGATTGCCGCCACGGCACTTGGCACCAAAGAACAGATTCTGGCCGCTGCCGCCAAGGTGGAGGGCCTGACCGACCTGCGCGTGACCGCGGAAAAGGGCGATGAAGTCAGCTTTACCGCCACCAGCACCGCCGGTGCAGACCTGCGCGCGGCCCTGTCCAAGGCGCTGGCCGAAGCTGGCTGCCCGGTTGTGTCCCTGACAAGCGATACGATGAGTTTGGAGGATATCTTCCTACAGATCACCGAGACTGCACCGGAGGAAGCCCAGCCGGAAGAAACCGAAGAACCGGCTCCGGAAGCGGCTGCCGCACAGCCGGAACAGTCTGCTGAGCCTGCCGAACCGCAGGTCCCGGCGGATGATACTCCGGAACAACCGGAAGCTGAAAACGACCAAAAGGAGGAAGAGTGAGCCATGTTTGCCATTTTTAAGCGGGAACTGCGCAGCTATTTCACCAGCCTGGTCGGCTATGTTGTCATTGGTGTTATGCTGGCGTTTATCGGGTTATATTACTCCGCCAACTGCCTGGTGTATGGTACGTCGGATTTTTCAACCGTTTTGTATTCTACCACGCTGGTCATGCTGTTTTTGCTGCCGGCGCTGACCATGCGCAGCTTTGCGGATGAACGCCGCAATAAAACCGACCAGCTGCTGCTCACCAGCCCGGTGGGGATCCCTTCTATCGTGATGGGTAAGTACTTTGCCCAGCTGGCGGTGTTTGCCGTGCCCATGGCGGCAGCGGCCATCATGCCGCTGGTGCTCACGGCCTTTGGCACCATCTCCCTTACCAGCGCTTACGCCACCTGGCTGGCGTACTTTTTGATGGGCGCTGCCTGCATTGCCATCGGCACCTTTGTCTCCGCCCTGACGGAAAACCAGATCATTGCGTACCTGGCTACTTTTGGTGCGCTGCTGATCTGCTACCTGATGAACGGCATCAAGAGCCTGTTCACCAGCGGCAACACGCTGGCATTCATCGTGTTCTGCGTGGTGCTGGCGGTTGTGGCTCTGCTGGTCGGTCTGGCCTGCAAAAATGTCACGGTGGGCAGCGCGGTGTTCTGCGGCGGTGCCGTGGTGCTGGTGCTGCTGTTTAAGCTGCGCCCGGCCTGGCTGCTGACCGGCTTTAACAGCGTGCTTGGCGCGCTGGCACTGTTCCAGCCGTTTACGGATTTTGTGGGCGGCATGTTCAGCGTGACCGGCATTGTGTATTATCTATCGGTGGCGGGACTGTTCCTCTTCCTGACGGGTCAGGCACTGGAACGCCGCCGCTGGAATTAAAGAGGGGAGGGTTCCGACGATGAACTTTAAGAAAAAGAACGCGGCCAATGCCCCTGCCCCTAACCAGGCACAGCAGGCAGCGCGCCGCCGCAGCCTGCGCAGCGGTGCTTACGCCAGCGTGCTGGCCGTTGTGGTGCTGGTGCTGGTAATTCTGCTCAACCTTGTGGTGGGCGCGGTGCCCACCAAGTTTACCCAGTTTGATATTTCCACCGGCAAAATGTTCACCCTGAGCGATACCACCAAAACCATGCTGCAGGAACTGAACACCGATGTGACCGCCTATTACCTGGCGGAAACCGGCAACGAGGATTCCAACATTACGCGAATTCTGGACCGCTATGCGGGCGAAAGCAGCCATTTTACCTGGCAGCAGCGCGACCCCGCGCTGTACCCCACCTTTGCACAGCAGTATGACGCGCAGAACGCAAGCTCCTCCAGCGTGATCCTTGTATGCGGGGATAACCACACCGTGGTGGACTACAATGATATGTATACGGCGGATTATTCCAGCTATTATACCACCGGCAGTTACACAATGAGCTTCTCCGCTGAGAACGCGCTGTCCTCCGGCATTGCCAAGGTCACGCGGGAGAACAGCTATGTGCTGTACCAGCTGACCGGCCACGGCGAAGCCAGCCTGGAAAGCGATTTTACCGAAACGCTGGATAATTCCGGCGTTACCGTGCAGGACCTGAACCTGCAGACCACCGGCACCGTGCCCGAAGATGCCGCAGCTCTGCTGATCAACGATCCGAAGGCGGACCTTTCCACCCTGGATGCCGATGCCACTAAGACCTACCTGGAAAACGGCGGCAACCTGTTTGTGACCACTGATCTGACAGTGGATACCCCCAATTTGGATGCCTTGCTGGCAGAATACGGCATGACCCGCCAGGAAGGCCTTGTGATTGAAAACGACAGCAACTATTATGCTTACGGCTACCCGCAGACCTACCTGCTGCCGAGCCTGAGCTCCAACGATATCACCGCGGGCGTGACCGATGGCATGTATGTCTTTACCCCCGTGGCACAGGGTATTGTGAAAGGCGACAGCACCGACGATCTGACCCTGACCACCCTGCTGAGCACCAGCAGCACGGCCTATTCCATGCAGGCCACCGCCGAGCAGGGGGAAAACGATCCCAACGGCCCCTTTAACATTGCCGTTGCCGCCAGCAACAGCGCTACCGGCGCCAAAGTGGTTTGGGTGAACTGCCCCAACATGCTGAACAGCAAGATGAACAGCGCGGTTTCCGGCGGCAATGCCCAGCTGTTGACCAGCGCCGTGAACTGGATGACCGGCGAGGGTGTGGTGATCGACAGCAAGAGCATGAGTGCCGAAACCCTGATGGTGCCGGGCAGATCGATTAAGCTGCTTGGCCTGCTGTTTACCATCGTGGTGCCGCTGGCCTTTATCGTGGCCGGTATTGCCATCACTTTGGTGCGCCGCCGCCGTTGATATTTCCAGTGCCGCAGAAACCTTAGGAGATAACAGCCAATGAACACAAAGAAAATGTTGCCCCTTTTTGTGCTGGTTCCCGTGGTGGTTGTGCTGGGCGTTGCCCTTGGTGTGCTGAACCATGCAGACACCGAGGAAGAGGATACCAGCATTGCACTGTGCAGCCTGGATGCTGACAGCGTGACCGCGATTGCCTACAAAGACGCCAGCGATGGCGCAACGTTGGAATCCGCCCTGACCAAAACGGATGATACCTGGACACTGGATTCTGACCCCGCGCTGCCCCTTGACCAGAGTAAGGCCCAAGGCGTTGCCGACAGCATGACCGCTCTGACCGCGCTGCGCGAACTGAGCGATGACGCCGACGTTGCCAGCATGGGCTTTGATACCCCGACTTATGAGCTGAGCCTGAAAACGGCAGATACCGAATGGACGCTGACCGTTGGCAGCAAGAACTCCATCACAAACAACTGGTATGCCCGCCTAAGCGCAGACGGCCCGGTGTATACGCTGGACAGTTCGGCCCTGAGCGGCATCTGCAAAACCGCAAAGCAGCTGTATGCCGCCCAGAACATTACGGACATAGATGTGGACGATGTGACCAAGATGGTGGTGCAGACCGCCAACGGCGGAACCCTGAGCTTTGCCCAGAATGACAGCACCTGGACGCTGACGGATGATGCGGAGTATAACCTGAATCAGGATATCGTCAAAAAGATGGCGAGCACCATCTGCGATCTGAAAACCAAGTGGAGCGTGACCAAACCGCAGGCCGATGCCGTGTATGGTCTGGATACCCCCAATGCCATCGTTACCCTGATCGCATCGGACGGCACCAGCATCCAGTGCAGCTTTGGCGGCAACGACGCCGAGGACGATACCCTGTGCTACCTGCGCAGCTCCGGCGCAGCAGGCGTTGTGTATGAAGTGAGCACTGACGCCCTGAACGCCTTTGCCTATGACAAGGCAGCGCTGGAAGCCGAGGAGGAAGCCACCCCCGAAACCGCCGATGTTGCCGCCGAAGACCCGGTTGGCAATGACAATACCGTTGATGATGAATAATCGGTCCGGCAGCAAAGCCTGAACCAATGCAAAGCCCCCGGCACGGTGCCAAACCACTGTGCCGAGGGCTTTTTGCAGAGTAATGCGGGATTTTACCACTTGATTCCTGTAAATTCCGTTCCATTCTGCCGCGAGGCATGGTATAATTAAAATACAATAAAACACGCCGCAAGGCCAGCATATGCAGCAGGGCGCGTTGTGCGGGGAAAATGGCATTTCCCTATAGTGACCGCAGGGGCGCACATTGTGCGCCCGCCAACTTAAGGCAAAGATATTTCCATGTGAAAATATGGATAGGAAAAATGCCTTTTATGTAACAATTTGGATGACTTCTTCGTTTATCTTATTAGAGGATACACCTTAGACAAACAGCAGGGGGCGGTAAGCATGAAAAAAAGATTCGCGGCATTTGTGCCAACCGTTTTGGCGGCAGTCTTGTGCGCCTGTTCTGCTGCCCCAAAAGATGTACTCCCCAATAAGGCGGCCCAGCCGACCGAAGCACCAACACAGCAAGCCCAAACCACGCAGGCAGCACCCACGGAACAGCCCACCCCGGAGCCGGACCTCGTGCAGCAGCTGATGGAGGAGATGACGCTGGAACAAAAGGTGGGGCAGCTCTTTCTTGTGCGACCCGATTCCCTGGACTTGAGCCAAACGCAGGACCAGATCAACGATGCCAAGGCGGACGGCGTGACCGAACTGACGGATGCCATGCGCCAGACTTTGGCGGAGTACCCGGTGGGCGGCGTGGTGATCTTTGGCAAAAATCTGGAAAGCCCGCAGCAGATCACCCAATTCCTGGACGATTTGCAGCAGGCGAGCGATATGCCGCTCTTTACTGCCATTGATGAGGAGGGCGGCCTGGTGGCGCGCCTTGCCAACAATGCCGCGTTTGACCTGCCCCAATACGAAAGCGCTGCGGCGGTGGGAACATCCGGTAACCCGGAAGATGCCCGCGCCATGGGCCGCACCATTGGCGGCTACTTAAAAGAATACGGCTTTAACCTGGATTTTGCCCCTGTGGCCGATGTGAACACCAACCCCGATAACCCGGTCATCGGTACCCGCGCGTTCAGCAGTGAACCGCAGACCGCCGCCGAACTTGTGGGCGGGGCGTGCGCCGGGTTTGCCGATGCGGGCATTGCCTGCACCCTCAAGCATTTCCCCGGCCATGGCGATACCAGCGAGGATACCCACGTTGGCACCGTAACGCTGAACAAAACGCTGGATGACCTGCGCAGCTGTGAGCTGGTGCCCTTTGCCCAAAATGTGAACAATGCTCCGCTGATTATGGCGGCCCACATTACCGTGCCGCAGGTAACAGGAGACGATACCCCGGCCTCCCTTTCCAGCGTCATGCTGACCGATCTTTTGCGCGGGGAGTTGGGCTATCAGGGCTTGATCGTGACGGATTCGCTGGCGATGCAGGCCATCACCGATGTGTATACCCCCGGTCAGGCGGCGGTCAAGGCGCTGCAGGCCGGTGCAGACCTGCTGCTGATGCCCAACGGCCTTGCCGATGCCTATACCGCCGTGCTGGAAGCTGTGCAGGATGGTACCATCCCCCAGCAGAGACTGGACGAAAGCGTGCAGCGCATGTTGCAGTGTAAATACCAATACGGCATCCTGACGCAGTAACGCGGTGCCGTTTATAAGGAGAATGAAAATGCCTAAGTATACAGTAGACGGTTCGTTTTTTGTGCAGCAGCTTTCTGGCATCCAGCGCTATGCGCGGGAAATACTCGCTGCCATGGACCCCATGCTGGAACCCGGCGAACTGGAAGTGGCGGTTCCGCCGGATTGTATCGTTCCCGAATACCGCAATATCAAGGTGGTCACCCTGCCGCAGTCCAGCGGCATTTTGGGCTGGCAGCGGGTGTATGGCCGATATCTGGCACAAAGCGGGCGCTGCTGGCTGGGCATGTGCAACGTTATTCCCATGTTCCACCGTGGGAACGAGGGCATTGCCGTGGTGCATGATGTGTGCTATAAAGCACGCCCGGATTTTTATACCGACCTGCGCGGCCGCACCAGCGCTGTCTGGCACTGCATGCAGTATGCGGCCATTGCCAAAAAGGCCAGAAAAATCGTGACGGTCTCGGAATTTTCCAAAAGCGAGATCGTGAAATATTACCATGTGAACCCCGAAAAGATCACCGTGGTGTATAACGCCTGGCAGCATATGCAGCGCGTGCGCCCTGACCCCATGCTGTTTGGTGAGTACAGCAAGTGGCCGCAGCTGAAAAAGGGCGAGTATTATTTCTCAATGTCCAACCTGCTTAAAAATAAGAACTTTCCCTGGGTGCTGCGCGCTGCGCAGAGCAAACCCCAGGTTATGTTTGCAATTGCGGGCGGTGGCAGCCTTGCCAAAGAGGCCGCTGCCCTGGGGTTGGACCACCTGAACAACGTGATGTACCTTGGCTATGTGACGGACGGCGAAGCCAAAAGCCTGATGGAAAACTGCAAGGCGTTTTTGTTCCCCACGCTGTATGAGGGGTTCGGCATCCCCCCGCTGGAAGCCATTGCCTGCGGTGCTCCACGCGTGATGGTGAGCAATACCCCCTGCATGCGGGAAATTTACGGCTCCCACGCTGATTACATTGACCTTTCCACCAACCACGGCAGTGTGGACCATGTAACCCCCGGCCGGGATGCCGCCGCCGTACTGCAAAAATACTCGTGGGAAGGCAGCGCCCGCCGCATGCTGGAGGTGCTGCGCGAGCCATGACCGTAACGATACCGGGTGATTTCGATCTGCAAAAAATAGCCGCCAGCGGCCAGGCGTTCCGCATTGCGCAAACGCCGCAGGGCTGGCGGTTTTTGGCCGGGGATAAGCTTTTGTACCTGCAGCCCGGCAGCGGCGATACGTATACAGCTAGCTGTACCCCGGAAGAATGGCAGGGCTTCTGGCACCGCTATTTTGATTTGAACCGCAATTATGCGGCCATCCGCGCCGCGGTGCCCAAACAGGATGCCTACCTTTGCGCAGCGGCCCGGGCCGGGGCGGGCATCCGCATTCTGCGCCAGGACGCCTGGGAGATGCTGGTTACCTTTATCATCAGCCAGCGCAAAAATATCCCGGCCATTCAGGCTTGCGTGGAAACGCTGTGTACCCGGTACGGTGCGCCGCTGCTGCAGCCGGGCGGGAATGTGCTGTATGCGTTCCCAACGGCGCAGGCGCTCGCCGCGGCAGGGGAGCAGGCATTGCGGGACTGCGCGCTGGGTTACCGCGCCCCGTATGTTCTGGCTGCCGCCCAGGCGGTTGCAGCGGGAGCGCTGGACCTTGCCGCGCTGGAAACCCTGCCCGATGCCCGGCTGCTGGAAGCTTTGATGCAGCAGCACGGCGTGGGCATCAAGGTGGCCAACTGCGTGGCCCTGTTTGCCTATGGCCGCATGGAGTGTGCCCCCGTGGATGTGTGGATCCAGCGTGTGATCGACCAGCATTACGCGGGCCAGAACCCCTTCCCAGCCTATGGCAATGCCGGAATTTTGCAGCAGTGGATGTTCTATTTCGCCCGTTCCGAAAAGGAACGAGTCAAATAGAAAGAATAATGAAAAAAGAATAAAGAATAATGCAGGTGGACCGCGTTGCTGACGCAACGCTCAAAAAATATTAGAGTTCTGTAATCCATAGAGCACTAATAATTCTGAGCAGTGCGTAGCACTGCGATCCACCAACATTTTTAATTATTCTTTATTATTTATTCATTGGGCAAATAAGGTCAAGCACTTATTTGCCTACCGCCCTGTCCATTCTCCGGTATTGCAGCGCTTCCATCAGCTCTGCGGCGCCGATCTGTTCCACACCGTTCATGTCGGCAATGGTGCGGGCAACGCGCAGGATGCGGTCATAGGCGCGGGCGCTGTAGCCCATGCGTTCAAACGCACCGCGCAGCAGCTTTTCGGCGGCGGGCGCAAGCGGACAGTAGCGCCGCAGCATGCCGCTGGGCAGCTGGGCGTTGCAGGTAAAGCCAAGGCCTTGGTAGCGCTGGGCCTGAATGGCGCGTACCGCGGCCACCCGCGTGCGGATGTCAGCGCTCGGCTCGCCGCCGGTTTTTGCGGCAAGGGCGTCGTACTCCACGGGGCGGGCCTCCACATGCAGGTCAATGCGGTCCAGCAGCGGGCCGGAAATCCGCTGCCGGTAGCGCTCGATCGCACTGGGCGTGCAGCTGCATTCCCGCACGCCGGAACCATAATACCCGCACTTGCAGGGGTTCATGGCGGCAACCAGCATAAAACGGCAGGGGTAGGTGGCGGTGCCGTGTACCCGGCTCACGGAGATGCACCCGTCCTCGATTGGCTGGCGCAGCACCTCCAGCGCTTCGCGGCTGAACTCTGGCAGCTCGTCCAAAAACAGTACGCCGTTGTGGGCCAGGCTGACCTCGCCGGGGCGGGGCACTGTGCCACCGCCCGCAATAGCTGCGGCGCTGACACTGTGGTGGGGGCTGCGGAACGGTCGCTGCTGCAATAATCCGGTCCCGGCCTGCACCAGCCCGGCAACGGAATAAATCGCGGTGGTTTCCAGCGCTTCCTCATAACTGAGCGGCGGCAGGATGCCCGGCAGGCGCTTGGCCAGCATGCTTTTGCCGGTGCCCGGCGGACCCACCATCAACAGGTTGTGCCCACCCGCAGCGGCAACTTCCAGCGCGCGGCGGGCCTCCGCCTGGCCGCGCACATCCGCAAAATCGGGGCCAAGCCACTGCCCGGCGGCATCGTATCCTGTGCGGCTGGCGGGGCTGAGCTTTGCCTGCCCCGCCAGGTGGCGGATCACATCCGCAGCGCTGCGGGCGGGGTAAACTGTCAGCTGCTCGGCCACGGCGGCTTCGGCGGCGTTTTCGGCAGGAACAAACAGTTCGGTCACGCCCGCCTTTTGGGCGGCAAGGGCCATGGGCAGGGCACCGGCAATGGGGCGCAGTGTGCCATCCAGCCCAAGCTCACCCAAAAATGCCTGGTGCGGCTCTGGCTGTGGGATGTACTGCTGCGCCGCCAAAATGCCGATGAACACCGGCAGGTCATACAAACTGCCGGTCTTGCGCACATCGGCGGGGGCCAGGTTGACGGTAACATGGCTGGCGGGCCAGGGGCAGTTCAGGTTTTTGATGGCGCTGCGCACCCGCTCACTGCTTTCCTTCACGGCGGAATCCGGCAGGCCCACCATGGCAAATTTGGGCAGACCGCCGCTGATGTGGGTTTCCACGGTAACGGGGTAGCCATCCAGCCCCGTTACCCCCAGGCTGACAACGTGTGCATACATGGTGCAGCCAACTCCTTTTTTTCAACAAATTGCGTACTTTGATTATTTTCAGTATATCCTGTTCCGCCCGCGGCGGCAAGCATATTTTTTGTGCCCAAAATCTGCCTTGACGCTGTAGGGTAAAAAACAGGCAAAGCCCCGGCAAAAAGCCGGAATTCCAGCTTTTTTTGATTGACAACGCAAACTAAAATTGATATATTTAATTTGAACAAGTAAATTTACCCAAAACTTTTACAGGGTAAGAAAGTGATGGTGTCCAAAATGTATAAAGAAATGTACAGCCGTTGGCTTGCTGCCAACCTGGATGACCCCGACCTGAAGCCGGAGCTGGAATCGATTCAGAACGATGACGCTGCCATTCAGGATCGTTTTGCCGTTGCCCTTAAGTTCGGCACTGCCGGTCTGCGCGGTGTGATCGGCGCCGGTACCAACCGCATGAACGTGTATGTTGTGCGCCAGGCTACCCAGGGCCTTGCCAACTGGGTCAAGACCCAGGGCGGCACCCGGACCGTTGCTATCAGCTATGACAGCCGCATCAAGAGCGATGTGTTTGCCAAGGCTGCTGCCGAAGTTCTGGCCGCCAACGGCGTAAAGGTGCGCATTTACAGCGCCCTGATGCCGGTTCCCGCACTGAGCTTTGCTACCCGGTATTATAACTGCAACGCCGGTATCATGGTAACGGCATCCCACAACCCGGCCAAGTACAACGGCTATAAGGCCTACGGCCCCGATGGCTGCCAGATGACCGATGAGGCCGCTGACATCGTGTACGCCGAAATCCAGAAGACCGACATCCTGACCGGCGCCAAAACCATGCCGTTTGCCGAGGGGCTGGAAAAGGGCATCATCGAATACGTTGGCGATGACTGCATCAACGCCCTGTATGAAGCAATCGAAGCCCGCTCCATCCGTCCCGGTATCTGCAAGACCGCCGGCCTGAAGCTGGTTTACAGCCCGCTGAACGGCTCCGGCCTGGTTCCGGTCACCCATGTTCTGCATGACATCGGCATTACCGATATCACCGTTGTGCCGGAACAGGAAAAGCCGGACGGCAATTTCCCCACCTGCCCGTACCCCAACCCCGAAATTTTCGAGGCTCTGCGCCTTGGCCTGGAACTGGCCGAAAAGTCTGGTGCAGACCTGATGCTGGCCACTGACCCCGATGCTGACCGCGTTGGCATTGCCGTTAAGTGCAAGGATGGCAGCTATGAGCTGCTTTCCGGCAACGAAGTCGGCGTTCTGCTGCTGGATTACATCTGCGCGGGCCGCATTGAGCAGGGGACCATGCCCAAAGACCCCGTCATGTGCAAGTCCATCGTGTCCACCCCGCTGGCGGACAAGGTGGCCGAGCATTACGGTGTTGAGTGCCGCAATGTGCTGACCGGCTTTAAGTGGATCGGCGATCAGATCGCCAAGCTGGAAGCTGCCGGTCAGGTTGACCGCTTCATCTTTGGCTTTGAGGAAAGCTATGGCTACCTGGCTGGTCCTTACGTCCGCGATAAGGATGCCATCATCGGCTCTATGCTGATTTGCGAAATGGCTGCTTATTACCGCGCAAAGGGCAGTTCCATCAAGGAAGAGCTGGAGCGCATTTACGCCGAGTATGGCCGCTACCTGAACAAGGTTGACAGCTTTGAGTTCCCGGGCCTGTCCGGCATGGACAAGATGGCGAGCATTATGTCCGGCCTGCGCGAGAACCCGCCCAAGGACTTTGGCGGTGACGCCGTTGTAAAGGTTGTGGACTATAAAAAGCCTGAAGAGACCGGTCTGCCCGCCGCCAACGTGCTGATCTACACCCTGGCATCCGGCTGCACCGTTGTGGTGCGCCCCTCCGGCACCGAGCCGAAGATCAAGACCTACTTTACCACCAAGGGCAAAGACCTGGCCGAAGCCGAAGCCAAGAAAGAAGAACTGGCCGCTGCCGTTAAGCCGCTGCTGGTATAATGTGATTCCATAGGTTTGGCGCTTTTGGGCCGCCTGCTGTAATACGCAGACGGCCTTTTTTGTATGCAGCCCCCTAGCCGCCGCAGTGAGGAAATAACGCGCATTTTCAGGCTCCGCTTGGGGAATCACCCCTCAGTCACCTTCGGCGACAGCTCCCCTCGAAGGGGAGCCAAAGGCTTTGCGGAAAATTGTTGCGGCATCTGCTACAAGGCCCCGGAACGGTCAAGACCGTTCCCTACAGAGCATTTTATTGTGTGCGGCCAACCCACAAACACCCAGTAGGGCGGGGGTACCCGACTCCGCCGGAAACTTACCGGAGCAGATACAAAAAACGTGTGATGTACTTTGCCCCACAGTAGGAGACGGCGTCCTCGACGTCCCGGATGGGCATATAAATGATTGCACTTTTGCTGGCAATTTGCCGCCGCAAAAGATTGCCCGCACTACTTGACAAAACACAAAAACTCTGGTAAAATACTCTAGCAATCGTTCAGAGGGCTGCTCCACACGCACAGGATGGCGTCTGCTGGTAGCCGAAATTCGAAGATTGTGATGAGCACATATATCAAGTATGGCTCCCTTTAGTCATGATCGAGAAAGAGGTGAAATGAAAATGAAGCAGGGTATTCATCCCAACTATGTGGATTGCACCATTACCTGCGCATGCGGCAACGTGATCCATACCCGCGATACCAAGCCGGAGATCCGCGTTGAAGTTTGCAGCAAGTGCCATCCCTTCTACACCGGCAAGCAGAAGCTGGTTGACACCGGCGGACGTGTTGAGCGCTTTAAGCGCCGCTACGCCAACAAGGCTGGCAAGTAATTGCATTAAGGTTTTGTATACCGCAGATGGCAACATCTGCGGTATTTTTTTCAAATACATCATCTTGCATCTCAAAGGAGAACCCCTATGCCGGACTATCAAACGATCCGCGGTATTTCCACCTTTGAATATGAAGAAAAGCGCTCCCGCTTTATTGCTTCCGCTGCGTTTGCCGATACCGAGGAAGCTGCCCTTGCCCACCTGAACCGCATCAAAGCGGCCAACCGCACCGCGCGGCATAATGTGTATGCCTATGTTCTGCGCGAGGGCGGCCGCACCCGCTACAGTGATGACGGCGAACCCGCCAAAACCGCCGGTACCCCCGTGCTGGAAGCCATCGGCCATGCGGGGCTTTCGGATGTGATCGTGGTGGTTACGCGGTACTTTGGCGGAGTTCTGCTGGGGACCGGCGGGCTGGTGCGAGCCTACACCGCGGCGGCATCCGGAGCCTTGCAGCGGGCGGAGATTGTCAGCATGCGGCTGGTGACGGATTGCGCCGTGACCGTGCCATACCCCAAGTTTGAACAGGCCCAGCGGATGATCGCAGCCGCCGGGGCCAAACTGCAGGAACCGGAGTATGCCGACGCTGTGACCCTGCGCTGGCGCATGCCTGCCGGAACCGAAGAAGCCCTGTGCCATGACCTGAGCGAGCTGACCCGCGGCAGTGCCGAAGTGACGATCAGTAAACCACTTTACGCAGCTTTTTGATGCTGCGCAGTCATTTCTGGCAAGAAAGCAGAATTTCCCATGAAATTTTTACATTTCATACAAGTGTTTGGCGGCTTTTTATCGTATTTATAATATAGAGAGCTGTTTTTGGGCATGATATGCCCAACGGGAAACCGGATAGGGGAAAGGAGGCTGCGCCGTGACTGTGCGGGAAGAGACCCAGACAATTGAACGCCTGACCTTAAGCCCCTATGCCGCTTTAAGTGAGCAGAGCTTTGGCCGCCGCACCCCGGAACCGGAAGATGACCTGCGGACCTGCTACCAGCGTGACAGGGACAGAATTTTGCACTGTAAAAGTTTCCGGCGGTTGAAGCAGAAAACACAGGTGTTTCTTTCGCCGGAGGGCGACCACTACCGCACCCGGCTGACCCACACGCTGGAAGTCAGCCAGATTGCCCGAACCATTGCCCGCGCCCTGCGGCTGAATGAGGACCTGACCGAAGCCATTGCCCTGGGGCATGATCTTGGCCACACCCCATACGGCCACGCGGGGGAGCGCGCACTGAACCGGCTGTGCCCCGGCGGGTTTACCCACTACCGCCAAAGCCTGCGGGTGGTGGACTACCTGGAAAAGGACGGCAAGGGCCTGAACCTTTGCTGGGAGGTGCGCAACGGGATTATTACCCACACCAAAGGCGCCTGGGCCCGCACGATGGAAGGCTGTACCGTGCGCTATGCGGACCACATTGCCTTTTTGAACCATGATATTGAGGATGCCGTGGCCGCCGGTGTGCTGAACCCCACCGCCCTGCCGCGGGATGCCGTGCAGGTGCTGGGAGATACCAAATCCCGGCGCATCACCACAATGATCACCGACCTTGTGGCAAACAGCGCAAACTGCAAAAATGGGAAAATGCAGTTTTCCCCCGAAGTGGAGGAGGCATACGGTGTGCTGAAAGACTTTATGTACAGCACGGTGTATGTGGACAAGGATGCCAAGCGCGAAGAGAAAAAAGTGGACAAGATGATCGAAGCGCTGTATGAGCGCCTTTGCGCGGACCCCACGCTGATGCCTAATTTTTATATGCAGGTGGCATATCACCAGGGAATGGACCGTGCCGTGGCGGATTATATTTCCGGCATGAGCGATGAATTTGCTACCCGCCTGTTTGAGGAGCTGTTTGTGCCGCAAAAGTGGCAGGTGCTATAAAATTGGCAGTATGTTAGAGCACTGCCGCCCGCCCCGAAGGGGCGCACATTGTGCTATAAATTATTACGATATATACGCGAAAGGAGGCCCGGAGCCCCATTGATCCCACAGGAATACATACAGGAAGTGGTTGCACGCAATGATATTACCGAAGTAATCGGCCAATATGTGCAGCTGCGTCATCGCGGGCGGACCTATACCGGGCTGTGCCCTTTCCATAACGAGAAAACCCCTTCGTTTACCGTCTACCCGGATACCCAAAGTTTTTACTGCTTTGGCTGCGGTGCGGCGGGGGATGTGATTAACTTTGTGCGCAAAATTTCCAACCTGGGCTATGTGGAAGCTGTTAAACAGCTGGCGGGCCGCGCCGGGATGCCCATGCCGGAGGAGGACGACCAGGAAAGCCGTTCCCGCTCCCGCCTGTTGGAGATTAACCGCAACGCCGCGCGCTATTTTTATGACCAGCTCAACGCCCCAACGCCGGAAGCCGCCATGGCCCGCCGCTACTGGCGCGAAAAACGCGGCCTTTCGGATGCGGCCATCCGCCGGTTTGGCCTGGGCTATGCACCGGAAGATTTTGTCGGCCTTCTGCACTACCTGCGCCACCGCGGCTTTACCGAGCCGGAATTGGAATCCTCCGGCCTTGTCAAGCGTAGCGCCAAGGGCAATCTGTATGATATCTTCCGCCACCGCGTGATGGTGCCCATCATTGATGTGCGGGGCAATATCATTGCGTTCGGCGGGCGCGTGATGGATGATTCCAAGCCGAAATACATCAACTCGCCCGAAACGATGGTCTACCACAAATCCCGCACGCTGTTTGCGCTGAATGTGGCAAAAAAATCAACGTCCAAGCGGTATATCCTCTGCGAAGGGTATATGGACGTCATCTCGATGCACGAAGCCGGGTTTGATACCGCTGTCTGTGCCTGCGGCACGGCTTTGACGCCGGAGCAGGTCAAGCTGCTGACGGAATACGCCGACGAAGTAGTGCTGAGCTATGACTCGGACGAAGCAGGCCAGAAGGCAACGGAGCGCAGTTTGGCGCTGTTTTCCGGCACCAATTTGCAGGTGCGGGTGCTGAACATCCCCGGTGCCAAGGACCCGGATGAATTTATCCGCACCTATGGCCGTGACCGGTTTGAAGCCGTGCTGGAAGGCACCGCAACCCCGCTGGAGTTCAAGCTGGCTAAGGCAGTGAAAAAATATGACCTGCGCAACGATGCCCAGCGCCTGCAATATGTGGATGAAGCCATCGGCATTCTGGCAGGCAGCGCGGTCAGCCCCACGGCGCGGGATGTGTATGCCGGGCGCATTGCGGAGCAGACCGGCATTGATAAAAAGGCTGTGTTGGTCCAGCTGGAAAGCGCCGTGCGCGGGGCCGGGCGCAGGGCGCGCCGCAAAGAGCAGAACGAACTTTCCCGCCAGGGGATTGCGGCGGATATCCGCGTGCCCTATGACCGCGGGGGCGAAGCTGCCCTGGGGGCCGCAAGCGCCGCCCGCCAGCTTGTGGCGGCTATGCTGCAGGATGCCGGCGCCATCCCCTACATCCGGGAGCGGCTGAACCTTGGCATGGTGGTGCTGCCGGAAATGCAGCAGGCAATCAAGGCGATTTACGACTGCGCCGCCCGCGGCCAGCCCGCCAACGCCACGACCCTTTCCCCCTTGTTGGAGGAAAAAGCCTACAGCCAGGTGATGCTGGCCCAGGCCCAAAACGCCGATACCCGCCTGACCCGCCGGGATATTGATATGCTGCTGGATCGTTTGCAGACCGCAAACCCCGAAAGCGCCCAGGTGGCAGGCACCACAGACGATGAATTCCGGCAGAAATTTGCCGCCCTTGCCCGCAAAAAAGTGGGCGAACGCCCGCCGGAAGAATAATTTCCACCCGGCCAAAACCATGTTGTTTTATCCCGTTCCAGTAAGATGGGCAGAATAAAAACCAAAGGAGAAACTACTTATGGCAGAAAAGAAAGATTCGATTCGCAACCTGATTGAACAGGGCCGCCGTGCAGGCAAATTGACCAGCACCGAAATCAGTGACGCTATGGAAGAAAGCAGCCGTGTTATTGACGCGGAGCAGATGGAAAAGCTGTATGAAGAGCTGGAAAGCAACGGCATTGAAGTGGTGGATGATGACGCCACTGATATGTCCGCTGTGGCCGATATGGGCGAGGAGGGGATGGATGACTTTGAGGATACCGTTACCTCGGACGGCATTACCATCGATGACCCCGTTAAGGTTTACCTGAAAGAGATCGGCCGCGTGCCCCTGCTGACCCCCGATGAGGAAGTGCAGCTGGCCCTGGATATCCAGAAAGGCGGCAAGGACGGCGAACGCGCCAAGCAGCGCCTGAGCGAAGCCAACCTGCGTCTGGTAGTTTCCATTGCAAAGCGCTATGTGGGCCGCGGCATGCAGTTCCTGGACCTGATCCAGGAAGGTAACCTGGGTCTGATCAAAGCGGTTGAAAAGTTTGACCATACCAAGGGCTTCAAGTTCTCCACCTATGCAACGTGGTGGATCCGCCAGGCCATCACCCGCGCCATTGCGGATCAGGCCCGCACCATCCGTATCCCTGTGCATATGGTGGAAACCATCAACAAGGTCAAAAAGGTTTCCAGCCAACTGCTGCACGAAAACGGCCATGAGCCCAGCGCCGAAGAAATTGCCGAGCGCCTGGATATGCCGGTGGACAAAGTGCGCGAGATTATGCGCGTGGCACAGGAACCCGTCAGCCTCGAAACCCCCATCGGTGAGGAGGAAGATAGCCACTTGGGCGACTTTATCCCCGATGAGGAAGCCCCCGTTCCCGCCGAAGCCGCTAGCCAGACCCTGTTGAAAGAGCAGCTGGCCGATGTGCTGAAAACCCTGACCCCGCGTGAAGAAAAGGTCCTGCGCCTGCGCTTTGGCCTGGAAGATGGCCGCCCCCGCACGCTGGAAGAGGTGGGCAAGGAGTTCAACGTTACCCGTGAACGTATCCGCCAGATCGAAGCAAAAGCCCTGCGCAAGCTGCGCCACCCCAGCCGCAGCAAAAAGCTGCGCGACTTCCTGGATTGATGCCGTGATTCTTATATAGAATAGAAATAGCAAATTAAAATCATCTGCACCCGTACTGCTGTTTGCCCGGCGGTGCGGGTGTATTTTTGTGTGCAGCAGGCATAAATGACAAAGCCACAGCATACGATTACCCTGATGATATAGGGGAGGGGATAACGATGTGTGGAATTGCCGGACAGATCAGCGCGGACCCAAATAAGATTGCAGCCAACTACCCAGCTTACTGCCGAATGCAGAAAAGCCTTGCACGCCGCGGGCCGGACCAGCGGGGAATGTACCTGCACGGCCATGCGGCGCTGATCCATGCGCGGCTGGCTGTGGTGGATCTGGAAAACGGCTGCCAGCCCATGGTGCTGGATCAGGGCGGGGAGAAATACATTCTGGTGTACAACGGCGAGCTGTACAACACGCCGGAGCTGCACGCCCGGCTTGCGGCTCTGGGCCATTGCTTTGTAAGCCATTCCGATACTGAGGTTTTGTTACATGCTTTTGCCCAGTGGGGGCCGGACTGTCTGGAAAAGCTGAACGGTATTTTTGCATTTGCTGTGTGGCAGCAGCGGGCGCAAAAGCTCTTTCTGGCGCGGGACCGCGTCGGGGTCAAGCCGCTGTTCTATGCCCTGCGCGGGGACAGCCTGATCTTTGCTTCCGAGCTGAAAACGCTGCTCTGCCACCCGGAGATCCCGCCGCAGGTGGATGCCCATGGGCTGGCCGATGTGCTGCTGCTCGGCCCCGGCCGCACGCCGGGGTGCGGGGTGTTCCGCAATGTGCAGGAATTGAAGCCCGGCTGCTGCGCAGAATACACTGTGCCACAGGTTGGTGCGCCGCGCCTCACCGTGCGCCGCTACTGGCAGCTGACCGACCACGAACACCCCGATGATTTTACCCACACCGCAGCCAAAGTGCGGGACCTGGTGATGGATGCCGTCACGCGGCAGCTGGTATCGGATGTGCCGGTGGCAACCTTCCTTTCCGGCGGGCTGGATTCCAGCCTGATTTCGGCAATCGCGGATTCCCACTTTACGGCGCGGGGCAAAACGCTGCAGACTTTCTCGGTCGGTTATCAGGATAACAAAAAGTACTTCCACGCCACCCATTTCCAGCCCAGCCCGGATGCGCCGTATATCCGCACCATGAACCAGTTCTTGAACGCGCAGCATACCTGGGTAACGCTGGACAGCGAAGCACTGGCCGCCGCTCTGCTGGAAGCGGTGGACGCCCGCGACCTGCCCGGTATGGCGGATGTGGACTCCTCGCTGCTGCTGTTCTGCCGTGAGATCCGTAAAACAGCCACCGTGGCACTTTCCGGAGAGTGCGCGGACGAGATATTTGGCGGTTACCCCTGGTACAGGGATAAGACCGTGCGGGAGCGGTATGGCTTCCCTTGGGCGCAGAGCACGGCATACAGGGTCAGCTTTTTTAAGCCGGAGGTGTTCGGCGGCATTGACCCGGCGGCGTATATTGATGAAGGCTACCGCGCCACGCTGGAGCAAACTTCCATCCGCCCCGGTCTGGATCCCCTGGAACAACGAATGCGCCAGATGTTTGCCCTGAACTTTAACTGGTTTATGCAGACCCTTTTGGACCGCAAGGACCGAATGAGTATGTACAGCGGGCTGGAAGTGCGCGTGCCGTTCTGCGATTACCGCATTGCGGAATACCTGTACAGCGTGCCGTGGGAATATAAGGATTACGAGGGCCACGAAAAAGGCCTGCTGCGCCAGGCGATGCAGGGCGTGCTGCCCACGGAAGTGTTGTGGCGAAAAAAGAGCCCCTACCCTAAAACATGGAACCCGGCGTATTTGAACGCTGTCAGCGCCATGCTGCGCAGTGCGATGCAGGACCCGGATGCCCCGCTGCTACGTATTGCCAAGAGGGCAGCGCTGGAACAGCTGTTGACCGCTGCCGAGACTGCGACCCCCTGGTATGGCCAGCTGATGACCACCCCGCAGACCATTGCCTGGTTTGTGCAGCTGAATTACTGGCTGCAAAAATACCGGGTGGAGCTGGTGTAAATACCCGTGTGGCGGGCCCGGCATCAAACGCATAACACCAAAAACAGACGAGTGCCCACCCTGCACACGGATAACGGCGGGAAGGGCACTTTTTGTTTGCAAAGCGTAAAAAACGGGAAAATGCAGAAAAAACGCAGGCTGCAACCCATACAAAAAACACACAAGGTAATTGGGCATTGTGCCAATTAGCGGCATTTCAAGGATTTGTCAAGTGGCAAAAGAAATGCAAAAATAGCACTTTGCCAAAAGAAATGTGACACGTAGCCGGGCGTTCAATTGCCTGATAAAAAAACACGCAAAATGCCAAAAGAGCCCTTGACAATCAGCTTTTTGGCTGGTATACTGGCATAGTATCACAAAATGGAATAGAGCGCCCTAAAGGAATTTTGATTTTTTCGCGTTTTTTCAAACTTTGTTAAAAACGACGAATGTTCCAAGAAAATCATTGCTTCGGCGGAGCGCTTTTGCCAAAAACAAATCTGAACGGAATAGGAGTGGTCGCATTTTATGGTAAAGGTCAAGCCCGTACAAAACGGTCGAACCTCCAGAATGAGCTTTTCCCGCATCAACGAAGTGATTGGCATGCCCAACCTCATCGAGATCCAGAAAAACTCTTATAACTGGTTCCTGGACGAGGGCCTGCGCGAAGTGTTCCACGACATTGACGCGATCGAGGATTACACCGGGAATCTCTCGCTGGAATTTGTCGATTACCGTCTGGACAAGCACCCCAAATATACCATTAAAGAATGTAAAGAGCGTGACGCAACGTATGCTGCGCCGCTTTATGTCACTGCGCGCCTGTTGAACAAGAGCACCGGCGAAGTGAAGGAACAGGAAATTTTCATGGGCGATTTCCCGCTCATGACGGATTCCGGCACTTTCATCTCCAACGGTGCAGAACGTGTTATCGTCAGCCAGCTGGTTCGTTCGCCCGGCGTGTTCTATGCTTCCAGCAAGGACCGTACCGGCAAGGACCTTTTCACCGCAACCATGAACCCCAACCGCGGCGCATGGCTGGAATACGAAACCGATTCTTCCGATGTATATTATGTGCGCATTGATAAAAACCGCAAGCTGCCGGTTACTACCTTCCTGCGCGCACTGGGTCTTGGCACCGATGAGCAGATCCGCCAGTACTTCGGCGATTCTGAACCTAAAATCAACGCCACCCTGGAAAAGGATATCACCCATTCCACAGAGGAAGCCCTGCTGGAGTGCTACCGCAAGCTGCGCCCCGGCGAGCCGCCGACGGTGGAAAGCTCCCGCAGCCACATCAACCTGCTGTTCTTTGATCCGCGCCGTTACGACCTGGCTCGTTTTGGCCGCTTCAAGATGAACAACAAGCTGTGCCTGTTCCGCCGTATTGCGGGCTATAAGACTGCCGAGGACATCATTGCCCCGCTGACCGGCGAACTGCTGGCCGCCAAGGGCGAGCGCATCAACCACGAAAAGGCTGTTGAAATTGATAACGCCGGTGTTTCCCGCGTTACTGTTATCGTGGAGCGCAAGGGCCAGGATCCGGTCAATGTGATCGTGTTCTCCAACGGCTGTGTCGATGCCCAGAGTTTCTTCAGCTTTGACGTGAAGGAATGCGGCATCAACGAGCGCGCTTCCTTCGCCGAAATCCGTAAGATTCTGGATGCTACCTCCGATCCGGAAGAGCAGAAAGAACTGCTGACCAAGAATCATGATAAGCTCATCAGCCGCACCGTTACCGTTGACGATATCTTTGCTTCTGTCAACTACCTGCTGGGCCTTGACCATGGCATCGGCGTGACCGATGAAATCGACCACTTGGGCAACCGCCGCGTGCGCAGTGTTGGCGAATTGCTGCAGAACCAGTTCCGCATCGGCTTTGCCCGTATGGAGCGCGTTGTGCGCGAGCGCATGACCCTGCAGAACCAGGAATCCGGCGAGATCACCCCGCAGAGCCTGGTCAACATCCGCCCGGTCGTGGCTGCCATCCGTGAGTTCATCGGTTCCAGCCCACTGTCTCAGTTCATGGACCAGAACAACCCGCTGTCTGAGCTGACCCATAAGCGCCGTCTGTCCGCTTTGGGCCCCGGCGGTCTGTCCCGTGACCGCGCAGGCTTCGAAGTCCGCGACGTTCATTATACCCACTATGGCCGTCTGTGCCCGATTGAGACGCCCGAAGGTTCCAACATCGGTCTGATCTCCTATCTGGCATCTTTCGCCAAGATCAACAAGTACGGCTTTATTGAGGCACCTTACCGCCGCGTGGATAAAGAAACCGGCGTTGTTACCGATGAAGTTGTTTATATGCCCGCCGACGTTGAAGATGAATACATCGTGGCACAGGCCAACGAACCGCTGGACGAGAACAACCGCTTTGTCCGTTCCCGCGTTTCCGGCCGTCATCGCAACGACATTCAGGAATTTGCCCGTGAACAGGTCGATTTCATGGATGTCTCTCCGCGAATGATGGTTTCTGTGGCTACCGCCTGCATTCCCTTCCTGGAAAACGATGACTGTAACCGTGCTCTGATGGGCTCCAACATGCAGCGTCAGGCTGTGCCTCTGATGGTTACCCAGCGCTCTCTGGTTGCTACCGGCATGGAATACAAGGCTGCTACCGACTCCGGTGTCTGCGTGCTGGCTGCCCATGACGGCACCGTTGAAAGCGTTGACGCAGATAAGATCGTTGTCCGTCTGGAAGATGGCTCCGCCGATACCTATGAACTGATTAAGTTTATGCGCTCCAACCAGGGAACCTGCGTCAACCAGCGCCCCGCCGTCTATGTGGGCGATGTTGTCAAGAAGGGCGACGTTCTGGCTGACGGCCCCGCCACCAAGGATGGCGAGATTTCTCTGGGCAAGAACGCTCTGATCGGCTTCATGACCTGGGAAGGCTACAACTATGAGGACGCTGTTCTGCTGAACGAAAAGCTGGTCCGCGAGGATATCTACACCTCTATCCATATTGAGGAGTACGAGAGCGAAGCCCGCGATACCAAGCTGGGACCTGAAGAGGTGACCCGTGATATCCCCAACGTCGGCGATGATTCCCTGAAGGATCTGGACGACCGCGGCATTATCCGCATCGGCGCCGAAGTCAAGACCGGCGATATTCTGGTTGGTAAGGTTACCCCGAAGGGTGAAACCGAACTGACCGCCGAAGAGCGCCTGCTGCGCGCCATCTTTGGCGAAAAGGCACGGGAAGTACGTGATACCTCCCTGCGCGTTCCCCACGGTGCTTACGGCATTGTTGTGGATGTTAAGGTCTTTACCCCCGAAAACTCTGACGAGCTGCAGCCCGGCGTGCGCACCTGCGTGCGCGTCTATATCGCCCAGAAGCGTAAGATCAGCGTTGGCGATAAGATGGCAGGCCGTCACGGCAACAAGGGCGTTGTTTCCCGCATTCTGCCGCAGGAGGACATGCCGTTCCTGCCTGACGGTACCCCGCTGGATATCGTGCTGAACCCCCTGGGCGTTCCTTCCCGTATGAACATCGGTCAGGTGCTGGAAGTCAACCTTGGCTATGTTGCCAAGGCCCTTGGCTGGCATGTGCAGACCCCCGTGTTCGATGGCGCGCACGAATCCGATATCCGTGACTGCCTGGCCGAAGCCCGCGATAAGTGGCATGGCGACCATGCACCGGAATATCCCACCAAGCTGCCCCGCCTGATGGGCGATAAGGGCCACATCATCGATTTCAGCAAGATCGACCTGACCGATGATGGCAAGACCACCGTTTACGATGGCCGTACCGGCGAAAAGTTCCCCTCCAAGGTTACTGTCGGTTATATGTACTACCTCAAGCTGCATCACCTGGTTGATGATAAGATCCATGCCCGTTCCACCGGCCCGTACTCTCTGGTTACCCAGCAGCCTTTGGGCGGCAAGGCCCAGTTCGGCGGCCAGCGTTTCGGCGAAATGGAAGTTTGGGCTCTCGAAGCTTATGGCGCGGCTTACACCCTGCAGGAGATCCTGACTGTCAAGTCTGACGACGTTGTGGGCCGTGTCAAGACCTACGAAGCAATCGTCAAGGGCGAAGATGTGCCGAATCCGGGCATCCCCGAAAGCTTCCGCGTTATGCTGAAAGAACTGCAGAGCCTTGGCCTGGATATTGTTGTTCAGGATAAGGAAGGCAACGCTGTTGATATGCGTCAGGAATATGACGATGACGATGCCAACTTTGACAACAGCGATATCGGTGATAACGTTCTGCTGGAAAGCGAGCTGCAGGATGATTACAGTGTCAAGGATGCCGATGAGGGCTTTGACGACGACCTGGGCGATGAGGAGCCGGATGAAGCTTCTCTGGCACAGATCGAAGCCGACAATGGCAACGACCTGTTCGACGGTGAATGATCGGAATGCTGTTTACGTCACGATTAAATGAGAGGGTTCGCTGAATGGAAAATAAAGAGTTCGATTCTATCAAGATCGGCCTTGCTTCTCCCGACCAGATCCGTGCCTGGAGCTATGGCGAGGTCAAGAAACCTGAAACCATCAACTACCGCACCCTGAAGCCGGAGCGCGACGGCCTGTTCTGCGAGCGCATTTTTGGACCTACCAAGGACTGGGAATGTCACTGCGGCAAGTATAAGCGCATCCGCTATAAGGGCAAGATCTGCGATAAGTGCGGTGTCGAAGTTACCCGCGCTAAGGTCCGCCGCGAGCGCATGGGCCACATTGAGCTGGCTGCACCCGTTTCGCACATCTGGTATTTCAAGGGCATTCCCAGCCGCATTGGCCTGATGCTGGACATCGGCCCCCGCCAGCTGGACAAGGTGCTCTACTTTGCAAACTATATCGTTACCGATCCCGGCTTTACTCCGCTGGAGAAAAAGCAGCTCCTGACCGAACGCGAGTACAAGGAGATGCGGGAAAAGTACGAGGATACCTTTGAAGCCGGCATGGGCGCCGAAGCCGTCCAGAAGCTGCTGGCTGAGATCGACCTGGAAGCTCTGTCCGCAGAGCTGCATGAGGAACTGGAAAAGGCTACCGGCCAGAAGCGCGTCCGCCTGTTGAAACGCCTGGAGTGCGTTGATGCATTCCGCCTGTCCGGCCAGCGCCCGGAGTGGATGATCCTGAACGTTGTTCCGGTCATTCCGCCGGATATCCGCCCCATGGTTCAGCTGGATGGCGGCCGCTTTGCGACTTCCGACCTGAACGATCTGTACCGTCGCGTGATCAACCGCAACAACCGTCTGAAGCGCCTGCTGGAGCTGGGCGCTCCCGACATCATCGTGCGCAACGAAAAGCGCATGCTGCAGGAAGCAGTTGATGCCCTGATCGATAACGGCCGCCGCGGCCGCCCGGTCACTGGCCCCAACAACCGCGCCCTCAAGAGCCTTTCCGATATGCTGAAGGGCAAGCAGGGCCGCTTCCGCCAGAACCTGCTGGGCAAACGTGTTGACTACTCTGGCCGTTCCGTTATCGTTGTCGGCCCTGAGCTGAAGATGTACCAGTGCGGTCTGCCCAAAGAGATGGCTCTGGAGCTGTTCAAGCCCTTCGTTATGAAGGACCTGGTCCAGAAGGGCATTGCCTCCAACATCAAGGCTGCCCGCAAAAAGGTCGAGCGTGCTTCCACCGAGGTGTGGGACTCTCTCGAAACCGTCATCAAGGGCCATCCCGTTCTGCTGAACCGTGCACCTACCCTGCACCGCCTGGGCATTCAGGCATTTGAGCCCGTTCTGGTCGAAGGCCACGCCATCAAGCTGCACCCGCTGGTCTGCACCCCCTTCAACGCTGACTTCGACGGCGACCAGATGGCTGTCCATCTGCCGCTGTCTACCGAAGCACAGCGCGAAGCCAAGATGCTGATGCTGGCTTCCGGCAACCTGCTGAAGCCGTCTGACGGCGAACCCGTCACCGTGCCCACGCAGGATATGATCCTGGGCTCTTACTACCTGACCATGGTCAACCCCGAAGACCCCGGCCACGACAAGGTGTTCCGCGATGAGGACGAAGCCCTGATGGCTTACGCCGAGCATATCGTCACCCTGCAGGCTCCCGTTAAGGTGCGCCGCACCATGGACTTTGGCAACGGCCCCGAAACCGCCCTTGTCACCACCACTGTCGGCAAGATCATCTTCAACACCCCCATCCCGCAGGATCTGGGCTATGTGGATCGCACCGACCCCGAACATAAGTTCGATTACGAAGTCGATTTCCAGGTCACCAAGAAGAAGCTGCCCGACATCATCAGCCGCTGCCTGACAAAGCATGGCACCAAGCGCTGCGCTATCATGCTGGACCACATCAAGGCACAGGGCTATAAGTATTCCACCCTTTCCGCCATCACCGTTGCCGTGCCTGACGCTATCATCCCCGAAGAGAAGCCGGAGATCCTGGCTGCGGCTGACAAGAAGGTTGAAAAGGTCATGAAGAACTTCAACCGTGGTCTTATCTCTGATGAAGAGCGCTATAAGAACACCGTTGAGATCTGGCAGGCAGCTACCGAGGAAGTTTCCAACGCTCTGTCTACCAACCTGAAGACCCACCACCAGCGCAACCCCATCTATATGATGTCCGACTCTGGTGCTCGTGGTTCTATGGACCAGATCAAGCAGCTGGCCGGCATGCGCGGCCTGCTGGCTAACACCGCAGGTAAAACCCTGGAAATGCCTATCCGTGCAAACTACCGTGAAGGCCTGAACATCTTGGAGTACTTCATCTCTTCTCGAGGCGCTCGTAAAGGTTTGACCGATACCGCACTGCGTACTGCTGACTCTGGCTACCTGACCCGCCGTCTGGTTGACGTTTCTCAGGAAGTCATCATCCGCGAGGAAGACTGCCACGCTACCGAGGGTATCCTCGTCAGCGAGATCAGCGAAGGCAACGCTACCATCGAAAGCTTCTCCGAGCGTCTGATTGGCCGTTATGCTCTGCATGACGTGATGGATCCCAAGACCGGCGAACTCATTGTGTCCAAGGACAAGATGATGGATATGTTCGACGCTGAAAAGATCAAAGCTGCCGGTATTACCGAGCTGGAGATCCGCAGCGTGATGACCTGCCGTGCTCACGTTGGCGTCTGTGCCCGCTGCTACGGTTCCAACATGTCCAACGGCCAGTGCGTTAAGGTCGGTGAATCCGTCGGTATCATTGCGGCACAGTCCATCGGCGAACCCGGTACTCAGCTGACCATGCGTACCTTCCATACTGGCGGTATCGCATCTGCTGAAGATATTACTCAGGGTCTTCCGCGTGTTGAAGAACTGTTCGAGAGCCGCCGCCCGAAGGCGATGGCTATCATGTCCGAAATCGCCGGTACCGTCCATATTGACGATACCAAGAAGAGCCGCCACGTTGAAGTGACCGGTGTTGATGATAACGGCGCACCGGTTACCAAGAGCTACCTGATCCCGTTCGGCCACCGCCTGAAGGTGATGGAGGGCGATGTGCTCGTCAAGGGCGCACTGTTGACCGAAGGCCATGCTTATCCGCAGGATATCCTGGCTGTCAAGGGCCGCATTGCTACCCAGAACTACCTGATCAGCGAAGTCCAGAAGGTTTACCGTCTGCAGGGCGTTGAAATTAACGATAAGCATATCGAAGTTATCGTCCGCCAGATGATGCGTAAGGTTCGCATTGACGATGCAGGTTCCAGCGAGTTCATCATGGGCAGCGTTGTCAACCGCCGCGATGTGATGATCGAGAACGAGAAGATTCAGGAACGCATTGATGCAGGCGAAACCGACCTGAAGCTGGTCCAGGCCAGTCAGATCCTGCTTGGTATCACCAAGTCCAGCCTGGCAACCGACAGCTTCCTGTCCGCTGCATCCTTCCAGGAAACCACCCGCGTTCTGACCGAAGCCGCCATCAAGGGCAAGGTTGACCCGCTGGCCGGTCTGAAGGAGAACGTCATCATCGGTAAGCTGATCCCCGCCGGAACCGGTTTGCCGGAGGTTGAAGAAGAGCTGGCTCGCGCCGAGGAAATCCGCGATGCCGAAGGCAGCGCTTACGACCACGCTGAAAAGTAAGACTTTTCTTATCTGATAGGCTTAGCCTGACAATAAAACATAACATCCCCCACAGCATTCTCCGCACGGGCAACTGCGAACGGAAAGGGTACTGTGGGGGATTTTTTATGCTGCTTTGCGGGGAATGAAACTGCTTATTGCGGAAAAGTGGCAGAAAAGTGATACAAAGTTGCTTGAAAATAGTAGTACAGCTGTGCTATGCTGGCCCCAAAGAAAGGGGGATAGCACCATGACATTGGGAGAGAAAATTGCATCCGCCCGGAAAGAAAAAGGCATGACCCAGGAAATGCTGGCAGAGCAGCTGGGGGTAACACGGCAGGCTGTGGCAAGGTGGGAGACAGGAAAAGCACTGCCCGGCACAGCCAACCTGTTTATGCTGCGGCAGCTGCTGGGAATTCCGTTGGAAGCAGCGGATATGGAAGCGACTGATTTAGAAGGGACAACGGGAACGGAAAAATCGGGAACATTAGCAAACACAGAAAAAGCAGAAGGCCTGACAGCAAAGCAGAAGTGGATGCTGCTTGCGGCAGCGGCAATTCTGCTGTGGTTTGCTCTGCAATTTGTTGGGCTTGGCGCGGCGATTGGATTGTTGATACTTCTGTTCATTTCAATAAGCGGACTCTTTTTTATAGCGGCGGGAAAAAGCGGCGCTGCAACGGCTGCAAAAGCAGCAGCAAGGCGGGTCCTGTATTTAGCGGCAGCAACACTGCTGGCGGTACTTTTATGGTGCATTGCTTTTGTGGCATCTGCAAACTACCAAAGTACAGCGATGTGGAACGTACCACAAGATGTATGGCAGCAATACCCCACAGTTGCCGCATGGATGCAGCATTGTGAAACAATGGGCAGCGGTGTCTATATGCAGCAGGTGGATTTACCAGCAAGTCAGGGGGCCGCAACGGTATATCTTGTCTGCCGCAATGGCGTGACCAATGAACAGGCGGGAAAAATCACCCCCAATCCACTGCGGCTGCGCTTCTGGGTTACTTATCAGGCAGGGGAGAGCGAGCCCATGCTGGATGTGCTGACGTTCTGCGGAAATAAGGACTATCAGGTGTTTTTCAGAATCGGGAAAGAGCAGTCTGAATGTATCTTTACGACAAATGGAAGCGAAGCGTTGGCAGGAGAAGTAAGAAGCCTGCTGGAAAGCCGGGCAAATGACAAATAAAGAAAGTTAGAGAAATGAGCCTGTGCAGGAACCGTGCATAAACACTGTTTCTGCGCAGGCTTTTTGTTAAGACAATACCGCATAATTCTAAGTGCCGATACGGCGAGCGAGGTGCGGCAGCTGCTAAGCCAAAAGCGCAGATAATACTGGATGTCTTATCGAGCATTTTGGCAACGCAGATGCCGTGCCGCAGCCGTCGGAGCGGTGCTTAAGCCGTAAGGCGGGAATTATGCGGTATTGCCTTAAATAAAAACGGATTTGTTTTTTCTAACATTTGGTGTATAATACTTTTATACTGGGTTTGTCTGTGCAGGATGAATGGTGCCTGCATGGAGGGCAGGGGAGAACGCTTCCCTGACTGGCTCAGAAAGACACCATATAGAAAAGGAGAATCCGCCATGTCGGAAGCATTGAAAGAACGCAAAGAGATGGACCCGCAGTACCAGTGGGACCTGACCAAAATGTACGCCAGCGATGCGGAATGGGAAAAGGCTTTTGCCGCCATTGACCCCAAAATTGAAGCTTTGGCTGCCTGGGAGGGCAAGCTGAACAACGCTGCCAGCATTCGTGAATTTTATGATGCAGAAATCGGCGTGTTCCGTGAACTGGAAAACCTGGCTGTCTACACCAGCCTGCGTCTGAGCGAGGATACCCGTGCTGATGACGCCCAGAGCATGGATGCCCGCGCTACCGCCAAATATGTAAAGGCTGTCGGTACCATCGCCTATGCTCAGCCGGAAATCCTGGCACTGCCGCAGGAAACCCTGGATGCCATCATGGCTGACGAGCAGGTTGCCCCCTATCGTTTTGCTCTGGAAGACCTGCTGCGTGCAAAGCCTCACACCCTGACCGCCCCGGAAGAAAAGCTGCTGGCTGCTTTCGGTGAGGCATTCGGCACCCCGAAAAATGTTGCCGATAACCTGGAAGACGCCGACATGGTGTTCGATTCCGTCAAGGATGGCGAGGGCAACGATGTGGAGCTGACCGCTTCCAACTACATCCTGCTGCAAACCTCCAATGACCGCGTGCTGCGCAAGAATGCCTTTGAAAGCTACTACAAGAGCTTCCGCCAGCACATCAACACGCTGGCTGCCTCTTACTCCGGCGCTGTCAAGACCGCTACCGCCGAAGCCTCCGTCCGTCATTATGAATCTTCCCGCGCCATGTCCATGGCAGGGGAGAACGTGCCCGGCCAGGTCTATGACAACCTGGTGGCTACTGTGCGCAAGCACCTGCCGGATATGTACCGCTATGTTGCTCTGCGCAAGCGCATCCTGGGTGTGGACGAGCTGCACTACTATGATGTGTACGCCCCGCTGACCAAGGGCGTCAGCGCCCATTACACCTATGACCAGGCCAAGCAGATGGTTCTGGATGCCGTTGCACCGCTGGGCGAAGAGTACGGCACCATCGTTCGCAAGGGCTTTGCCGAGCGCTGGATCGATGTGTTCCCCAACAAGGGCAAGAGCGGCGGCGCTTACTCCGGCGGCAGCTATGATTCCAACCCCTATATCATGTGCAACTTTACCGGTACGCTGGACAGCGTTTCCACCATTGCGCATGAGATGGGCCACAGCATGCACAGCTGGTTCAGCCGCCATACCCAGCCTGCCCAGTATGCCGACTATACCCTGTTTGTCGCAGAGGTCGCTTCCACCGTCAACGAGAACCTGCTCATTGAGCACCTGCTGGCAGAAAAGAACCAGGATCCCGCAACCCGCCTGGCCCTGCTGAATCAGTACCTCGAAAATTTCAAGGGAACCGTCTACCGCCAGACGATGTTTGCCGAGTTTGAGCGCGATGCCCACGCCATGGCCGAGCGCGGCGAAGCCCTGAATCCCGCCGCCCTGAACAATCTGTACAAGAAGCTCATTGTGGACTACTTTGGACCGGAGCTGGTTGTGGATGACGAAGTACAGTACGAGTGGGCACGCATCCCGCACTTCTACCGCCCGTTCTATGTTTATAAGTATGCAACCGGCTATTCCACTGCCGTGGCATTGTCCGAGGGCATCCTGAAGAACGGCGAACCGGCTGTTAAGAAGTACCTGGAGTTCCTGCACATGGGCGGCAGCGCTTACCCGCTGGATGAGCTGCGCCATGCCGGTGTGGACCTGACCACCCCCGCCCCGGTGGATGCTGCCCTGGATAAGTTCGGCCGCATTCTGGACGAAGCCGAAGCCTGCGTGGCACAGCTGGAAGCTGCAAAATAAGCAGGGGAAAGTCCTGGGGTGTATCTGAAAAATTCGAAAATTTAGTCTGTTTCTGCAAACACAGCGGGATTTTGCGTTAAAAAGACTTGGAATCCGCAAAGGATTCCTATGGCTCTTTGCCTTACATTCTGCTTGCGTTTGCGAAATATCCGCCATTTTCTTTGTTTTCAGATACACCTTAAGTGCAAAATTAGAACCCACAGTGCAGAAAATCAGCATCTTGCACGATTATTTGAAATATTTTTTGTGAATACTCTTGACAGAGCGTGGTTTATCCGCTATTATTATAAATGCGTGAGTTAAGGGGTCAAGTGCGGCCAAAATGGAAGCACAACCCCCGCAAAAAACTGCGCGGAATAATCAAGAAAGGAGAAAAGAAATGCCTACTTTTAACCAGCTCGTACGCAAAGGCCGTGAGGTCCTGGTAACCAAGAGCACTGCTCCTGCCCTTCAGAAGAGCTACAACTCCCAGAAGAAGCAGTACACCACCATGAACAGCCCCCAGAAGCGTGGTGTTTGCACCGCTGTTCGTACCATGACCCCCAAAAAGCCCAACTCTGCTCTGCGTAAAGTTGCCCGTGTCCGCCTGACGAATGGTATCGAGGTCACCTCCTACATTCCTGGTATCGGCCATAACCTGCAGGAGCACAGCGTTGTCCTGATCCGTGGCGGTCGTGTTAAGGACCTGCCCGGTGTCCGTTACCACATCATCCGTGGTACTCTGGATACTCAGGGTGTTGCAAACCGTAACCAGGCTCGCAGCAAATACGGCGCAAAGCGTCCCAAGGCCGGTGCCAAGAAGTAAGGAAACATCTTTTCGCCATAAAATGGTCAGCTGACCCTTTTGTGGCATAACGGGAGTTTTCTTTAACTTTCGAGTACCGATGATATCATTAATGTGAAGGAGGGAAGAAAGATGCCCAGAAGAGGTAAAATCGCAAAGCGCGAAGTTCTGGCTGATCCTATTTACAATTCCAAGCTCGTCACCCGTCTGGTCAACAGCATCATGCTGGATGGCAAGAAGGGCGTCGCTCAGAAGATCGTTTACGAAGCTTTTGAGACTGTCAAAGAGAAGACCGGCAACGATCCTCTCGAAATGTTCGAGAAGGCCATGGAAAACATCATGCCCAGCCTCGAAGTTAAGGCCCGCCGTGTCGGCGGCTCCACCTACCAGGTTCCCCTGGAGGTCAGCCCCGCCCGCCGCGAGACCCTCGGCCTGCGCTGGCTGACTCTGTACAGCCGCAGCCGTGGTGAAAAGACCATGTCCGCTCGCCTGGCCGCCGAGATCATTGACGCTACCAACAACGTTGGCGGCGCCGTCAAGAAGCGCGAAGATACCCACAAGATGGCAGAAGCCAACAAGGCTTTCGCGCATTACCGTTATTGATCTGCTTACTGAGGAGGTTTAAGCCATGGCAACGCCGAGAGACGTATCCCTGCAAATGACCCGAAATATCGGTATCATGGCCCACATCGACGCAGGCAAGACCACCACCACCGAGCGCATTCTGTACTACACCGGTATTAACCATAAGATCGGCGAAGTTCATGACGGCGCTGCCACGATGGACTGGATGGAGCAGGAACAGGAACGTGGTATCACCATCACTTCCGCTGCAACCACCTGCTACTGGAGCCACACCGAGACCCAGCACGATCCGGCTCTGTTCAAAAAGAACCGTCATCGTATCAACATCATCGACACCCCGGGCCACGTTGACTTTACTGTTGAAGTTCAGCGTTCTCTGCGTGTTCTGGACGGTTCTGTTACCGTTCTGGCCGCAAAGGGTGGCGTTGAGCCTCAGTCTGAAACCGTTTGGCGCCAGGCTGACGAGTACAAGGTTCCCCGCATGGTTTACGTCAACAAGATGGATACCATGGGTGCTGACTTCTTCCGCTGCGTACAGATGATGCATGATCGTCTGCATGCCAACGGTGTGCCTATCCAGCTGCCTGTCGGCCAGGAAGACACTTTCCGCGGCATCATCGATCTGATCGACATGAAAGCCGATATCTACTATGATGATATGGGCAATGATGTGCGCGTTGAGGAAATTCCTGAAGACCTGAAAGAACAGGCTCAGGAATATCATGACAAGCTGATCGAAGCTGTTGCTGAGACCGACGAAGAGCTGATGATGAAGTACCTGGACGGCGAAGAGCTGACCAAGGGAGAAATCAAGGCTGCTCTGCGTAAGGCTACTATTTCCAACGAGATCGTTCCTGTTGTCTGCGGCTCTTCTTACAAGAACCGTGGCGTTCAGAAACTGTTGGATGCAATCGTTGATTATATGCCTGCTCCGACCGACGTTGCGGCCATCAAGGGCACCAACCCGGAGACTGGCGAGGAAGAAGATCGCACTTCTTCCGATGATCAGCCGTTCTCTGCACTGGCATTCAAGATTATGACTGACCCGTATGTCGGTAAGCTGTGCTTCTTCCGCGTGTACTCTGGTACCGTTGAGGCTGGCACCACTGTTTACAACTCTGTTAAGGATCAGGACGAGCGTATCGGCCGTATCCTGCAGATGCATGCAAACAATCGTAAGGATATCGACATCTGCTATGCTGGCGATATCGCCGCTGCTGTTGGTCTGAAGAACACCACCACTGGTGATACCCTGTGCGATGAGAAGCATCCCATCATCCTCGAGTCCATGAACTTCCCCGAGCCGGTTATCCGCGTTGCCATCGAGCCCAAGACCAAGGCTGGCAGCGAGAAGATGGGTATTGCCCTGTCTAAGCTGGCTGAAGAGGACCCGACTTTCCGTACCTGGACCGATGAAGAAACCGGTCAGACCATCATCGCCGGCATGGGCGAGCTCCACCTGGAAATCATCGTGGACCGTCTGCTCCGCGAGTTTAAGGTCGAAGCTAACGTTGGCGCACCTCAGGTTGCCTACCGTGAGACCATCCGCAAGGATGCTAACCAGGAAACCAAGTACGCACGTCAGTCCGGTGGTAAGGGCCAGTATGGTCACGTTAAGATCAAGATTGAGCCCAACCCGGGTAAGGGTTATGAGTTTGTCAACGGTATTGTTGGCGGCGCTATCCCGAAGGAATACATCCCCGCTGTTGACAACGGTATCCAGGGCGCGATGAAGTCCGGCATTCTGGCTGGCTATCCCGTCGTGGATGTCAAGGTCACTCTGTGGGACGGCTCCTATCATGAAGTTGACTCCTCTGAAATGGCGTTCTCCATCGCCGGCTCCATGGCATTCAAGGATGCTATGAAGAAGGCTGATCCCGTCATTATGGAGCCCATCATGAAGGTTGACGTTGTTGTTCCTGACGAGTATATGGGCAACGTCATTGGCGACTTGAACAGCCGCCGCGGCGCGATCCAGAACCAGGAATCCACCGATGGCACTGCCCGTGTCACCGCTATGGTTCCTCTGTCCGAGATGTTCGGTTACGCTACTGACCTGCGTTCCAAGACCCAGGGCCGTGGCCAGTACTCCATGGAGCCGGCTGATTACCAGCAGGTTCCCAAGAGTGTTGCAGATAAGATCATGACCGAGCGCAATAAGGGCTGATTCTGCACAAATTCGCGCAAAATACTTGATTTTTCTTGAAAAATCTAGTATGATAGCCTTACAACAGGCTATTTTATCTGTTTGAATTAAAGGAGGATACTTCCAATGGCTGAAAAGGAAAAATTTGACCGCTCTTTGGAGCATGTCAACATCGGTACCATCGGTCACGTTGACCACGGCAAGACCACTCTGACTGCCGCTATCACCAAGGTTCTGGCTCTGAAGGGCGACGCCGATTTCATGGATTACTCCAGCATCGATAAGGCTCCTGAAGAGAAGGCTCGTGGTATCACGATCAATACCGCTCACGTTGAGTACCACACCGCGAAGCGTCACTATGCCCACGTTGACTGCCCGGGCCATGCTGACTACATCAAGAACATGATCACCGGTGCTGCTCAGATGGACGGCGCTATCCTGGTTGTTGCTGCAACCGATGGCCCGATGCCGCAGACCCGTGAGCACATCCTGCTGGCTCGTCAGGTTGGCGTGCCCAAGATCGTTGTGTTCCTGAACAAGTGCGATATGGTTGACGACGAAGAGCTGCTCGACCTGGTCGAAATGGAAGTTCGCGAACTGCTGGACAGCCAGGATTTCGACGGCGACAACACCCCGATCATCCGTGGTTCCGCTCTGAAGGCTCTGGAGAGCACTTCCAAGGATCCCGATGCTCCGGAATACAAGTGCATTTGGGAGCTGATGGACGCTGTTGACAGCTACATCCCGACCCCGGACCGTGCTGCTGATAAGCCGTTCCTGATGCCCGTTGAGGACGTTATGACCATCTCCGGCCGTGGCACCGTTGCTACCGGTCGTGTTGAGCGTGGTACTGCTCATGTCGGCGATCAGATGGAAATCGTTGGTCTGAAGGAAGAGAAGCTGACCACCACCATCACTGGTCTGGAAATGTTCCGCAAGAGCCTCGAGTTCGCTCAGGCTGGCGACAACATCGGCGCTCTGCTGCGTGGTATTGACCGTGACCAGATCGAGCGTGGCCAGGTTCTGGCTGTTCCCGGCTCTGTTCATCCCCACACCACTTTCGATGGCCATGTTTACGTCCTGAAGAAGGAAGAAGGCGGCCGTCATACCCCGTTCTTCAACAACTATCGTCCTCAGTTCTACTTCCGTACCACCGACGTTACCGGCATCATCACCCTGCCCGAAGGCACTGAGATGTGCATGCCCGGCGATAACGTTGATATGCACGTTGAGCTGATCACCCCGGTTGCCATGGAAGAAGGCATGCGTTTCGCTATCCGCGAAGGCGGCCACACTGTTGGTTCCGGCGTTGTTTCCAAGATTGAGAAGTAATTTTCGGCTTGTGATATAGCTTTCAAGGCTCCTGCTGTTAAGGCAGGGGCCTTTTTGTTGTGTACGACTTATGGGACGGGGAGGGGGCAAAGGCCTGGTGTGGAAGACCAAGGAAGGCATCATGAAAACATCAGGAATTGTAGATAGGGGAGAGGACACCATTCGGAACTTTGAAAAAGTGGAGCAGGAGGGGGCACTCACACCGCCCTACCTTGGGAAGGTGTATTTCAGGTCGCGGTTAAGGGGCAAGGGGTGATCTATCTCTAAGGCAACACCGCACAATTCCCGCCTTGCGGCTTAAGCACCGCTCCGGCAGC
>ERZ773242.706-NODE-706-length-37715-cov-29.014286_pt1 | contig 37715 bp, 32 predicted proteins | sample MGYA00511077_ERZ773242 | MGnify/ENA primary metagenome ERZ773242 (study PRJEB29015, sample SAMEA2737754) | human gut metagenome | biome: human gut; feature: human-associated habitat; material: faeces | place: China | collected 2012 ... | reverse complement strand
GGGCGGCGGCGCGGCGGCTGGGGGGTGGGCTGGGGCTTTTGCTGCCCGCGCGGGGGTTGGCCGTTCAGCTGCGGAGCCACAGGGCGGGCCTGATTGGCATTATTGGGGCGTGCAGGGCGCTGGGCCGGTTTGAGGGCAGCGGGCTTTGCCGCATTGCTGCGGTTGTTCGGGGCTGCCTGCCGGGGCGGGCAGGGGCGGGATGCATCTTTGGGCTGTGGGGCCCGTGGGGCGGGGTTCTGGGCCGGGGCATCCCCGTGGGGGGTGTGGCGGCGGCGACGACGGCGCGCTGCTGTGGACTGAGCATCGCGCACGGCGGGCTCAGCGTTTTTTTCGTTGTTCGGCATAATTGGCTCCCTGTATCGTCAGTCCGGCATGGTCAGACTGCGGCATTCATTATAGTAACGTTTTTCCTCGGCATGGCCCATGCTGAAAGTCTTGCGCGGCAGCACGCCGCCCAGCACAACACCTTTGAACAGGTCTGCTTTGGCAAAGTCCGGCATCAGCAGGGCTGTGGCCGGTTTGGCGGGGTCTGCAGCCATGGCGCGGGCAGCCGCGGCACCGTGGATGTAATCCACCGTCACGCCGGGGTTCTGGGCCAGATAATCCCCAATAAAATGTTCCGTGGTGCCCACGGCCAGCGGGTCCGGGGTGTTGGCGGCGTCAAAGGTGATCTCTGCACCGGCACCGGCCAGCACGATATGCTGGTCGCCGCCCTGGAGGGCTGCGCCGTGCTGTTCCAACCAGCTGCCAAAGTCTGCGGCAACGGTGTTGGCGTCCACGCCAAACAGCACACGGTGGATGGGCTCAATCTCAATCGCCGGGGAATGCACGTTGCACACTTCCGCCAGGCACCAGCGCGCCGGGTGGGTCTGCTGCTGTTCCGGCGGCAGGGTGGGTTTCAGTTCTTCCCAATAGGCTTTTGCTGTGGCAAGGGAATGGTTGCCATCACCAACCGCCAGCGTCATGGGGGGCTGGCCGGCTGCGGCAGGCCAGCGTGCGGCAAAAGCAGCGGCAGCGCCAAGGTTTGCCAGCGCAGTGTTGATCTGCTCCACCAGCGCGGGGTCCTCCACGGCCCAACCGGCCAGGTGGCCGCCGTTCAGCATCAGCGCGCCATCATACAGCAGCGGCAGCTCCGCCTTATGGGCGGCAATGGGTTCAATCAGGGTACAGGCTTCATCGTCGGCCAACATCATCACATGCGGGGTTTCCAGCTGGGCCCCGCGGCGGATCTTGAGCCGCGGCGGGATGCGCGCCACCACTGTGCTCTCGCTGGGGCGGATGGCGGGCTTGCTGCCTTTTTTAAAGCTGTACTGTTCCAGGTCCACAGCACCAACCAGACCCTGGCGGATGGTACCGTCCATCTGGGTGCGCTCCACATACACATAGCCATGTACACAGCGGGTCAGCAGGTTATCGCGGTAATCCTGCATGGCCGCACGGATCGCCGCAAGGCGCGATTCTTCCTGTGGGGTTCCAAGGTAAGCTTCCGGCAGAACAATGTGCAGGGTGCTGGGTTTACCCTTTGCCAGTTCCTCCGCTTTCTGCCAGTATTCCGGCTGGGAGGTAAACTGATCCACCGCAATGCAGGCCCACGGGTCCAGCGGGGTCGCTGCACCGGGCAGCAGGATATCAGCAGGGACAAAACAATTCTGCATGGTAATCACTCCTCTTTCACGGATGCCGTTTTTTACGCCCGGGCGCGGCTCAATCCACAGTGCCAACCAGCCCGTAAATTGCCAGCGAGAGAATGCCGATATAAATCAGCACACTGGGCAGGCCGCGGAATATATGTGGGATATCTTTGCTGCGCAGCCGGCGGCGGCCTTCATCCACCACCAGCACGGCGACCAGGTAGCCCACGCCGCTGCCAAAGCCGAAGCCGATGGACTGCAGCAGGTTATAGTTCTGGCTGGCTGCAACCAGCAGGGTGCCCAGCACGCAACAGTTGAAGGTTGCGCCGGGCAGCTGTTCGCGGCAGGCATCGCGGCTTTTGGGGAACAGGCCCAACAGCAGCCACACAATGCCCATAGCGATCAGTGAGCAGTTCAAAAATACCAGCGGGCGCAGGGCGTTGACCGGCAGCCAGCCGGGCAGCACCTTTGCCAAAGCGGGCAGCGTTAAGCTTTGGGCAGCCCAACCCATGGGGGCGCTGATGGTCTGTACCAGAATGATGGGAATGCAGTACTGCCATGTGCTGATTTTGGGGTCGTTGACCAGCTTGTTCAGACGGGAAACGCCCAGCGCGCGGAAGAACACTGCATTCTCCGCAAACACAGCCATGACGGCGTAGGTCAGGAACTGCGCCACAGCCTGCAAAACGGAAAGCTCAGCGCTTGCGTTTATTGCCATACAGATGACGCACCTCCTCGATCTTATAATGCACATAGGCACCGCCGATGGCGGTCCACACGGCGGCAATCAGGCCAATGATGATAAACCCGGTGCCCGGCTGGTCGGCCAGCGGCAGCGGTGCCACGGGAAATACCACGTTGCCGAACACGGTGCCTTCCGCCAGCAGTTCACGCACAACCCCAACCAGCAGCACCGAAAAGCAGATGCCAATGGTATTGTTGATGCCGCGGCGGAACGCCTCGCCCACCGTTTCCAGGTCGTTGGATTCCATACGTTTGATCACGGCGGGTTCCACTACCAGCATGGGCAGATAGATCCCCAGCAGCGAAAGATCCGCCCCAAACAGGTTGTACAAAATGATATAAGCCGGGATATACACAATAGCGGCAGCGTAAGAGTATACCACACCGCGGAAGCGGTTGCCGGTCAGGTGGCAGATTGCCACAGCCAACATACGGGTTGCCGTTACAAGCAGAATGGTGGCAGCGCACAGCATCCAGGCATTCTGGCCGCTTACAGCAGCCGCCACAATGGGTGCCAGCCCCAGACCGCGCACCATAACGGGGTTATTCAGCCACAGGTGGTCATCATGGATATTCTGGGCCAGCTCTTCCTCGGCCTCTTTGCGGGTCTTGGGCTTATTGGCAGGCTGGACCGTTTTGGGCTTTTCGGCCGTAGGTGCTTCCTGCTTGCTTTCTACCGCTTTCTGCTCCGCCTGGGCGGCGGCCAGGGCTTCCTGCTCGATCTGCTCGGCGGTTTTGCCCTGCTCTGCGGCGCGGCGCGCCTGTTCCAGCATTTCGGGGGTCAGCTGGGGGATGATAACGGTTTGGGAATGTTCCTGCAGGGTCGGCTTTTTGTTGCTGTTCTTACGGTTCTCTGTGTTGGGCAAGGCGCTTTTCCTCCTTCCGCATGAATCTGATCCTTTCTGCGCGCTGGGCCAGGCGGTCCAGCCATTCGGGGAAAGCACCAGCCAATACAACGGCAAAGCATACGCCGGTTTCGTATACGCTGTAATAGCGGAACGCCGTTGCCATTGCGCCCAGGAACAGGCCGTAAATCAAACGGCTGCTCCAGCGGTTGGGCTGCACCACCGGCTCGCACGCCAGGAATATCCCGCCAAACAGCATGCTGCCGGAAAGCAGGATATACTTTTCCAGGTAGATGCGCTGGCGCACATATTCCCATGGGGCACTCAGGGCTGGAAGTTCGTTCAGGTTGGGCAGCAGCCAGGGCACCAGTACGCATACCGCAAGGTACGGCACAAAGGTAGAAAGCTGCATGTGGCCGCGCACCAGCAGGTACAGCCCACAGGCCACAATGACCAGAATAGCGCAGCAGCCCAGCGGCCCAGCCACATTACCGGTCAACAGGTTGATGGTACTGTCAGACGGCAGGCCGCCGGCAGACAGGGTGGTGTTGCTGCCTTGGGTCAGCACCACTCCGGTGCTGCTGAAAAGTGCCAGCACTGTACCCGGTGCCGGGTAGGACGACATGACTCGCGGCCATGCCAGCGTTGCTGCCACCAATCCCACCGCCGCCGGGTGGAAGGGATAGTGCCCCTCTCCGCCGAACGCTTCTTTGACAAGCACGGCAATGATCGTTGCCGTGACCACCATATAATACGGGGCCGAAGCCGGCATCATCAGCACAATCAGCGCAGCAAAAGCTTCGCTGGAAGGCTCATGTGCGCGGTAGCCCGCCGCATGCAGCGGGGTAACAACACAATCCGCCACATACGCAGTCAGCAGCCCGGCCGCCATCATCAGCAGCGGGCGCGCCCCGTAATAAAAACAACTGACCGCCAAAAGCGGGACAGTGCAAAACAAAATGTCCCAATAATAATCATAGTTTACACTTTTGGTGATCTTATCATGACGTTTTGGCATGGATACTCCTTTGGGGGTTACAGCGCCCGAACCTGTTTGGCCAGCGCGGCACGGTCCTGCGCCTTAAAGAACGCGCTGCCCATGACCAGCACACTGGCTCCGGCCTGGGCGCACAGGGAGGCGGTTTCGGTGTTAATGCCGCCGTCCACCTCAATGCGGGGGGAAACACCGCGCCGGTTGCACTCTGCCTTGATGGCTGCCACACGGCTGACGGTTGTGGGGATGAACTTCTGCCCGCCAAAGCCGGGCTCCACCCCCATGACCAGCACCAGGTCCAGTTCATCCAGGTAGGGGAACACTGCCTGCGGCGGGGTAGACGGGCTGATGGTCAGGCCCACCAGGCACCCAGTCTCCCGCACAGCGGCAATGGTCTGCCCCACATGGTTGGGCACAGCTTCAATGTGGAAATTGATCAGGTTTGCCCCTGCTGTCGCAAAATCCTGTGCATAGCGTGCAGGGTCGGAGATCATCAGGTGAACATCATAAAATGCTTCCGGCACGGCCTTTTTCAGGCATTTCAGCACCGGCGCGCCATAGGTGATGTTGGGTACAAAGTGGCCGTCCATCACATCAAAATGCACCATGTCTGCACCGCACACCATAGAATCGGCCGTTTCGGCGGCAAGGTTGGCCAGATCGGCAGACAGGATGGAAACACTCAATTCCGTCATTGCTTTGTCCTTTATCTCAAATTGCACAGCATCATTCCCGCCGCAGCGGTATTTGGAATCATGCGGTTTTGCTATAAATCCTGGTTTACGCCTGCCTTATGCTTTGTACTGGTTGATCTTATCCATCTGCACAGCAACGCAGGCCAGCGCGCTTTCAATTACCTTGTCCATATCATAGTACTTATACTCGCCCAGGCGACCGCCAAACACAACGTGCGGCTCGGCATCGGCCAGTGCCTTGTACTTGGCGTACAGGGCGCTGTTCTTGTCATCGTTGACCGGGTAGTACGGCTCGTCGCCCGGCTTCCACTCAGCGGAGTATTCGCGGCTGATGACCGTCTTGGTGCCCGGCTCGGTGGAGCCGAACTCAAAGTGCTTGTGCTCAATGATGCGGGTGTACGGGGTTTCGGCATCGGTGTAGTTGATGACAGCGTTGCCCTGATAGTTGGGGCAGGCCAGCGTTTCGGTTTCAAAGCGGACGCTGCGGTACTGCAAGGTGCCCAGGGAGTAATCAAAATAAGCGTCAATGGGGCCGGTGTAGATCACACGGTCAGCCAGAGCATCCAGTTCAGCCTTGTTAGCCAGGTAGTTCACACCCAGGCGAACTTCCACACCCTGCAGCATGTTGGCCACCATCTGGGTGTAGCCGCCGTTGGGAATACCCTGATACAGCGCATTGAAGTAGTTGTTATCAAAAATCAGGCGCACCGGCAGGCGCTTGATGATGAACGCCGGCAGCTCAGTGCAGGGGCGGCCCCACTGCTTTTCGGTATAGTGCTTGACCAGCTTTTCGTAAATATCGGTGCCGACCAGGTTGATGGCCTGCTCCTCCAGGTTTTTGGGCTCGGCGGTAAAGTGGGCAGCGCGCTGCTCCTCGATCTTTGCCTCGGCCTCGGCGGGGGTCACAACGCCCCACATCTTGTTGAAGGTGTTCATGTTGAACGGCAGGTTGTACAGTTCGCCCTTATAGTTTGCCACCGGAGAGTTGGTATAGCGGTTGAACACAGCGAACTGGTTCACATAGTCCCACACTTCTTTATTGTTGGTATGGAAGATATGTGCGCCATAGCGGTGGACATTGATGCCCTCAACATTTTCGGTGTAGATATTGCCGGCAATGTGGTCGCGCTTATCGATCACCAGGCAGCTTTTGCCTGCCTTGGTAGCCTGCTGTGCAAACACTGCGCCAAACAGACCAGCGCCGACGATCAGGTAATCATACTGTTTCATGGGGAACCTCCTTGTTATTTGACAGAATGGCTGAACGGATCAGCGGAACGGTTTTTCCACTGCTGCACCTGCTGCAGGTGGAATTCAAAATCGCGGTCATCCTTTGTCAGCTGGCTGGAAAGGATCACGCCGGAAATAAACAGCAAAAGCGCCGCCACCAGTACGCAGGCACACACGATCAGCGTAGGGAAGCGCGGCACAAGGCCGGTGGCAAAATATTCGCCCAGAACAGGGGCCAAAAAGCACAGGCTGATAATGCCAAGCACCGCAGCCAGGGTGCTGAAAAAGCCGAACGGGCGGTAGTTTTTATACAGCCGTGCAATGGTGCGCAGCACGCGGAAGCCGTCCGAATAGGTATTCAGCTTACTTTCGCTGCCTGCGGGGCGGTCACGATAGTCAATGATCACATTCTCCACCTGCATGTTGCGGTGCAGGGCGTGGATGGTCATTTCGGTCTCGATTTCAAAGCCGCGGCTCAGCACCGGGTAGGTTTTGACAAACTGGTAGCTGAACGCACGGTAGCCCGTCATGATATCCTTGATTTGGCCGCCGAAGAGGTTGTTGGTAAAAAACCGCACCAGGTCGTTGCCAAAATTGTGGAACGGGCGTTTGTTCTGGGTGTAATAGGTGGAGGAAAGCCGATCCCCCACCACCATATCAGCCTGATGTTCGGTGACGGCATTGACCATTTCCGGGGCCGCTTCCGCCGGGTAGGTATCGTCGCCGTCCACCATGATATAGGCTTCGGCGTCAATTTCGCGGAACATGCGGCGGATGACGTTGCCTTTGCCCTGCTGGTATTCGTGGCGCACCACGGCACCGGCTGTGCGGGCCAGGTCTGCCGTGCCATCGGTAGAGTTGTTATCGTACACATAGATCGTAGCTTCCGGCAGAACGCGGCGGAAATCCATCACAACCTTTTGTACTGTCTGAGATTCGTTATAACAGGGGATAAGAACTGCTATTTTATCCAATGATATTCACTTCCCTTTTGCGGGTAGATTTTTGTGTTTCAGGTGCGTGATTTTGGGGTATGCAGCGGGCGCACAATGTGCGCCCCTACGGGGTGGGTTATACAGCTTGATGCACGTAACATCTGTGCACAGCGTAGGCGCACCGCATGTCCCCCTGCGTAAGAGGTATTTCCCTATCCTGCAGGGCGAGGCAGCCCCACCCTGCCGAACCGTTATGTGCTTCTATTTTTCGGGGGCTGTCCCAACTGCTCTTACGCTTCCGCGCACTTTTTGATCTCGTCCAGCCAGAACCGTGCGGTTTTCTCCCAGCTGTACTTGGCCAGCACCTTGTCCGGCGGGGCCGCAGGCTTGGCAAACAGCGCGTCAAGGTCCACATCATAGTCATAGGGGTCAAAGTAGCGGGCGGTATCGCCATACAGCTCCGGCAGGCAGCTGGCACGGGCCAGGGCGATGGGTGCCCCCAGGCTGAGCGCTTCCAGCGGCGGAATGCCGAACCCTTCAAACACAGCGGGGTGCAAAAAGCCCTTGCAGTTCTGCATCAGCGCTTTGTTCTGGCCGTCCGTCACATAGCCGGGGTAAAAGATATTGCTGGTGTTTTGGGCAGCATCTGCTTCGGCGCTGCCAAAGGCAGCAAGGTCCTTGCCGCCGGCCACAACAAAGGTTTTATCCGGGTTGCGGGCGGCAACCTCGCGCACCCACTTAAAGTTTTTGTGCCCGGCCAGGCTTCCCAGTGCGTAATAGTATTCTTTTTTCTTCACGCCGGGCAGCTTGTCAAACACCGTCATATCCGGCTGGACGTTCTGCAGATGCTCCCAGCCGTTATAGGTCACACCGATCTTATCCAGTGGGATGCCCAGTCGCTCGCTGATCAGGTGGCGCTGGTTATCACTGACGGTGAACACCCGCTGGGCAAACCATTTGGTGGAAAGGCAGTGGAACCAGAACTTAAAGCGGAAAAACGCACGGTCGGTTTTCATTACCAGGGGGCGGATATCATGCAGCACCACCACGCTGCGGCGGGTCATGAGCATATCGCTGGCAAGGCCAACGTAAAAGGCGTGGTGTTTGCGCAGGTAGCGCGGCAGCACCACCAGATTGTAACTATACTTAATGGCCTTGAGCGGAACAATTTTGATGTTTTTCAGTTCGGGCAGGTGCAGCGGGCGGCCATCGTCCCGGTAGCACAGCCGCACATCCAGGCCGGTGCCCTCCAGCAGGGGGTCCAGCCGGGTCACAACTTCATACACAAAGCGCGGAATGCCCGTGATGGGGTCACACAGCACTGTGCCATTGATCACAATGGGGTTCACTCTTCGGCCTCCTTGGCGGTTTCGTGGTGAGAGCAGGCTTCCAGCTCACGCTGCCAGTCCGCATAGCGGCGGGTGCAGTAATCCCGCAGCTCGTCCTCAAAGCGCTGCTCGCTGAAGCTGCGGCTGTGTTCCCGGATCTGCTGTGGGGGATAAGCCACGCCTTCGGTCTCAAACTTCTGGATGCAGGCTTCCAGGCTTTCGGGTGTCTGCTCGTCAAACAGCAGGCCGGTTTTGCCGTCCAGCACAGTCTCACAGGCGCCGCCGCGGCCAAAGGCCAGCACCGGGGTGCCTGCGCTCTGGGCTTCCACAGGGGTAATGCCAAAATCCTCCTCGCCGGGGAACAGGAACGCCTTGGCGCGCAGATAATAGCCGCGCACCTCTTCGTCGCTCAGGCCGCCGCCCAAAAAGCGAATAGTCGGGCCAGCCATGGCGCGCAGCTTGTCGCCCTCGCCGCCGCCGCCGATCACGATCAGCGGCCTGTTCAGCTTGGTGCAGGCTGCCACAGCCAGGTCAATCCGCTTGTACCAGGTAAAGCGGCCCACCACAAGGTAAAAATCCTCTTTGGGCACAAAGGGTTCTTCGTTGATATGCACGCAGGGGTAGATCACATCACTGTCGCGCCGGTAATATTTTTTGATGCGCTTGGCAATATAATGCGAGTTGGCGATAAAATAGTCCACCCGGTCCGCGGCGCACTTATCCCACTGGCGCAGCTTGAGCATCTGGCCGGGCATGACCGCCCGCACCAGCGCGTTGGCATTGTTGCGGTAGGTATAATAAAAATCCCAGACATAGCGGGTGGGCGTATGGCAGTAGCAGATATGCACGGCGTCCGGCCGGGTGATCACACCCTTGCTGCAGGAAGAGCAGGACGAAATGACCATATCGTATTCCGAAAGATCCAGTGCTTCAAACGCGCGGGGCATCCACGGCAGCATGGCACGGTACAGCTTGGTGGCAAAAGGCAGCTTTTGGAGATAGGTGGTGCGGATATCATAATCCTTGAACCACGCAGGCATGTTGTTTTCGTCATAGACGAGGGTATAGATGGGTGCATCAGGGAAAACATGGTGCATACAGTCCACCACGCGGTCTGCACCGGCGTATGCCACCAGCCAGTCATGCACAATGGCTACCTTCGGCTTGCCGTTTTTCATCCTCAGCCCTCCTTTGGTTGGTTACTGGATCTTTTCATCGTTGACCATTTTGCCGCCAAACACGGTGCGGAACAAAATTTTGATATCCAGTGCAACGGTCCAGTTTTCGATGTACCAGATATCATAACGGATACGCTCCGCAATATCAGTGTCACCGCGCAGGCCGTTGATCTGCGCCCAGCCGGTCAGGCCGGGGCGCACCTGCTGGCGCACCAGGTAACGGGGAATTTCTTCCTTAAAATGCTCTACATGGAACGGGATCTCTGGCCGCGGGCCAACCAGGCTCATATCCCCTTTTAATACATTGAAAAACTGCGGCAGTTCATCCAGGCTGAATTTGCGGATAATGCTGCCGAACCGCGTTTTGCGCGGGTCGCTGTTGGTGCTCCAGGCCGAATCCTCGGCGGCGTTCACCCGCATGGAGCGGAACTTATACATCATAAAGGGGCGTTTGTTCAGCCCCACGCGCTCCTGCTTAAAGATGATCGGCCCAGGGCTGGACAGCTTGACGCCGATGGCTACCCCCAGCATGATGGGGCTGGTGAGCACGATCAGCACCAGGCTGCCCACCACATCCATGGCGCGCTTGATAAAGGCGTTCAGGATATTATCAAACGGCGTCTGCCGGATGTTGATGAGCTTACAATCGCCCAGCACATCAATGGTGGGGCGGGCGGGCAGGTAATCGTTATAAAACGGCACCATGGTAATGCGGGTGCCGTGCTTATCGCAGGCGGCAAAGGCGCGGGTCAGCATGTGCATCTCGGCGGCATCCAGGGCCACCACCACCTCGTCAATGCCGGGTTCATCCAGCGTGACTTCCATTTTGTCATATCCGCCCAGGTAGCGCACATCCAGGTCCGGGTTGGCATAAGGCGCCAGGTAGCCATCCACATGGAAGCCATAATACGGGTTATGTTCGAGTGCCAGCAGGTACTCGGCAGCCATATCGCCGCCGCCGACCAGCAAGATATGGCGCAGGTCCTCCCCTTTCCGGTTGCGGGCACGGTCATACCAGCGCTTGATCATCCGCTTGAAGATCAAAAAGCCGGTGCTGAACCCGTACAGCAGCAGCATGACCCCACGGGAGAAGTTTTGCAGGCGGAAAACGAAGAGCAGCGCCATAAAGCCCACCACGCCCAGCGCGTTGCCGAACGCAATGGTGGTGCTGCGCTGCCACAGCCCCCGCAGGCGGGAGGGGTTATACAGCCCGCGGCTCCAATAGAGCAGCACCATCACCACGGCGTAGCCCGCCCACCCCAGGGCAACCATAGGGCTGCGGGCAATATCCAGTGCCGGGCCGGCGCCACCCTCCTCAAAAAAAGGCAGCCAGTTAAAGCGCAGGAAATTGGCCAGCAGGTATGCGGCAATCAGCAGCACAATATCAATCACACTGCTGATCAAGCCCCTGATACGCTGATTTTCACTGAGCAATCCTGCTGCCCCCTCTCTGTACGCCATATTTCAATCATTTTAGTATATCATAAAATCCATCCGGTTTCAACCAACGGCGGTTCTGCTGCGGCGCTGAAGCAGATTTTAGGCAATACCGCATAATTCTAAGTGCCGATACGGCGAGCGAGGTGCGGCAGCTGCTAAGCCAAAAGCGCAGATAATACTTTGTGTATTATCGAGCATTTTGGCAACGCAGATGCCGTGCCGCAGCCGTCGGAGCGGTGCTTAAGCCGTAAGGCGGGAATTGTGCGGTGTTGCCTTTACAACTTTCCACTCCCGCTGCCGGACCTGCAGTTTTTTCCGCGTTACTCGAAGAAGTACTCCCAATCCTGATACGTCGCATTCACTTCAACTGCGTTTACCTGCGGGTACACGGTGCCGCTGCCGGATTTTGCCGTCAGCAGAATTTGCCCCACACCGTTGGAAATGGTGATAGGCACCTCGTAACTGTCGCGGTCGGTGGGCAGGTAGAAATCGCCCTGGTTGGTGTCGCGTTCCGCGGCGGCGCAGAGTTCGTTTTCCGTCACACAGGTCACATGCAGGAACTGCCGGTCAAACGGGTGGTCCATGCTGTCAGAGCTGACCAGCCCATAGTGCAGCGTTACATCCGCCACACCGCAAAAATCCGCGTCCGCCGCCGTTACGGTCACCAGCACAGTGCCATCTCCCTGCAGGGTGGCAGCGGTCGTGGTTTCCACGTTCAGATTGTTATCGGTTCCGGTGCGCTCCCAGAAAAGGTGCATGCCGCCGGACTGGAAGGTGTTTGCCACCGGCTGCCAGTAACGGTACAGCTCCCGGTAGAACCACCAGTTGGCGTTGCGGCTCCACCGCTCCGGCGGGGCCACCTTGGGGCTGGGGGTCACGACAATGTCAAAATTCCCCTGCTGGAAGGTTTGCAGGTACGCCAGGCGTTGGCGATCCCCCAGGGCATGGATGATGTAATCCGTGCCGGTAGGCTGCAGCTGGCCAGTCATGGCTTCCAGCGCGCTGGAATAGGTGCCAAACAGCCGCTTGCCCGCCGTCAGTTCCTTTTCGGTTGCCAGCTTTTCGGCCTGGTCGCCGATCCAGCCGCCCAGCTCCGGCACAAAGGTATAGCCCTCGTGCCCGCCAATGCGGGTCTGCACCTGCCCGGCCATGCCGACGGCCAGCACAGCGGCCCCCAGCACCGCACAGCCTGCGGGCACAATGCGCGCTGCAACCTGCGGAAAGCTTACCTTTTGGCAAACCAGCAGCACCGCTTTGATGATACACGCCGGGGCCAGTACGGCAGCCAGTGCCGCCGCGCCGCCCGTGGGCCCATTGTTGGAGGCACTGACCATGCCGTACAGCAGGTTCCACAGCACCATGCCCAGTGTCAGGGCAAAGCCCCCGTCTGCCAACACAGCAGAGCGTTTGCTGCGGCAGACAAAAATACCGATGGCAAACGCCAGTGCCGCCGCAAGGCAGAACACTGCCGCGCCCGGCCAGTGCAGGTCTGCCACGCTGCACACCCGGTCGCTGAGGGTATTGCCGTAATACCAAGTCTGGTAAGCGCTGGTTCCGCGGGTCTGGCGCAGCCAGGCCAGCGGGTGCCCCCAGCTGATGAGCAGCACCGAAACGCCAAGCCCCACCACACTGGTAACGATGTAGCGCAGTGTCTGCACCACAATTTTACCGATGGAACTGCGATACAGCCGGATGAGATACAGCCCATACCCCAGCGCAATGGAAATATAGGCAGCGCCGCCCATATCATTGCTCCAAGGCACAAAAAAGCCTGCGGCAAAGGGCACCAGCACCGCTGGGGCCAACAGCCGCCTGCTTGTATCCTGCTGCCAGAAATGCAGTCCCAGCAGGATGACCAGTACCGCCAGTGTTAAAGCGGCGGAGCGCATCATGCGGGCGCTGTTGCCGTTGGCGGCGGCATAGCTCAGCAGGGTGTTCACCTGACCGGCAAACGGCAGGTTTGCCCCCTGCACATAGGCAAAAAACACGCTGCACAGCGCCAGCGCTGCCGCACGGGCCGCACGGGCAGTGCCGATGACCACCAGGCAGACCGCCAGCACCAGCAGCTCAAAATAGAACCAGGTGCAAAAGTTTGTGGCAAACATGCTGCGGCCAAAGCTATTGCCCAGCACCAGCAGCAAACCGCCCACGCTGTACAGCTCGCCCGCACCAAGGTAGACGGTAAAATCACGATAAGGTACCTGCCCGGCCAGCAGGTGGCGCACCGGGTTATAATTCTGGAAGTCGCCGTTCATGATCTCGTACCCGATCTCATAATTGGCGGCAAGACCGCGCACTGCGGCAAGACCGGCCAGCACCAGCAGCAAAAACAGCCACGGTGCTGCGCGTTTGAGCTTTTGTTTTGCTGTCTGCATCAGCGGTAAAGGCCCTCCAGCTCATCCAGCTTTTTCTTCATTTCTGCACGCACGCTGGGTGGGTCCAGAATTTCGATCCCTGTGCCAAAGCCGGCCACCCAGCCGTAAAACCGGGGGCTGACCTGCACATTTACCACCACATTAAAGTGGTCGCCATCCGGGTTGCGCACCAGGGTAACCCCCGTGCCAAACCGGTCGATCATCGCCCCGGCCAGGCGGTTTTCGCACCGCATGGTCACTTTGCGCACCGGGCCGTTGAACATATCAAACATCTGCTGCATATACTGGTTTACGTCAAATTCGGCGTATTCCTCAGCACCTTCACGTTCGGTATCCGGCAGCAGCTCCACCTTGCGCATTTTATCCACGCGGTAGTGCTTCAGACGGCCTTCGGTATAGGCGATCATATAATAGTTTCCGTTTTCCCACACCATCACCCAGGGGCTGACGGTGTACAGCTGGCCTTCATGACGGGGCACCATCTGCTTTTGCAGGTCCCAGTCACAGTATTTGAACCGCACCTGGTTGCCCGCGGTGATGGCGCTGTGCAGGGTATCCACGCTGTAAAGGATCTTTTCCTCCTGGCTTTTCACCCGGCCGGAAACCAGCACCTTGCGGTCCAGCTCCTCCTGGCGGTAGCGGGAGGTGAACCGTCCCAGCTTTTCGATCAGCACCTTGCTTTTGCGCGCGGTGATGAACTTGCTGGCATACACAGCGTCCACCAGCAGTTTCAGCTCCGCCAGTTCAAACGGGGTATCCACCATATAATACCCGCCCCCGCGGCCGCGCTGCTGCACGATCTCAAAGGGGGTATCCGGCATTTCGTTCAGGGTCTGGATATCGTCATACACGCTTTTGCGCTCTGCCACAATGCCGCGCTCTTTCAGTAGTTCTACCATGCGCGGCACACTGATGGGGTGCTTTTCGTCGGTTTCCCGCACAAAAATTTCCAACAACGTAAGCAGCTTTAATTTTTGTCCTTCTTTACGGGGCATAAAGGCCGCCTCCCTTCCGGCAAAACAGACCGGCTTCCCGGTTATTTTTTATCAAATGCCTTGCGGCGCTCGGTGGAAAGGCGGAACATTTTTTCCAGCCCTTCGCGGTCGTCATCCACCAGTTTCTGGCGCATGGTGGCAAGTGCATCACTGAACATATCGATCTCACTAATCAGGTTATCCTTGTTCCACAAGAACAGCTCCGCCCACATTTTATCGTTGATGCGCGCAATGCGGGTCAGGTCGCGGAAAGAGTCCCCGGTATACTTGGCAAGCTCGGTGTTATCGCTGGCGCACATCAGGCTGACGGCAATGGCATGGCACAGCTGGCTGACATAGCCGATCATGTGGTCATGCTCTGCCGGGCTGAGCACGCTAATGCGGGCAAACCCCAGTGTGCGGGCCAGGGTACGGCACCATTCAATGGCTTCCGGGGTGTTTTTTTCGGTGGGGGTAATGATAAAGTTTGCCGGGGCAAAGTTTACCTCGGCACTGTGGGCCACGCCGCTGGTCTCACGGCCGGCCATGGGGTGGCTGGCAATGAACTCCACGCCCTCCGGCAGCATCTGCTGCACCGGCTCCACCACGCCGCGCTTTACGCCGGAAACATCGGTTATCAGCGTGCCGGGGCGGACCAGGTGGCCGTACTGCTTGACCCATTCCAGCAGCACAGTGGGGTACAGGCCAAAGATGATGTAATCCGCGTTCTGCACCAGGTCGTCAAAGTTTTCGTTGCGGCCCTCGCAGATATAGGCGTGTTCCAGCGCATAATCCAGCGTGCTCTGGCTGTGGGTAATGCCGGTCACGCGGTAGCCTTTCTGGCTGAGCACCTGGGCATATTTGCCGCCCAGCAGGCCCAGGCCCACAATTAAAAACGTTTTGTTTTTATCCATCCCGTCCATTTTGCTTTCACCCCTGATTTGTTACATGGGCCCCCAGGCCCTTGATGACCTCAAAGAAATCCGGCCAGCTTTTGTTGACCGCGTTGGCCCCCTCGATGACCGCCGGCTGGCCTGCGGCCAGGGCAGCAACGGCCATTGCCATTACAATGCGGTGGTCGTTATGGCTGTTCAGCGGCGTCGTGGGCTTGTGCAGGGCGCAGCCCTCAATTGTCAGGGTATCGCCGTCCGCTTTTACCGTGCCGCCCATCTTGGCAAGCTCTTCCTGCATAGCGGCAATGCGGTCACACTCTTTAATGCGCAGCCGCCCGGCGTTGCGGATGATGGTGGTGCCGCTGCAGAAGCACCCCAGTGCGATGAGCACCGGGCCAAGGTCTGGGCAATCGGCCAGGTCGATCTCCACCGCCTTCAGCAGGCTGCGATGGAAGGTCACATGGCTGCCGCTGCGCTCAAACTTTGCGCCGCACTGCTTTAAGATATCCAGGATCACCCGGTCTCCCTGGTGGGAACCGGAGGGCAGACCCGTTATCGTAATGCCGCCCACAGTGCTGCCCAGCACGGCCAAAAACGCCGCCTGGCTGTAATCGCCTTCAACATCCATGTCTGCTGCCGCATAATGCTGCGGCGCTGCCACTTTGTAGGTGGCGGAGCCATCCTTGCGGGCGCGGACCGAAACTTTAACGCCAAATTTCTGCATCGCGTCTGTGGTCAGGTCCACATAGCTGCGGCTTTCAAAGGGAGCGCGCACCTCAATGGTGCTGGGGGCTTCCATCAACGGGGTGGCAAACAGCAGCCCGCTGATGAACTGGCTGGACACATTGCCCGGCAGCGTAAAGGTACCGGGGCACAGGCGGCCAAAAATCGTAATGCCCTGTTCGTTCTGTTCAAAACGCAGCCCCTGGCGCTCAAACAGCTGGGCATAAATTTCCTGCGGGCGCTGCATCAGGCGGCCTGCGCCGGTAAAGCGCACTTTTTGGGCCGTCAGGCTGAACAGCGGCAGGATAAACCGCAGTGTGCTGCCGCTTTCGTTGCAGAACACCGGGCGGGTAATGGTGGCAAAACCGTCTGCATTGCCGCGGCCGGTAATAGTCAGCTCATGCTCGCCCCGCTCCACCTTGGCCCCCAGCTGCTGGGCAGCCCCCAACGTGGCCAGAATATCCTGCGAAAATTCCACATTGCCAATGTGGCTGGTACCGGCGGCCAGGGCCGCGCACACCACAGCGCGGTGTGCCGCGCTTTTGCTGGGCGGCACGGCAGCGGTTCCGGCCAGGCGGCCCGGTTCAATGGCTGCAACGGTTGCTTCCACGGTGTTCCCCTCTTTCGTGCCGTTCAGGCATCAAATGTTGTTTCAAACGCCTGCACGGCGGTTTCTACTGTGTTTTCCAGGCGGCCGGTGTTATCCACCGCGGCATCGGACGCTGCGCGGTAAAGCGGCATCCGCTCGGCTTCCATCTTGCGCAGGGCGTCCAGCCCGGTGGAAAGCGGCCGCCCGCCGGTTGCCAGCCGTTCGACCGGGCGCTGCACCCACAGCACAGGGCCGTTCTGGCGCAGGGCGCGGGCGTTGCCCGGTGTTTTGATCACCCCGCCGCCGCAGGAGATGACCTGCCGTGTCTGCTTGCTGATCTCCGCCACAGCCTGAGATTCGTACTTGCGGAACGATGCCTCACCTTCACGCGCAAAGATATCCGGGATGGGCATTCCGGTGTTTTTCTCGATCACTTCATCCAGATCCACATAGTTTTTGCCCAGCGTTTTGGCCAGGGCACGCCCGATGGTGGACTTGCCGCAGCCCGGCATTCCGATGATGGCCACGTTGGAAAGATCTCGCTTGAGCTTGCGGTGGGTGTCAGCGATCACAGCTTCCGGCAGCTTTTGGCCGGTAAAGTGCTCCGCCGCGTACACTGCCTGCGCCACCAGCATCTCGAACCCACAGTAGGCGGGCACGCCAAGTTCCTCCGCACGGAGCAAAAGTTCGGTGCGGAACGGGTTATAAACGCAGTCCAGCACGGCTTCCAGCTTGGGGAAGGCATGCAGGTCCAGCAGGCAGCTGCCGTTGTTGGGGTACATGCCCGCCGGGGTGGTGTTGATAATGATATTGATTTCCGGGTGCTGCTGGGCTTCCTCATAGGTCAGGGCACCGTCCTTGCCGGTGCGGCTGGCGGTCAGCACCTGTTTGGCTCCGGCGTCCTGGCAGACAGCCGTGACGGTGTTGTGGGTGCCGCCGGTGCCCAGCACCAGCACCACAGCCCCGGCAAACTTCACGCCGTGGCAGCGGGCCAGGTAGGCAAAGCCGGTATAATCCGTATTATAGCCATACAGCTTGCCATCCCGGTTGACCACGGTGTTCACTGCGCCGATGGCCGCCGCACGTGGTTCCACCTCATCGCAATATGGGATGACCAGCTTTTTGTACGGGATGGTAACATTGATGGCTTTGAACGCCTTTGCCTGCATAAAGGCATGGGCTTCTTCCTCCGTGGGCAGCGGATGCAGCTCATAGGAATAGCCGCACACGGCCTCATGGATGATTTTGGAATAGCTGTGGCCCAGTTTGGCTCCGATCAGACCGTATTCCATGTTGCGCTTCCTTTCTGTTTGCTTCGGCTGTATTACTTTTGCCCCAGCGTACCGTAACGCACGGTCAGCAGGTCCAGCACGGCAAATGCTGCCAGGGTGTTCTGCACCACAGCAGCACGGGGCACAATGCAGGGGTCGTGCCGGCCCTTGATCTGCAGTTTTGCATCTGCCTTGGCGATATAATCCACGGTATCCTGTTCTTTATAAATGCTGGGGGTGGGCTTTACCGCCGTGCGGAACACAATGGGCATGCCGTTGGCAATGCCGCCGTTGATGCCGCCGTTTTTGTTAGTGGCCGTTACCACTTTACCGTCCCGCATGGTAAACGGGTCGTTTGCCTGGGAGCCGCGCAGGTCCGCAAAGGCAAAGCCCGCGCCAAACTCAATGCCTTTGACAGCGGGGATGGCAAACGCCAGGTGGGCGATCTCACTTTCCACACTGTCAAAGAACGGTTCGCCGATGCCCGCGGGCACCCCGGTGATGACAGTTTCCAGAATACCGCCCACGCTGTCGCCCTCGGCCCCGGCTGCGCGGATGGCTGCCTGCATGGGGGCTTCTTTTTCGGGGTCCAACAGGGCAAAATGGCCCGGCTGTGGTTCCGCCATAATCAAACCGGCAGAGCTGGAAAGCGGAGCATCCTCCACCCCGGCACAGCGGGCAATGTGGGTATACACCTTAATACCGCGCTGTGCCAGAATGTGCTCACAGATCGAACCCGCAGCCACGCTGGCTGCGGTGATGCGGCCGGAAAAGTGGCCGCCGCCGCGGGCATCCTGCCAGCCTTCATATTTGGCATATGCCGTGTAATCCGCGTGGCCGGGGCGCAGCAGATCCGCCGTTTTTGCATAATCTCCGCTGCGGGTGTTGGTGTTGCGGATCATCATGGTGATGGGGGTGCCGGTGGTATGGCCGTTGACCACACCGCTCAAAAACTCCACCACATCCGGCTCGGTGCGGGCGGTGGAAAGCCCATCTCCGCGGGCGCGGCGGCGGTCCATCCGCTCGGCAATGTACGCCTCATCCACCGGCAACCCCGCGGCCAGGCCGTCCAGCACAGCGCCGACGGCGGCACCGTGGCTTTCGCCAAAAATGGTCAGGCCCAATGCATTGCCAAAGGTATTTTTCATCGGCTCAGTCCTCGTTTTCCTTGATGCCAAGCAGGGCGGGCAGTTCGGTCATGGGAATCTTATCGGCGCGCCAGCAGCCCAGGCCGGGCACCTTGATGACGGTAATGGTGCTGCCCGCGCTCTTTTTGTCGTGCTGCATATAGCTCAGCACCTTATTTTTGTCCACACCCGTGCGGGTGGGCAGGCCCAAAGTGCGGTAGATGGCGCGGGTGCGGCGCACAAGGGATTTATCCTCGATCATAGGCAGCATGCCAAGCGCCACGCACTCGCCATGGAACAGGCCGTTGGTGCGGCGGCCGCGCACCCCCTTAACAGCCTCAATGCCATGGCCGATGGTATGGCCAAAGTTCAGGCAGGCGCGCTGGCCCTGCTCGCGCTCATCGTTTTCCACCACGTTCTTCTTCACGCGCAGGGAACGGTAGATGATGCGCTCAATGTTTTCTTCGGGGTGTTCACACTCAAACAGGGCAAACAGCTCCGGGTCAGCAATCAGACCCGCCTTGATGGCCTCCGCCAGGCCGTTGACAAAGTGGCGGCGGGGCAGCGTTGCCAGGGCATCAAAATCCACCAGCACCACCTTGGGCTGCCAGAAAGCGCCAACAATGTTTTTGGTTTCGCCCAGGTCAATGGCGGTTTTGCCGCCAATGGAGGAATCGATCTGGGAAAGGGTGGTGGTGGGGCAGTTGACAAAATCAATGCCGCGCATATAAGATGCCGCGCAGAACCCGCCCAAATCCCCCACAACGCCGCCGCCGACGGCCACCAGCAGGTCCTTGCGGGTCATGTTGAACTCCAGCATGGCCTGCAGCACCTGGCCATACACTTTCAGGCTTTTGCTGGCTTCGCCCTGGGGCACAGTGTACACCATTCCATTGGGGCACTGGGCCAGCACGGTCTGGGCATACTGCTCCGGTACGCCGGAATCCGTCAGGATAAACACCTTGCGGTTGGCAACATTGGCAAACTGGTACAGGTTGGCCAGGCACCCGCTTTTCAGGATGATATCATAGCTGCGGCTGCCAAGCTGCATGGTCAATTTCATAACAATTCCTCCCGTGTTTTTCCGTCATTTACAGGTCAAATACACCCAGTATCCGCACCGTGCGGCACACGTTTTCCAGCTCATGCACCAGCTTGGCGCAATCGTCCGTTGCGGCATTGGCCGGGCAGACAAGCTGAACATAAAAATAATATTCAAACTGAACATGGGGCAGCGGACGGCTTTTGATGGTTTCCATGTTAAAGCCGCGCTCGCCGATGATCTGGATCACCCGCGCCAGCCGCCCCGGCTTGTGGTCCACCGTAAACAGCATCGAAAGCCGCTGCCCCGGTGCGGCGGCGATCGGCTGCCGCTGGGCGCCCTCTTTTTCAATCACGATAAAGCGGGTGGTGTTGTCGCCGTCCTCGTTCACGCCCTCGGCCAAAATCTGCAGCCCGTACAGCTTGGCTGTTTCGGCGGAAGCGATAGCTGCCAGGGTTTGGTCGCCCTGTTCCGCCACATAGCGGGCGGCATCCGCTGTGTTGCCCCAGGCTTTGGTGGCAAAGTGGTGCAGTTTCAAGAATGGCCCACTCTGCGCCAGCGCCTGCTGGTGGCTGATGACCGTTTTGATCTCGCTCAGCTGCGCGCCCGGCAACGCCAGCAGGTCCTGCCGGATGGGCAGGTCGCACATGCGGGCTACTTTCAGGCCGGGGTGGGCATACAGCAGATCCAGCACAGCGGAAACATCGCCCGCGTTGGAATTTTCAAACGGCAGAACGCCGCAGTAAGCATCGCCCCGCTCCACGGCTTCCACCACCTCGTTCCAGGTGGAGTACGCCTGTGCCTTGGCAAAGGGGAACAGCTGACGCAGCGCAATGTGGGACCACGCGCCCTCCACCCCCTGGTAGGCGGCAACATCCTGCCCAATCAGAACATGCTGGTACGCGCGGGAAACCGCCAGCGCTTTTTTCAAAAATTCGCGGTAATAGGGCTGAAGTTCCGGGTTCTGCACGCGGGCGGTATTCTTTTCCAGCACAAGGGCTTCGCGTGCCGGATCAAACACCTGTTTGCCGGTGCGCGCCTTGTACTGTGCCACCTGGCCCACTGCCTGCATACGCTGTTCAAACAATGCGGCCATCTTTGCGTCGATCTCGTCAATCTGCGCACGGGCCTGCTGCAACTGATCCATAGACAGGTTCCTCACATTCCATGGTTATTCATATTTTACTATACTATAAAACGGTCTGTATCGCAATAGGGCACCATCAAAAAAAGCAAAAAAGCAGGGCCGAAGCCCTGCTTTTTGATTGAAAGAATAGTGAATAAAGAATAATGAATAATTTTGGTGGACCGCGGCGCGCAGCGCCGCTCAGAAAACATAAACTTCCTGCCATTCTTTTATGCGTGCCCGCAGCCTGATATCTCAATCCGTGCCGCAGGCACACCTTCATTTTTCTTTATTCTTTATTACTTTTTAATTTCTTTTCCTCTTCCCTCGCCTTCCGCACCAGATCCTCAAAGCTTGGCATGGGGGTAAAGATGCGGTGGTAGGGGTTTTCCGGCATGGGGGCCGGTTTTTTTACTGGGCGGTAGCGCATCACTGCTGCCCCACAGTGGAAACGGCACCCGCGGTCAAGATGTTCCACAGGGCATCATAGGTTTCGCTTTCCAGCGCGGTTTTGTCGGTATAATACGCGCGGCGGCCTATGTAGGTGTTTTTCATGATGTCCTGGTTTTCGCCCTGGAGGTCATCCACCATCGTCAGGCCGGTGTAGGTGCCCAAATCCAGACCGGTCAGAGCCGGGCAGTCCGTCCAGCGGTAAACCATCTTGGTCCAGTCCACAATCACATTATCATTTTCATCCACATTCTCCGTGTCGGGCATGGTGCCGTCCAGGTACTGCAAATCGCCGGTGGTTTCCGCAAACTGCTGCGCGTAATCGGTATCCTGCATGATAAAGATGTAAGGCCCGTCCTCACTGGATAAATCCGCCGAAAGCCGGGTCACATCAGCCATCTGGGTGTATGCATCGGTGTTTTCGCTCTCGGAATCAAAATCCAGGTTATACTGCACCAGCTCCACTACCACCTTGCCGTCGCCATTGCGGTCATCACAGTAGGCGGCCAGCGTGTTTTCCAGGGCCGTTACCGTATCTGTCGGCAAGTTGCTGCTGCCCACATAGCCAACGCGGTAGTCCGGCCGCACCCGGGTAACAACATCGTGCACCATCCACACCACCAGCACCACGGCGATGACCGCAATGCCAACGTACAGCTTGTGGTAATGCCACCAGTTGGCAGCTTTTTCCTGTTTGGTATATTCTTTTTTCGATTCGGGCGTTTCATACTGTTCAACGCTGTCTTTTGTGACCCATGCCATCTTAAAAACTCTCCTAATCTTTTTAACGTAAGTGGTATTATACCATAAATTTATGTTGGAATTGTAAAATTATTTTGACCATCCCGTGCCCGCTGCCTTGCATAACCCGCTAAAAAACGCTATGATAAACTTGTAATATTGTAAGCAGGGCTGCAAAAGCTGCGGCAGCGCACTGCCGCCCAGTCCGCTTACCCCTAATTAAAAACACAGAAAGGTCATTTTTGAATATGGCAATGGAAGACAAAAATACCCCTGTGCAGCCCGATGCTGTGGAGGCGACCGAAACCCGCGGACGCAAAGTTGGCGCGGCCCGCTTTTTTGAGCTGCTGGGGCGCGATTTGTGGCCGTTTTATAAAGCCAGTATTTTGTGCGTGCTGGGCTTCGCCCCCGGCTATGCCGCTGTTTTGTTCAGCACTATGGCCGCCAGCCTGCCGCTGTGCCTGCTGTCCGGCGCTGTAGGCGGGCTGATTGCCGCACCTGTTTTTTGCGGCATGCTGGATACCATCCTGCGCGCTCTGCGCGATGAACCCGGCTACTGGTGGCACACCTACCGCATGGCCTGGAAGCAGAACTGGCGCGAAAGTCTGCTGCCCGGTGCCGGGGCGGGGTTTTGCCTTGGGCTGTGGGCCTTTTTGCTGTACGCCCTGCCTGATCTGGAAAACGTGCCTATCTCGGTATGGATCTGCATGGTGCTTGGCATCTTCTTTTTGCTGGTGTTCTGCCTGTATCTGTTTGCGCAGGTGGTTCTGGTCAGCGTGTCCCAGGCGGAGCGGCTGAAAAACGCCGCGCTGTTCATGATCGGATTTTTACCGCGCACCCTGGCAGCCGGGGCAGTGCTCTGCATCTATTGGGGCGTGATGCTTGCCTGGATGCCCTACACCATCCCGGTGGTGTTGATTCTGGGTTTCTGGCTGCCCTGCACCCTCGCTTTGCAGATCATCTATCCGGCACTGGATAAAGCGTTTCACCTGGAAAAGACCATCACCGCCCGGCGCGAGGATGAGATCAACGACCTGATGGAGCAGCACGGGCACACTTCCGTTTGATACCAACCAGATAAGGCGGCAAACCTATGGAAAGTAAGAACACTTTTATCCTGCATGAAACCGAAGCGTTTATGCGGGGCGAGCTGGATAACGTTACCGTTTCCCACGGGCGCATTGTGTTGGACCTTGTCTCCGGCGGGCATGTGCCCTATGGGTGCTACACCAGCCCCGCCGTACCGCTGCCCACCTTTGACGCCCTGCGCGTGAGCTGGAACGCCGGCACCCCGCCGGGAACTGCCGTGGAAGCCCAGGCCCGCGTGATGGTGGACGGCAACTGGACCAGCTGGTCCAGCTTTGGCCGCTGGAGCCCCTATCTGGAGCGCGAAGGCGCAGCCCCCGTGACCAAAGGCGCTGTGAACCTGCTGCCGGACAGCCTTGTGCTGGACAGCAAAACCGCCACCCAGGCCCAGCTGCGCATCTACCTGTATACCAAAGACGAACACGCCACCCCTTCCGTCAGCCTGGTGGGGGTCAGCGTGCGAGCGGTAGATGTGATCCCCGCGGGCGGGCGGCCCATCAACGCACGCCTGCACCTGATGCCCTATGCCGTTGCACGGCGCGCCCCGGCGCTGCAGCCCGTTATGGACCTTGCCATCTGCCTGGCCAGCCTGACCAACCGCTGGGGCGCAGATATCCTGCCCGAAGAATTTGCCCTTGCCATGCGAGACTGCCGCAGTACTGACGCTGAGCGTAATTTAAGCTTTGCCGCCGCCGCCGCCGGGTGCTGGGGGTTCCCCTGCTGGGCCTGCTGGGGCAACCTTGCCTTGCTGCGCAGTGAGGTACGCGCTGGGTACGGCGTGATCGTGGGGCTGGAATCCACCCCCGCACAGCAGGCCGCTGGAATGCCGCCGCTGCGCTATGCGGCACTAAGGGGCTTTCGCCAGGGGGCACAGCCTGCCGCCCTGTTGGTGGATCCCTATGCCGCAGCGGAAGATTTTGCCACCGAAACCGAGCTTTTGCTGGACGACTTTTTGGTTGCCTGGAACAACACCGCCCTGTGCATGCGCAAGCGTGACCCGGACGGTGCCCTGCCCGGCTGCCCAGCCCGCACCTCCGCCTGGCTGCGCCGGGTGCCCAAGGTTGCACCGGATCTGTTTGCCATGTACATCGGCAGTACCCAGCACGTTCTGCCGGATGATTTCTGCGCTGCACTGCCTGCCCCAGCTGCACCCGCCGCGCCGGAAGAAGCTCCGGCAGAAGATGCCGCCCCCACCGATGCACCGGATACTCCAGATTCCCCGGCCGAAATCCCCGTTCCGCAGGAGACTGCCTCCCAGGCAGCACCGGTACATGGCGGCATTCTGGCGTGGTCCACATTGGATGAGCACCCCCATGCCACCACTGCGCACCGCCAGTTCCACTATGTTACCCCGGAACAGGGCTGCATCCGGCTGGCCGTTCCCCCGCCGCCGGGTACCCGCGCAGAACCGCGCAAGTACACCGTTTACGCCATCGAACCTTCCGGCTCTATGCTGGTGGGCGATGTGATGATTTAAGGCAATACCGCATAATTCTAAGTGCCGATACGGCGAGCGAGGTGCGGCAGATGCCAAGCCAAAAGCGCAGATAATACTGGATGCTGCAAAGGTGAGCGCCGCCAGTGGCGGAAACAGCGAACCGAAGCAGGGGCAGCGGTCGCAGAGTGCGAGGGGCTTTTGCCCCCGAAGCACGATGCGGGTACCACAACCCGACATTATCGAGCATTTTGGCAACGCAGATGCCGTGCCGTAGCCGCCGAAGCGGTGCTTAAGCCGTAAGGCGGGAATTGTGCGGTGTTGCCTTAAGGCATTTCCCTGCTTTTCCCAATATTTGGTCAGCGGCCGCACAGCTATCTGTCACAATATACCGTAAAAAGGAATGAGCCTCCCCCATGAAAATACCCACATTTGCCCCAAATGCGGCAGCAAAGACATTTTTGTGATCGACGGCCATGCCGATGCTTACGATGCAGGCAACAACATCCCGTATGACCCAACAATTTTCATCTACATTCCGGTAGACCGCTATATTTGTGGTGCCTGCGGCTGCAGCTAAGAATAGCTCCGCCAGGAAGATCTTGAAAAGGCCTGCCATTCCAAGCGGGTGCATGAATAAAATATTTTTTCACATTTCTCAACTTTCCCTCAGAACATTTGCCAACAATCAAAAAGTGCCCATCCCACAACGGCATGTCATCCGCCGCATGTGGGGTGGGCACTTTTTGTTTTGTGATTTTATCGGATCGCGGTATTTCCATCGTTCGGGCATAAAAATTTTCCTGCCGCCGTTGCCCGCGGCTGGGGAATCATTATCTTATGAACAGATTATCCTGCGCATCCAAGCCCCGGCAACTCTGCCTTGATTGCTTCGCTGTCATATTCATTGTCAGGCTCTTTGACCAGCTTGACCTTTTGCCCGACCTCAAAAGGCTTGCTGCCAAAATGGAACTTCAATCCGGTGATCGTGATAAATGCTTTCATAGGGAACCTCCTGCCATTTGCATAAACTGTTGTGTTACCAATCCAACTCGTCCATAGCGTCATCTACGCCTGCTGCGTAGTCCGGGTCGCTGTCGTAGCGATCCTCATCGTAGTCGTCATCATCATAGATGGCATCGTAGCCATCGTCATAGGAATCATACGTCTTGTAGGATTTTTTACTGCTTGAGTAAGAGCTGCTGTACGAAGATTTGGAGCTGTAAGAAGTGCTGCTCTTGGTGGAAGATTTGGAAGGGCGATGTACCCAGCAGTAAGCTGAGTCCTTATCCGCTTCTCTCGTGCAGCCGTCCTTGATGCAGGTGTATTTATGTTTTGTGCTGGAGCTGCCGGACGGTCTGGAGCCGCTGCCGGAGACGCTGGAATTGCTCTTCGTGGGTTTATGTACCCAGCAATAGGCAGAGCCCTTAGCCGCCTCTCTGGTGCAGCCACTCTTGATACAGGTATACTTGGCAGCGAATGCGCCGGTGCACAGGATGCAAGCAGTCAGCGTAACGAGCACTGCGCAAAGAATTCTTTTCCAAAGAGTCTTTTTCATGGTAAAGTCCTTTCTGTCGTGTGTTGCCTTTTATCTGTGGCACTTACTGTCAGAAGTCGTCACTGCCAAAATCATCCGAACCAAAGTCGTCTGAACTAAAGTCATCAGAATCAAGGTCGTCCGAATCGAAGTTGTCCTCATCGTTATCGAACTCATCCATCAGCGCCTTACGGTTTTCCTCTTCTTCCCGGATACGATCCATTGCCAGAGAATAGTGAACATATCCGTCAATGCCCTTACCGTAGACCCCGAAATCCATATCCTTCAGCATAGTAGTTACCTCTTTTCTACTTGGGAAGGGAACCGTTCCCTTCGATACTTCTATTATAAATCATGGCCTGTCCTATAATTCGGACTTTGAACACATGACGCGAAATTATACAATTCTCTGCTTTGATACAAACAAGCGCTCTCTGTAAATTCACCTTAGATGATTGCAGAGAGCGCTTGTTAGATTTACTATTACTGCTTGCCGGGCTGGGCGGCTGGGCGGCTTTCCTTGCGCTGCTAGATGGTAGCTATGCACAGGCAGCGGCTTCGGCGATTGTGGCACTGTTACTGCGCCCATTTGCAGTACCGATGCTGTTATCCTTGGCAGGAAGTGCCTTGATTGTCGCTGCATCGGCAATATTTGCTTGGCTGTTCTGAAAACAGAATATGACGATGAACCGCTGTCGGCTGCGCAGCGGTTTTTCTTTTTTTCAGATAGCATTCAAAAAGTCATAAAGTCGGGATACCTTAATTTATTTTTACCTGTCTTGTCCCTTCGGAACGAACCAACAAGAATTTCTTGTGAGTTGCCTCATAGTCCAGCTCACCGTTTTTGTATATTCCATCGATCCTCACCTTCACCATCGACTTTGAAACCGCCAAGCGTTACCGTGAAGCCAACAAGCTGCCCCACCAGTTCCGCCGTGCAGCGTGGACCGACCTGACCGTGGAGGTGTACCTGTGAAGGTTCTGGAAAGCAGCTCCGTGTTAAACGCAATTCATCTCATACATGAGCAAACAAATAAGGCCCACCGCCAAAATTGACGGTGAGCCTTATTTTATGCTCGCTTTTTAACGATAGCTCGCTATAAAAGCCTTATGCTCTCGGATTTTTAATAGCAGCCTGAGCAGCGGCCAGACGTGCGATGGGAACGCGGTACGGAGAGCAGGAAACGTAATCCAGGCCAACGTTGTGGCAGAACTCAACGCTGGAGGGGTCGCCGCCGTGCTCGCCGCAGATGCCCAGACCCAAGTTGGGGTTGGTTGCGCGGCCGTCATGGGCAGCCATCTTAACCAGCTTGCCAACGCCGATCTGGTCCAGATGCTGGAACGGATCGCTCTCGTAGATCTTGGTATCATAGTAAGCGGTCAGGAACTTAGCAGCATCGTCACGGCTGAAGCCGAAGGTCATCTGGGTCAGGTCGTTGGTACCGAAGCTGAAGAAGTCAGCTTCCTTAGCGATCTCACCTGCGGTCAGAGCGGCACGCGGGATCTCGATCATGGTGCCAACTTGGTACTTCATGTCAACGCCAGCGTCAGCGATCAGCTTGTCAGCAGTCTTGACGATGACGTCCTTGACGTACTTCAGCTCCTTCACTTCGCCAACCAGGGGCACCATGATGTGCGGGGTGATCATCTTGCCGGTCTCAGCAGAAACCTTGATGGCAGCCTTGATCACAGCATTGGTCTGCATCTCGGCAATTTCCGGATAGGTAACGGCCAGACGGCAGCCACGATGGCCCATCATGGGGTTGAACTCATGCAGGCTGACAACAACGTTGTTCAGCTCTTCGGTGGTCATGCCCATATCCTTTGCCAGGGCTTCGATATCCTCAGCCTTGGTGGGCAGGAACTCATGCAGAGGCGGGTCCAGATAACGGATGGTCATCGGACGATCGCCCATGATGCGGTACATAGCGGTAAAGTCAGCTTCCTGGAACGGCTCAACCTTAGCCAAGGCAACCTTGCGCTCTTCAACGGTACGTGCGCAGATCATCTCACGCACAGCAGCAATACGATCCTCAGCGAAGAACATATGCTCGGTACGGCACAGGCCAATGCCTTCAGCGCCCATATCGACAGCGTTCTGTGCATCGCGCGGGTTATCGGCGTTGGTCATAACCTTCATCTGGCGTGCTTCGTCAGCCCAGCTCATAAAGCGCTTGAAGTTAGCGTTCTCGGTGGAAGCGACGGTAGCGATCTGGCCTTCGTAGATGTTGCCGGTAGAGCCATCAATGCTCATCCAGTCGCCCTCATGGAAGGTGTGGCCGTTAATGGTGATAACCTTTGCATCGTAATCGATAGCAACATCGTTATCATTGCCGCAGCCGGAAACACAGCAGGTACCCATGCCACGTGCAACAACAGCCGCGTGGCTGGTCATGCCGCCGCGGACGGTCAGGATGCCCTGAGAAACCTGCATGCCGACGATATCTTCGGGGCTGGTTTCCAGACGGACCAGAACGACCTTCTTCCAAGCTTCGTCCTTGACCTTCTCTTCAGCATCTTCAGCGCTGAAGACAACGCGACCGCAGGCAGATCCCGGAGAAGCGGCCAGGCCCTTGCCGATTGCTTCAGCAGCCTTCAGGGCAGCAGCGTCAAACTGCGGGTGCAGCAGGGTATCCAGCTGCTTGGGCTCAACGCGCAGTACAGCGGTGCGCTGATCGATAACGCCCTCATCAACGAGGTCGCAGGCGATCTGCAGAGCAGCCTGTGCGGTGCGCTTGCCGTTACGGGTCTGCAGCATAAAGAGCTTGCCATCTTCGATGGTGAACTCCATGTCCTGCATATCCTTGTAGTAGTTTTCCAGGCGGGTTGCGATCTCAACGAACTGATCGTAAACCTCAGGCATTTCCTCGTGCAGCTTGCTGATCGGGGAAGGAGTACGGATGCCGGCAACGACATCTTCGCCCTGAGCATTGATCAGGTACTCGCCCATCAGCTTCTTTTCGCCGGTAGCGGGGTTACGGGTGAAAGCAACACCGGTGCCGGAACGCATGCCGGAGTTACCGAAAGCCATCTGCTGAACGTTGACAGCAGTGCCCCACTCGTAGGGGATTTCGTTCATCTTGCGGTAAACGTTGGCGCGCGGGTTATCCCAAGAACGGAAGACGGCCTTGACAGCGCCGATCAGCTGTTCTTTCGGATCCTGCGGGAACTCTTCGCCCTGCTTCTCCAGGTAGATGGCCTTGAACTCCTTGACGAGTTCCTTCAGGTCCTCAGCGTCCAGCTCGATATCCTGCTTAACGCCCTTGCGCTCCTTCATAGCGTCGATACGCTCTTCAAAGAAGCTCTTGCCCAGCTCCATGACGACGTCAGAGTACATCTGGATGAAGCGGCGGTAGCAGTCATATGCAAAACGGGGGTTAGAAGTCTTCTTTGCCAGACCTTCAACAGCCTGGTCGTTCAGGCCCAGGTTCAGGATGGTATCCATCATGCCGGGCATAGACTGACGTGCACCGGAACGAACGGAAACCAGCAGCGGGTTCTCGATATCGCCGAACTTCTTGCCAGTCTGCTCTTCCAGGATTCCCATGTACTTGAAGATGTCAGCCTTGATCTCATCGTTGATCTCACGGTTGTCAGCATAGTACTGGGTGCAGGCTTCGGTGGTGATGGTGAAGCCCTGAGGAACCGGCATGCCGGCATGGGTCATTTCTGCCAGACCAGCGCCCTTGCCGCCCAGAATGTTCTTCATGGTCGTCTGGTCGCCGCCAAATGCGTCATGGCCCTCTTTGAACAAATACAAAAACTTCTTGCTCATAGGTTACCTCCAACAAAATTACGGTTTCTTCCCGGTGTGCCGCGCACACCCGCAAAATAAGAATTTTCTCTCTTGCAAAGTCCATTATAACAGACTCAGCCCGGAATTTCCAGTACATTGTTAAATAAATGGCGAATATTTTCGCCGAAAATCTCACAAAGTTTTGGGGTCAGGCTCTTGCAATTTGACCAAAAATGCGGTAAATTATAATGGGTGAGAAGCTGGGAAACGTTATTTTATTACATCCTGCAACACTTTTTTCAATTCATCCCGCCCCGGCAGGCTTCAGCCCTGTTCCGGGGCTTTTTTGTAGGGCCGTATACTCTTTTGGCCCAAAACAGAAAGGGGTATTTTTATGTCCGAAGCGAAAGCCAAATACCTTGCCGCCAAAGCGGCCTTTGAAGAAACTTTTGAAAAGCACCTGCAGAACGGTGTGGAGTTCATCAGCGACCAGGTTTTTATTGACCCCGAAGTTGAGATTGCACCCGGCGCAGTGATCCTGCCGGGCTGCATCCTGCGCGGCAAAACCGTCATCGGGGCAAACTGCGTCATCGGCCCCAACACCTTATTGGAGAACACCATTGTTGAGGCCGGTTCCACCGTGAACGCCAGCCAGTGTTATGACAGCCATCTGGGCCCCAACAACAAGATTGGCCCCTTTACCCATGTGCGCACCGGCACCGTGACGGATGAGGGCGTACACCTGGGCGCTTATGTGGAAACCAAGAACGCCAACTTTGCCGAGGGCAACACTGTCAGCCACCTGACTTACATTGGCGATGCCGATGTGGGCAAGTACTGCAACTTTGGCTGCGGCACCGTAACCTGCAACTATGACGGCGAGGGCAAGTACCGCACCACCATCGGCGATTATGCGTTCATCGGCTGCAACACCAACCTGGTGGCGCCGGTCAAGGTGGGCAGCCGCGCCTTTACCGCTGCCGGTTCCACCATCGGCCACGATGTGCCGGACGGTGCCCTGGGCATTGAGCGCGCCAAGCAGGCCGAAGTTGCCGCCTGGGGCGCCAAGAAGCTGGAAAAATACGTTGCCAAAAAACAGAAGCTGGAAGCCGAAAAGAAAAACGACTGATGCCCCCTGACCTGCTGCAAGGAGGATTGCTGCCATGGCCATTTTGGAACGCACCCTGACCGGGGATTTTACCACCATCCTGACCGAGCTGGACGCTGTTGTAAAACAAAGTGTTTCGGCCACGCTGGAAGGTTTCAGTGATTTCAACTTCAGCACCGGCCGCTGTGCCGTGCGGGTATACGAACGCTACAGTGCCATTGGCAATGGCCGTGTTACCATGAGCCTGACCCTGCTGGAAGCAGACGGGCAGATCCGGCTTTCCGCCATCACATCCGGCGGCAGCCAGGCTGTGTTTTTCAAGGTCAACACCTTAGGTGCCGAATCCTTCCTGGATACCATCCGGGACACAGTGGAACGCTTTGCCCTTGGTGCACACTAAAATCACAAAATTACTATAAGGATTTTTACTATGGGACTATTTGGAGGTGGTTCCGGGGCAGACTGGCTGATTGCCGGTCTGGGCAACCCGGAGCCGAAATATGACGGCACCCGCCACAACACCGGTTTTGCCGCGCTGGATGCGTTGGCCGAAGCCTGGGGGTGCGAGATCAACAAAAGCAAATGGCAGGGCCTTTACGGCATTGCCCAGGTGGACGGCCTCAAAGTGATGCTGCTAAAGCCGCTGACCTACATGAACCTGAGCGGCCAGAGCATCGCCCCCGCCGCGGCATTTTACAAGATCCCGCGCAACCACATTATTGTGTTGTGCGATGACATTGCACAGGAGCCGGGGCACATCCGCATCCGGCCCTCCGGTTCTGCTGGCGGGCACAACGGGCTAAAGAGCATTATCGCTTCCACCGGCGGCGAGGATTTTTACCGCATCCGCATTGGCGTTGGCGCCAAGCCGCGCCCGGATTATGATCTGGCTGACTGGGTGCTGGGCAAGTTCCCGCCCGATGACGCCAAGCTTGTGACCGGCCGCCACACCGACGTGGAAGCCGCCTGCCGCCTGTTGATGGCCGGCAAGCTGGGCGAAGCGCAGAATAAATTCAACCACTGAGCGCGGATAGGCGTTCCGTAGGGGCGCACAGTGTGCGCCCATTCCTGTTTTCTGTGTAAGATGCCCGCAAAGGAAGCGTTCTCACTTCAAATTTGCAATCCATCATTACACGGGATGTGGTTTAATGGAACACCTGCAGAGGTGTGCGCACTGTGGAAAACTTTGCCGATGGTGATAAACGCTGCAAATGATTTGTAGGGGACGATGCTCGTCATCGTCCCGCATGACGGGTCTTGCCACATATTCCACCCTGCATACGGCCAACGTCCGCGGGCGAACAATGTTCGTCCTCACATTCTCTGCAAGATAAAAACACAGCTTTTCCAACCATACAAATGCCAAAGCGGGCGGCCCATCTGGGCCGCCCGCCATTTGTCGTTCCATGCAACGCTTCTCTCAAAATTCACTTTGCCGTTTTGCTGCAAATATAGTACAATGGTTACGCAAAGCGCTGCTCATACCGGCGCACAAAAAGCGTATACAGCGCATAGCACACCATCAGGCAGACGGCATATACCCCGGCGAAGCACAGCCACGCGGCTGCGCCGCCCATCGCGGTGTTGGGCAGCAGCTCCAGCACCAGCGGGTGGGCCAGGTACAGCCAAAAGCTGCCCGCCCCCACAAATTCCACGGCCTGGGCGAACTTCTGATTTTCCGCCAGGCCAACGCCCTGCGGGTTCTGCACGGCCAATAGAACAAACACCGTAAACACGCACTCGAACCCCGCCCGCTGGAAGTTGGTGAGCACTGCCAGCAGAATGCAGAATACCCCGTATAAAAACTGCTTGTTCTCCCGCACTGCCGCAAACGCCGCCATGCCAAAGATAAAGCAGTACAGCGTCATGACCGGCGTTTTTGCGCTGAACTCGCTGATGTTGGCTTCTGCCGGGAAAGCTGCCAGACTGCTTTCAATTAAGCCGCCGATCCTGCCCTTCACCGCAAGGCAGACCACCAGCAACGCCAGCGCACCCCAAAAGCGTTTGCACAGCCGGTACAGCCACGGGGCCAGCAGATAAAAGAACGCAAAGGCGCTCATCGTCCACAGCACGTTGCGGTTGTTCCACAGCATCCAGTTATCACTGGGCAGCCACATCTGCAAAAATACAAAGTACCGCAGGTAACCCGGCCCGCACGGCCCACCGGGGCCAAACAGCTGGGCTGCACTGGCGCCCGCCGCCAGATAGCGTACCGCATCGAACAGCCAGCGCAGCACCAGCACCAGCCAGTACAGCGGCAGGATTCGCCGGATGCGGCGCTGGTAATACGGCAGCGGCTCCGGGTGGCGGCTCAGGCTGGCCGCGGCCAGGTACCCGCTGAGCACAAAAAACAGTTGCACCCCCTGCGCGCCAACCGCGGCGGCATCCCCCAGGCCAACTTTCTGCCCGGTATGCACGCCCAGCACCATCAGCGCCGCCAGAATACGCAGCTCATCCAGCGCTACATTTTTATGTTTTGTCATCTTTCTATATTCTGCTCCTTATTGCAGCATTATTTGATTTCTTTATTCTGCCGAATTTTTTCGATTCCTTCTTTTCAAAGAAGGGGCAAAAACTCTCGTATTACTCGTATCCTCAAAATTATACATCACCCGCCCTATCATGCGCAAGCGCAGGAGGCACCATGTTTGACGCATTGTTTACCACCACAACCGAATACAAAAAACTGAGCCACGCGCTTTCCGGCAAAGGTGCATGCGCCCTGTTTGGGCTGCCCGCATCCGGCCGCGCACAGGTGTATGCCGCGCTGTGCCGCCAGTTGGATAAGCCGCTATGCATCGTGACCCCCGGCGAGGCCGAAGCCACCCGCTTTGCTGCTGACCTGAACACGCTGGGCATTCCCGCCGCCGTGTTCCCGGCGCGGGACTATGTGCTGCGCTCCATTGAGGGCACCGCCCGCGAATACGAGTACCGCCGCCTGGCTGTGCTGGGCGAGCTGGTAGGCGGGCGGCTGCGCGCCGTGGCTGTGCCCGCGGAAGCCCTGACCCAGTTCACCACCCCAAAAGAGGATTTCTGCGCCAACACCCGCACCCTCCATGCGGGAGATACTCTGCTGCGGGATGAGCTGCTGGCCGCTTTGTTTGGTGCCGGCTACACCCGCCGGGCCCAGGTGGATGGCCCCGGCCAGTTCTCTGTGCGCGGCGATATTGTGGATATTTTTGCTCCCGACCAGAAAATGCCGGTTCGTATGGAATTTTGGGGTGATGAGATCGATACCCTGCACACCTTTGACCTGACCACCCAGCGCCGCGAGGATGCCATTGATAAGTTTTACCTGAGCCCCGCGCGGGAAGTTCTGTTCGGCAAGCCTGCCGATGCCGCCGAGCAGCTTCGGGCCTTTTTGGCCAAGCAGCGCGGCAAAAAGAAAACCGCCATGGCAGACTGTATGGCCGCCGATCTGGACCTGCTGGATGGCGGTGCCGTGCCGGTCAACATGGACAAATACCTGGCCGTGCGCTACCCCCATCCCGCCACCGTGCTGGATTATTTTGACGACCCGATCCTTGTGGCCGAAGAGCCTGCTTCCATCCGGGAAGCCGACCGCGCGACCGCCTACCGCCGGGGCGAGGAACTGAAATCCCTGATCCTGGACGGCGTCCTCTGCGCTGGGCTGGATAACCTGTACGCGGACCCAAGCTACCTGTGGTCCAAAACCGGACACTACCGCACCATCTGTGCCGAGAACTTTGCCCGCAGCATGCCGGATCAGCCGCTGAAAGATATCATCAACACCCCGGCTCACACCCTGCCTGCCTGGAATGGCGAAGTCGCCGGGCTGCTGGAGGATTTGAAACCGCTGTGCGATGCCGGTTATACCGTTACCCTGCTGGCCGGCACCGACCGTGCCGCAGCCGGTCTGGCACGCGACCTGCGCGATAAAGGCATTCTGGTTACCACCGATGCTGCAGCAGCCCCCGCTGCCGGGCTGGTGCAGGTTCTGGCGGGGCACCTTTCCGCTGGGTGCGAATTTCCGTTTGCCAAGTATGCTTTGCTGACAGGCCGTGCCTTTGGCGAGACCAGCTCCCAGAAAAAAAAGCGTAAAAAGGCCAAAGATGCCCTGAACAGCCTGACCGAGATCACGCCGGGCGATCTGGTGGTGCACCAGAACCACGGTATTGGCCGGTATGCGGGCATCCAGCGAATGGCGGTTCAGGGCGTTACCAAAGACTACCTGCGCATTGAGTACGATAAAAAAGATGTGCTGTATGTTCCCGTCACCCAGCTGGACCTGCTTTCCCGCTACACCGCGCCGGGGGATTCGGAGAATGTCAAGCTCAGCCGCCTGGGCGGGGCCGAGTGGACCAAGACCCGCAAGAAGGTGCGCGCCGCTACCGAGCAGATGGCCAAGGAACTGATTGAGCTGTACGCCCGCCGCAAAAGGGCGCACGGTCATGCCTTCCCACCAGATGATACCTGGCAGGGAGATTTTGAGCAGCGCTTTGCCTATGATGAAACGCCGGACCAGCTTTCCAGCGCGGCGGAGATCAAACATGATATGGAGCAGCCCTGGCCGATGGACCGCCTGCTGTGCGGCGATGTCGGCGTGGGCAAGACTGAGGTTGCCCTGCGCGCCGCATTCAAATGCGTGATGGGTGGCAAGCAGTGCGCCATCCTGGCCCCCACCACCATTCTGGCGTGGCAGCATTTCAATACGGCCATCGCCCGCATGGAGGCCTTTCCCATCCGCATCGGGCTGCTCAGCCGTTACCGCAGCGCCAAAGAGCAGAAAGAGACCATCCGCGGCCTGAAAGACGGCACAGTGGACATTGTGGTGGGCACCCACCGCCTGCTTTCGGACGATGTAAAGTTCAAAGACCTGGGCCTTGTCATCATTGACGAGGAGCAGCGCTTTGGCGTAAAACACAAGGAAAAGCTGAAAGAGAACTTTATCGGGGTGGACATGCTGACCCTTTCGGCCACGCCGATCCCCCGCACGCTGAACATGGCACTGTCCGGCATCCGGGACATGAGCACCATTGAACAGCCGCCCTTTGAGCGCCAGCCCATTGAGACCTATGTGCTGGAATATGACGATGCCATTATTGCCGAAGCCATCCGGCGTGAGCTGGCCCGCGGCGGGCAGGTGTATTACCTGTACAATCGAGTCGAAACCATTGAGCAGTGCGCCGCCAAGGTGCAAAAGCTGGTGCCGGGTGCGCGGGTCGGCATCGCCCATGGCAAAATGACGGAGGAGCAGATTTCCTCGGTTTGGCAACAGCTGTTGGACAACGAGATCGACGTGCTGGTATGCACCACCCTGATTGAAACCGGCGTGGATGTGCGCAACTGCAACACCCTGATTATTGAGAATGCGGACCGCATGGGGCTTTCACAGCTGTACCAGATTCGCGGCCGTGTGGGGCGCTCCAACCGCAAGGCGTATGCCTATTTCACCTTCCAGCGCGACAAAGTGTTGACGGAAATTGCCTCCAAGCGGCTTTCAGCCATCCGGGAGTTTACCTCTTTTGGTTCCGGGTTCCGCATTGCGATGCGCGATTTACAGATCCGCGGCGCGGGTAACCTGCTTGGACACAGCCAGCACGGCCACATGGAAGCGGTTGGTTACGAGCTGTATGTAAAAATGCTGAACCAGGCCATTGCAGCCGCCCGCGGCGAGCCTGCTGCGCCGGACAAGAGTGATTGCCTTGTTGACATTACGGTGGATGCCTATCTGCCGGAAAGCTACATTCCCGATGCCGCCGGGCGGATCGAAGCCTACAAGAAGATTGCGGCCATCACCACCCGTGACGATGCCACGGATGTACTGGATGAGTTGATTGACCGTTACGGCGACCCGCCGCGCAGTGTGCAGGGGTTGGTGGACATCAGCTTGGTGCGCGTGACAGCCGCCCGCGCAGGCATTGTGGAGATCGTGCAGCGCAACGACAATCTGATTTTGTACACCGATGTTGTGACCCCGGCGCAGATGGGGGCCATGATGGATGCCATGCCGCACCGCGTGATCTACAACGCCGTAGGCCGCCCCTACATCAGCCTGCATGTCCTGCGCGGCGAGGATCCTCTCACCATCCTGCGCGATGCCGTTGCCCTGCTGCCGGGTGCGTGAGTGTTTTACGGGAGTTTTTGTTCCTTCTTTGAAAAGAAGGAACCGAAGAAACTTTAATCGTAATATAACAAAATAAATAAAAAATCAGGCAGCGGCCCTATTTTGTGGGCTGCTGCCTGTTGTCATGTGTTGTTTTCTATGTATTTTTGCTTTGTAGGGAACGGTCTTGACCGTTCCCTACAAATCGTTTTAAATCGCGTTACAAACCTGTAAACTCTCGGTAGGGCGGGGTCACCCGACCCCGCCGGGGCCTAATCCGATTTTTCATTAAGAATGTATAACGAACCAACAAATTTGTTGTAGGGGCGGCGTCCCCGATGCCCCGGACGGGCATAAATCTTAGGCAACACCGCACAATTCCCGCCTGACGGCTTAAGCACCGCTCCGGCGGCTG
>ERZ773242.697-NODE-697-length-37890-cov-7.314074_pt1 | contig 37890 bp, 27 predicted proteins | sample MGYA00511077_ERZ773242 | MGnify/ENA primary metagenome ERZ773242 (study PRJEB29015, sample SAMEA2737754) | human gut metagenome | biome: human gut; feature: human-associated habitat; material: faeces | place: China | collected 2012 ... | reverse complement strand
CCAGCATGATGTTATTGATCAGACGGGTGACCAGCTTGGAATTATAAAGCGGATCCGGCAGAACGTCGCGTCTTGCGATATTACCTCTTCTTGGCACTTCGCTTCCCTCCTTCATAATAAAATGAGATCTTCGGTACTCGAAAGTAAGTCCCCACTCCCGTCGGCCAGTCCAGAGGCTATGTTGAAAAGCCATCTTTCTTGGCACTTATTACGGGTGTGATTACTTCTTCGCGGCACCAGCCTTCTTAGGCCGCTTGGCACCGTACTTACTACGGGCCTGGTTGCGGTTCTGGACGCCCTGGGTATCCAAGGTACCACGGATAATGTGGTAACGAACACCGGGAAGGTCCTTTACACGACCGCCACGGATCAGCACTACGCTGTGCTCCTGCAGGTTATGGCCGATACCAGGAATGTAAGCGGTAGCCTCGATGCCGTTGGAAAGCCGTACTCTTGCTACTTTACGCAGCGCGGAGTTGGGCTTCTTGGGGGTAGAGGTACGGATAGCGGTGCAAACACCACGCTTTTGGGGAGAATTCTGATCGGTCATTACACGCTTCTTGGCATTCCAGCCCTTCAGCAGTGCAGGCGCGGTCGCCTTCTTCTCTACGGTTTCTCTGCCCTTGCGAACCAGTTGGTTAAAGGTTGGCATGGTTGTCCTCCTTTCATTAAAAAGTATTTATTCATGGGCACAAACCCGGAGGGTTTCCGGGTTGTGCTTGCATGACGGATTCAGCTTGCGGAACAATGCCCGCCCAGTTAAATATTTTACCAAATTCCCCCCGGGATTGTCAAGCGGTGATTTGGATATTTTTCACCAACTTTACAGTCCCGTTTTGGGGAATTTGACATTGCGTTTTACGGATCACATCACTATGGCGTTGCTGCTTGCCACCAGTGCCTCCAGGTTGGCCTCATCGGCTTCTTCCTCGGCCTTTTCCTCCTCGGTGTAGGTCACCAGGCCCGTACCGGCGGGGATCAGCTTGCCGATGATGACGTTCTCCTTCAGGCCCTGCAGCGGGTCTACCTTCCCCTTGATGGCCGCCTCGGTCAGTACACGGGTGGTCTCCTGGAAGGACGCTGCGGACATAAAGCTGTCGGTGGCAAGGGATGCCTTGGTAATACCCTGCAGGATGGCGGTATAGGTCGCCTTCTGGCGGCTGCCGCCGTCCTCGGCGTTCTCGCGGTCCAGCTGCTCATTGATATGCAGCACCTCGGCACGGTCGGCCATCATCCCGCGGATATAATCGGTATCACCCGGCTCCTCAATGCGGACCTTCTTCATCATCTGGCGAACAATAACCTCGATGTGCTTATCGTTGATATCTACGCCCTGCGTGCGGTAAACCATCTGCACCTCACGGATCAGGTATTCCTGAACCGCCAGCTCGCCGTTGACCAGCAGTACCTCGCTGGGGTCGGCGCTGCCTTCGGTGATCATGGTACCCTTCTCGATGAGGTCGCCCTCATGCACACGCACCTTGCTGCCGAATACGATCTGATGCTCGAAGTGGTCGCCGGTCTGGGGATCATCCACCTTTACCACATCCACGCCCTTGTTGTCCTTATCAAAGCTGACCAGACCGCCGTTGTGGGCGATAACAGCCACGCTCTTGGGCTTACGGGCCTCGAACAGCTCCTCAACACGGGGCAGACCCTGTGTAATATCGCTGGCCGATGCAATACCGCCGGTGTGGAAGGTTCTCATGGTCAGCTGGGTACCCGGCTCACCAATGGACTGTGCGGCGATGATACCCACCGCCTCGCCGATGGCGACGGGGGTATTATTGGAAAGGTTGGCGCCGTAGCAGCGGCTGCAGGCGCCGTTCTTGGCACGGCAGTTAATGACACTGCGGATCTTCAGGCTGGTAATGCCCGCATTGACGATCTCCTCGGCGGTCTGATAGGTGATCATCTCCTCCCGGCTGGCCAGCAGCTCGCCGGTCTTGGGGTTCACCACATCCTCGCAGGGGTACCGGCCGGTCAGACGCTCGGCCAGCTCCTCAATGACGCGGTTGCCGTCGGTGATGGCCTCCACATCAATGCCCTCGTGGGTGCCGCAGTCCTCCTCACGGATGATCACTTCCTGGGATACATCCACCAGGCGGCGGGTCAGATAACCGGAGTCTGCGGTACGCAGGGCGGTATCGGCCAGACCCTTACGGGCGCCGCGGCTGGACTGGAAGTATTCCAGAATGTTAAGGCCCTCGCGGTAGTTCGCACGGATGGGGATCTCGATGGTCTGACCGGAGGTATTGGCGATGTTGCCGCGCATACCGGCCAGCTGGTTGATCTGGTCCATCGAACCACGGGCGCCGGAGTCCGCCATCATATAGATGGGGTTCAGCTTACCGAAGTTCTCCTTCAGCGCGGACTTAACCTCATTGGTGGCGTCCCGCCAGATGGCGATGGTCTGCTGATAGCGGTCCTCCTCGGAGATATAGCCGCGGTCGTACTTCTTACGGACCTTGGCCACCTTTTCCTCGGCGGCAGCCAGCACTTCCTTCTTATTGGGGGGAATGGTGGCATCGCAGACGGCCACGGTAAGGGCGGCACGGGTGGAATACTTATAGCCCTGGCTCTTGATGGCGTCCAGAACCTCGCTGGTATCGGTGGTGCCGTGCTTCTTTATGCTCTTGTCAATGATCTTGGAAAGCTGCTTCTTGCCCACCTGGAAGCTGACCTCGGGGATCAGCTCGTTGCCGGGGATGCTGCGGTCTACAAAGCCGAGATCCTGCGGGATGGGGTTATTGAAGATATTGATACCGACGGTGGTGTGGATGCTGCCGGTATAGGTCTTGCCGTTCAGGGTCTTGGTGGTACGCACCAGAATCGGCTCATGCAGATCCAGCACTCCGGTCTGATAGGCCATCAGCGCCTCATCGGGGCTGCGGTAGATCTTCAGCTCGTGGGGGTTCTCGGCATATGCCTTTTCCCATTCGGAAATGGAGGTAAACACGCCGGGGTTGCGGATCTCATCGGTGGCATAGTTCTTATCGATGATGGTGGTGAGGTAATAGGAGCCCAGCACCATGTCCTGAGAAGGCACAGCCACGGGCCGGCCGTCAGAGAGCTTCAGCAGGTTATTGGCCGCCAGCATCAGGAAGCGGGCCTCGGCCTGCGCCTCGGCGGAAAGCGGTACATGTACCGCCATCTGGTCGCCGTCAAAGTCGGCGTTAAAGGCGGTACAAACCAGCGGATGCAGCTTCAGGGCGCGGCCCTCCACCAGAATGGGCTCGAATGCCTGGATACCCAGACGGTGCAGGGTAGGCGCTCGGTTCATCAGCACGGGGTGGCCCTTGATGACCACCTCCAGCGCGTCCCAAACCTCCTTGGGGGAGCCGCGGTCTACCATCTTGCGGGCCTTGCGGATATTTTCAGCGACCTTCAAATCTACCAGACGCTTCATTACAAAGGGCTTAAAGAGCTCCAGCGCCATCTCCTTGGGCAGGCCGCACTGGTACATCTTCAGCTCGGGGCCCACTACGATAACGGAACGGCCGGAGTAGTCTACACGCTTACCCAGCAGGTTCTGGCGGAAGCGTCCCTGCTTACCCTTCAGCATATCGCTCAGGGATTTCAGAGCACGGTTGTTGGGGCCGGTCACCGGGCGGCCGCGGCGGCCGTTATCGATGAGGGCGTCCACCGCCTCCTGCAGCATCCGCTTCTCGTTGCGGACGATGATATCGGGGGCGTCCAGCTCCAGCAGCTTCTTCAGGCGGTTGTTGCGGTTGATGACCCGGCGATACAGGTCATTGAGGTCGCTGGTGGCAAAGCGGCCGCCATCCAGCTGTACCATGGGGCGGATATCGGGCGGAATAACAGGCAGCACATCCAGGATCATCCACTCGGGCTTGTTGCCGCTCTGGCGGAAGGCTTCCACCACATCCAGACGCTTGAGCAGCTTCGCCTTCTTCTGGCCGGTGGCCTTCTCCAGCTCCTCTTTTATCTCTACCGAAAGTGCCTCGATATCCAGCTGCTGCAGCAGCTTCTTTACCGCCTCTGCGCCCATGCCGGCGTCAAATTCATCCTCATAGGCTTCCCGGTACTCGTTATACTCCCGCTCACTCAGCAAGGCGTACTTCTTCAGCTTGGTGTTGCCGGGATCGATGACGATATAGGATGCGAAATACAGCACCTTTTCCAGCACACGGGGGCTCAGGTTCAGCAGCAGGCCCATGCGGCTGCTGGTGCCCTTAAAGTACCAGATGTGGGAAACGGGCGCAGCCAGCTCAATGTGGCCCATCCGTTCGCGGCGCACCTTGGCGCGGGTCACTTCCACGCCGCAGCGCTCGCAGATCTTGCCCTTAAAGCGGATACGCTTATACTTGCCGCAGTAGCATTCCCAGTCCTTAGTGGGTCCAAAAATGCGCTCGCAGAACAGGCCGTCGCGCTCCGGCTTTAGGGTGCGGTAGTTGATGGTCTCAGGCTTTTTTACTTCGCCGTAGCTCCAGGAGCGAATGGCATCGGGGGAAGCCAGCCCGATCTTGATCGATTCAAAAGATTTATTATCCAAAGTTCTTCCCCTCCATCATTAAAAATCAAATCCGTCGTCGTCCTCATCTTCGCTGCCGTCAAAGTCGGCATCGTCATAGGAATCGCTGTCCTCATCGGGGTTTTCCATGGTGTAGTTGTCCTCGATCTCGGAATCCACGGCTACATCGCTTTCATCGTAGTAGTCGCTGGCCATGGGCATGTTCTCGTCCTCATCGTAGGTCTGCTTGATGTCGATCTCCTCGTTGTCCTTATCCAGGATCTTGACATCCAGGCCCAGGGACTGCAGCTCCTTCACCATTACGCGGAACGCCTCGGGGATGCCGGGCGCCGGAATGTTCTGGCCCTTCACAATGGACTCAAACGCCTTCACACGGCCCACCACATCATCGGATTTCACGGTTAGGATCTCCTGCAGGGTGTAGGCAGCGCCGTAAGCCTCCAGCGCCCAAACCTCCATCTCACCAAAGCGCTGGCCGCCGAACTGCGCCTTACCACCCAGGGGCTGCTGGGTGACCAGGCTGTACGGGCCAACGGAACGGGCATGGATCTTATCATCAACCAGGTGATGCAGCTTGAGGTAGTACATATAGCCGACGGTAACACGGTTATCAAATTTCTCACCGGTACGGCCATCATAGACGACGCTCTTGCCGTCCTCAGGCAGCCCGGCCATCCGGAAGCACTCCCAGATGTCGTCCTCGTGGGCGCCATCGAATACGGGGGTCATCACATGCCAGCCCAGGCGGCTTGCCGCCATGCCCAGGTGTACTTCCAGTACCTGGCCGATGTTCATACGGGAAGGAACGCCCAGGGGGTTTAGCACGATATCCAGCGGGGTGCCGTCCTCCAGGAAGGGCATATCCTCCGGCGGCAGAATGCGGGAAACTACGCCCTTATTGCCGTGGCGGCCAGCCATCTTATCGCCGACGGAGATCTTTCTCTTCTGGGCGATGTAAACTCTTACCACCTCATTGACACCGGGGGAAAGCTCGTCGCTGTTTTCTGGGGTGAACACCTTGATGTCCACCACGATGCCATACTCGCCGTGCGGCACCTTCAGCGAGGTATCGCGCACCTCTCTCGCCTTCTCGCCAAAGATGGCGCGCAGCAGGCGTTCCTCGGCGTTCAGCTCGGTCTCGCCCTTGGGGGTCACCTTACCGACAAGGATATCGCCGGAGTGTACCTCGGCGCCGATGTGGATGATGCCTCGCTCATCCAAAGCGCCCAGCATATCATCGCCGACATTTGGGATCTCACGGGTGATCTCCTCCGGGCCCAGCTTGGTATCACGGGCTTCGGTCTCATATTCCTCGATGTGGATGGAGGTGAACAGGTCGTCCCGCACCAGCTTTTCGTTGATGAGAACGGCGTCCTCGTAGTTGTAGCCCTCCCAGGTCATAAAGCCGATGAGCATATTCCTGCCCAGCGAAACCTCGCCGTTGGCGGTGGCGGGGCCGTCGGCCAGCACATCGCCCTTCTTCACTTCCTCGCCCTTTACCACAATCGGCCGCTGGTTGATGCAGGTGCCCTGGTTGGAACGCAGCATCTTTACCAGCTCATATTCATGCTCCACGCCTTCCGCATCGGTCACAATGATGCGATCAGCATCGACATAGCTTACATGGCCGTCTTCCTTGGCAACCACTACTACGCCGCAGTCGTGGGCCGCCTTGTACTCCATACCGGTGCCGACATAGGGGGACTCGGTCTTGATGAGCGGGACGGCCTGACGCTGCATGTTGGCGCCCATCAGGGCACGGTTGGCATCGTCGTTCTCCAGGAAGGGGATCATAGCGGTGGCAACGGAAACCACCATCTTGGGGGAAACATCCATGTAGTCCACCTTGTCGCGGGGGACCTCCTGGACGCTGTCGCGATACCGGACGGAAACCTTTTCGTTGACAAAATGGCCGTTTTCATCCAGCGGCTCATTGGCCTGCGCCACGATGTATTCATCTTCCACATCGGCGGTCATATACTGGACGGTATCCAGCACCTTGCCGGTGGCCTTATCTACCGGGCGGTAGGGGGCCTCCACAAAGCCGTACTCATTGATGCGGGCAAAGGTGGCAAGGTACGAGATCAGACCAATGTTGGGACCTTCAGGGGTCTCGATGGGGCACATGCGGCCGTAGTGGCTGTAATGCACATCGCGGACCTCAAATCCGGCACGGTCACGACTGAGGCCGCCGGGGCCCAGGGCGGAAAGACGGCGCTTGTGGGTCAGCTCGGCCAGGGGGTTGGTCTGGTCCATGAACTGGCTCAAGGGGGAGGAACCAAAGAATTCCTTGACTGCTGCCATAACGGGACGGCTGTTGATGATGGCCTGCAGGGTGATGGATTCAATATCCTGGGCCTGTGTGGTCATTCTCTCCCGGATGACGCGCTCCATGCGGGCAAAACCGATGCGGAACTGGTTCTGCAGCAGCTCGCCCACGCTGCGGATGCGGCGGTTGCCCAGGTGGTCGATATCATCGGTGGTGCCGAGATCGTACCGGAGGCCGCACATGTAGTTGATGGAGGCATAAATATCAAATTTGCGGATGTTCTTGGGGACCAGCTCATCGGCGCGGCGGGTCAGCTCTTCGGCCATTTCCTCGCGGTTAAGGCCCATATCCAGGATCTCGGAAAGGACGGCAAAGCGCACTCTTTCCCGGATGCCCATGGCCTTCAGCTCTTCGGCGGTGTAGTCGGTAAAGTCGGCCATATCCACCATGCCGTTGGAGAAGATCTTCAGCTCCTCCACCCCATCGTCCTCGGCCATCTGCAGGCCGGCGGGGGTCAGGCCCTGGGTGGTGATCCAGACGGTATCAACGCCGTGGGACTCCAGCAGGCGGGCGTCGTCGCGGCTCAGCAGGGCGCCGGCCTCAAAGAGGATCTCGCCGGTGCGGGGATCGGCCACGGGGCGGGAAAGCACCTGGCCGGTGATGCGGGGCACCAGGGAGAGCTTTTTGTTGTACTTGTAGCGGCCCACCCGGGAAAGATCATAGCGGCGGGGATCAAACAGCAGCTGAGCGAGGTGCTTCACGGCCGATTCGATGGTGGGGGGCTCGCCGGGACGCAGCTTGCGGTAAACCTCCAGCAGGGCCTCATCGCCCAGCATTTCGGCATCCTTGCTTTCGGCGGTCTTTACCAGGTAGGCATAGCGGCCAAACACCTCGTAAATCTCCTCATCGGTGCCGCGCAGGTCGGTCAGGGCGTTATTCACATCGGCATTGATCTGCTCGACGGTGACATCATCCCGCAGGCGCAGCAGCGACCGGATAAAGGTGGTGATGGGCAGCTTGCGGTTTTTATCGATGCGGACGCTGAACACATCGGCGGAGTCGGTATCATACTCCAGCCAGGCGCCGCGGTTGGGGATCACGGTGGAATCAAACAGTTTTTTGCCGGCGGGATCGTGGTGCATGCCGTAGTACACACCAGGAGAACGCACCAGCTGGGAAACGATGACACGCTCGGCACCATTGATGATGAAGGTACCGGCATCGGTCATCAGGGGGAAATCTCCCATGTAGATGTCGGATTCCTTGATCTCGCCGGTGACTTTGTTGATGAGCCTGGCGCGCACGCGCAGGGGGGCGGCATAGTTTACATCCCGCTCCTTGCACTCCAGCAGGGGGTACTTTGGTTTGTCATCCAGCGTAAAATCAATGAAATCCAGCTGCAGATTGCCCTGATAGTCGGTGATCGAGGAGATGTCCTTGAATACGGCCCGAAGACCCTCATCCAGGAACCACTGATAGGAATTTTTCTGTACTTCGATGAGGTTCGGCATCTCGGCCACTTCATCGATGTGGGCAAAGCTCTGGCGGATATTTTTGCCCAGTTTTACGGGTTTGGTGTTTACCATCCGATGTTCCACTCCATTCCATCATTTTTTCGCCATCACTTGGACATCAATGACTGCATAAATATTTGTTGATTATGCACAGTATCACGAGAGTATTATCGTGACTTATGCACACTTGACAATACCGTTTAGTCATAAAAAGCCATTATGATACAGTATATTATTGTAGTCCCGAAACGGGGCCTTGTCAAGCAGAAATTCCAAAAAAAATGGTGAAATTTTAGTGACGGAAATTTTGACCAGAAACGCCCCGAAAGACGGCGAAACGCCCCGGACGCTATCCCATAAATGGGACAGGCCCGGAGCGTGATGACGCAGAGGGGAAATTACTTGTAGAAGGCACGCATGGCACGATAGGTCATGTAGACATCGGCCTTGGCGACGACCTCGAACGGGGCGTGCATGGAAAGCACCGGAACGCCCAGATCGACGGTATCGATATTGTGCTGGGAGACATACATGGCAACGGTGCCGCCGCCGCCCTGATCTACCTTGCCCAGCTCGCCGGTCTGCCAGCCAACATGCTCGGCATCCAGAATACGGCGGGCGAAGCCCATCATCTCAGCGGTGGCGTCATTGGTGCCGGCCTTGCCGCGGGCACCGGTGTACTTGGTCACCACGACGCCGTAATTGATGTAGCTGGCGTTGCGGCGCTCATGCACCTCGCCGTAGATGGGATCGAAGGCGGCGTTGACATCGGCGCTGAAGCAGTGGCTGTTAGCGGCCACATGGCGCACCTTGCAGCCGGCCATATCGGCCAGATCCTCAATGAAATCCTTGAGAAAGTAGGAGTTCATGCCGGTGGGGCCGTTGCTGCCGGTTTCCTCTTTATCCGCCAGAATGGTAACGGAGGTATACTCGGGGGATTTCTCATCGATCTCCGCCATGAGGATGGGATAGGCGCAGACGCGGTCATCATGGCCGTAGGCGCCGATCATGGAGCGGTCGAGACCGAGATCCCGGGCCTTGAAGGCGGGAACGGCGCACAGCTCGGCGGAGAGGAAGTCCTCTTCCACGATGCCGTATTTTTCGAACAGCAGCTTGGCAATGGCGACCTTGACCTTCTCGGAGCCGGTGTCATCCCGCAGAGCGGCGCTGCCGATGAGGATATTGAGCTTTTCGCCCTCGATGCCTTCGGCCAGGGTCTTGCGCATCTGGTCGGCGGCGAGATGCGGCAGCAGATCGGTGACGCAGAATACGGGATCGCCCTCTTCTTCGCCGATGGCTACGGACAAACTGGAGCCGTCCTTGCGGATGATGGTACCGTGCAGGGCCAGCGGGATGGCGGTCCACTGGTACTTCTTGATGCCGCCGTAGTAGTGGGTCTTGAGGAAGCACTGCTCGCCCTCCTCATACAGGGGCCGGGGCTTGAGGTCCAGACGGGGGCTGTCGATATGAGCCACACCGATGCGGACGCCTTCGGCGACGCTGCGGCGGCCGAGGGTAGCGGCGATGAGGGCCTTGCCGCGGTTATTGAGGTAGACCTTATCCCCTGCCTTGTACTGCTTGGCGTGGTCAAAGGGGACATAGCCGGCCTTTTCCAGCATGGCTACAGCAGTGGTAACAGCCTCGCGCTCGGTCTTGGCGGCATCCAGGAAGGTCTTGTAGCCCTCGCAAAAATCGTAAGCAGCCTTCAGCTCTTCCTCGGACATGGTCTCGGTGAGATTCTTGGGGTTCATCAGCAGCTCCTCGCGCAGCTGCTCGCCCTTGGTTTTTTCACTCATGGGTATTTTACTCCTTTCGGTTTTTTGATAATTTTATGGATTTATAGGCACAAAAACCGGCGGCAGCGCTCCACCTCTTTTTCCAGGTGGGCAAGATCCGACGAATTTGTGATGACAAAGTGGGAGCGGCGGGTATAGTACTCGTCCTCGTGTTGGTTGCTCATACGGGCTTCGGCGGCTTCCCTGGTGATACCGTCCCGTTCCAGCACCCGGCGCAGGCGCTCCTCCCGCGGGGTCACCACGCTGACAATAACATCGCAGAGTTTATCGCCGCCGCTTTCAAACAGGGTGGGGGCGTCCAGCACGCAGGCGCGGCAGCCGGCCGCTTCAGCGGCATCCATGCGGGATTCGCACTCCGCCAGGATGAGCGGAAAAGTGATGCCGACCAGCCGGCTCAGTTCCTCCGGCCGGGAGAAAACAATGGCGCCCAGTGCCTTGCGGTCGATGGTGCCATCCGGCAGGCGGGTGCCGGGGAAGGCCGCCGCGATGGCCGCGGTGCAGGCGGGGCTGTTATTCACCCCGTGGGCGATGGTATCGGCATCCAAAATCTCGATGCCGCCCCAGCGGCGCATGAGGGCGGTAACAGTGGATTTGCCGCTGCCGGTGGGGCCGGTCAGGCCGATGCGGAGCATGGGATCACCTCGGTTCTGGTTGGGGTAGGAAGAAGCCGGTGGCTGCCAAGACGGGCGCCGACGGCAGCGGGACAAAGCAAATAATCAGAGGTGGACCACCCGGAAAGCGGCGGCGCGCAGCAGGCGGTTGTAGACGGCAAGGCCCATCTCTTCCGGTTCCGGGGCGTGGACATACACCTCGGTGGCCTGCAGCTTATCCAGCTGCCGCAGCACATCAAAGAGGTTCTGTGCCTGGGAGGGATAATCGTAGGCCACGCCGTAGCTGATGGTGGGAGCCTCCAGCAGGGAAACATCCTCATCGAAGCACATGGCGTAGAAGCCGTCCTCCTCCCCTGCCCGCTGCAGGGTCTCGTAGTATTCGTTCACCCGGGCGGCATAATCCTCCCGGCTGCCGCACAGCAGCGTAAGGGTGGCGGCAGGGGCGTAGTGTTTATATTTCATGCCGGGGCTGGGGGCCGCGGCATCCTGCGGGAGCATATGTAGGACGGCCTCGGCGACCGAGACGCATCCGCACCGCCGCTGGATCTCCTCCGGGGTGACAGCGCCGGGGCGCAGCACCTGCGGGGTACCATCCGGCAGGAAGCAGAGAACGGTGGATTCCACCCCGACGGTGCAGTCATCGCTTTCCACAATGGCATCCACCAGGCCCCACAGGTCATCCACACAGTGGCGGAAGGTGGTGGGACTGGGACTGCCGCTGCGGTTGGCACTGGGGGCAGCCAGCGGCACACCTGCCGCCCGGATGACGGCACGGGCCACCGGGTGACTGGGCATCCGGATGGCAACGGTTTCCAGGCCGCCGGTGGTGGTCAGGGGGATCTTGGACGAGCGGGGCAGCACCATGGTGAGGGGACCGGGCCAAAAGGCTTCTGCCAGAATTTTGGCGTTTTCCGGGATGGCGGTCACCAGCTCCGGCAGGGCGGAAAGCTCCGCGATGTGGACGATCATGGGGTTATCGCTGGGGCGGCCCTTGGCGGCGTATACCGCCTTGACAGCCGCTTCATCATAGGCATTGGCGGCCAGGCCGTACACCGTTTCGGTGGGAATGGCGACCAGTCCGCCGTGCGCGAGGATATCCCCGGCGCGCAGCACGCCCTCGGCGTCCTCAGCGGGGTCATATATTCGGATGAGTTCGGTTTTCATCATAATTCGGGATACTCCCTGTTCTGCAGTTTTTCGGCCTGCTCGTGCGCCAGCAGCGGCTCGATGAGCAGGTCCAGTTCGCCGTTCATCACGGCATCCAGCCGGTACAGCGTCAGCTCGATGCGGTGATCGCTGACCCGGTTCTGGGGAAAATTGTAGGTGCGGATGCGCCCGCTGCGGTCGCCGGAACCCACCTGGCGGCGGCGGTCGGCGGCGATGGAATCGTTCTGAGCCTGCTCGGCCTGCTCCAGCAGGCGGCTGCGCAGGATCTTCATGGCGCGGTCTTTATTTTTATACTGGCTTCGCTCGTCCTGGCATTCCACCACCAGCCCGGTGGGCAGGTGAGTGATGCGGATGGCGGACTCGGTTTTATTGATGTGCTGGCCGCCCGCCCCGCTGGAACGGAAGGTATCTATCTTCAGGTCCTTTGGGTCGATACGGATCTCGACCTCATCGGCCTCCGGCAGCACCGCTACGGTCACGGCGGAGGTCTGTATCTTGCCCTGGCTATCGGTGACGGGCACCCGCTGCACCCGGTGAATGCCGCTTTCGAACTTTAAGCGGGAGAAAACCTTTTCCCCCTCGATGGAGAAAACGATCTCCCGGTAGCCGCCCAGTTCCGTTTCACCCGCGTTCATCAGCTCCACCTGCCAGCCGCGGGCCGCCGCATACAGATTGTACATGCGGTACAGGTCTGCCGCAAAAAGAGCGGCCTCCTCCCCGCCGGTGCCGGCACGCAGCTCCATAATGACGCTGCGGTCATCCCTCGGGTCATGGGGCAGCAGCATCAGCCGGGCTTCCTCGGTCAGGCGGGTGATCTCCGCTTCCGCTTCCGCTTTTTGCTCGGCGGCCATAGCCGAAAGCTCGGCATCGTGGGAATAGAGCAGCTCCTTGGCTTCGGCCAGCGCTTCCTCGGCAGCGGCCAGCGCCAGGTACTGGCGGGAGAGCGGCTCCAGCTCCTTATATTCCTTCATCAAGGCCCGGTAGCGGCCGATATCCGACGCGGCATCGGGCTGGGAAAGCTGGGCGGAAAGTTCATCGTAGCGGCGGTGCGCCGCCAAAAGTCCTTCGAGCATGGCAAAAACTCCTTATGCGAATTTAGTGGCATAAGGCACCGCTACTGCTCCTCCGGGTGGGTGATTTTTTTGATATGGCGTTCGGCCTTGGCACGGGGGATCATGATCTCCCGGCCGCAGGTGCGGCATACCAGCTTAAAATCCATGCCGCTGCGGGTGACGGTGAATTCCTCCCCGCCGCAGGGGTGCTTTTTCTTCATCAGCAGAATATCGCCGACGCGGACATCCATGGGAGTCCCTCCTTTGCCATTAAGTCGATTTTATATTATACCACGGGGAAAAATAATTTGCAATGAGGGATGGGGCCCGCAGGGCAACCCGTCCTGCGGACGGGTTCGGGGGCCGCCTGCGGCCGCCCCCCGCGAGGGGCTTCGCCCCTCGGCCCTGCGGGCCCCTGCTCTGCGCCGGGCCTGCCCCGGGCCATAGAAAGCCCCGCCGCCCGCGGCCTTCCCCCGCATACCGCCGCCTGCCGCCGAATATAGATAAAGCAATAGGCAAAACAGGAGGGTAAAGCATGGGATATTACTGGCCGGAGGGCATGCTGCTGGAAACTGAGGAAAACCGATATTATCTGCAAAATGAGGAAACACTGCAAAGCGCCATGCGCATCGGTCAAATCTTGGAGGGACGGGCGCTGCTGTGTGATTATGACCACAACCTGGTGGTGGATATGGGCTGCTGCCGCGGGATCATCCCCCGGGAGGAGGGCGCCCTGGGAATAAAAGAGCAGACGGTGCGGGATATCGCCATCATCTCCCGGGTGAATAAGTCGGTCTGCTTTCTCATCACGGCGATAGAGCACGATGAGGCCGGAGCACCGCGGCCCATTTTATCCCGGCGGGCAGCCCAGCTGCGCTGCCGTTCCGAATACATAGACCATCTGACCCCTGGGGAGATCATCCCCGCGCGGGTAACGCACCTGGAAAGCTTCGGCTGCTTTGTGGATATCGGCTGCGGGCTGCCCTCCCTCATCAGCATCGATCAGATCTCGGTCTCCCGCATCAGCCACCCGCGGGACCGCTTTGCTGTGGGAGAGAGCATCTACGCCGTGGTAAAGGCGGTGGAGCCGGAGGGTCGGGTGCAGCTTTCTCACAAGGAGCTGCTGGGCACCTGGGCCCAAAACGCCGAGCTGTACCTGCCGGGAGAAACGGTGGCGGGCGTCATCCGCAGCGTGGAGGACTACGGCGTCTTTGTGGAGCTGACCCCCAACCTGGCCGGCCTGGCGGAGCCCTGCGAGGGCGTGCGCGCCGGCCAGCACGCGGGCGTGTATATTAAAAGCATCCTGCCGGAAAAAATGAAGATCAAGCTCATCATCGTGGATGCCTTTGACGCGCCCTACGCCCCGCAGCCGGTGCAGTATTTCCTCACCGAGGGGGTGCTGCGGCGCTGGCGGTATTCCCCGCCGGAATGCAGCCGGGTGGTGGAAACCGTCTTTGGCGAATGATGCCGTCTCTACACCAATAGCCGTTTATTTCGTTGTGTTTTCATACAATTATTGTCGTATATTGAAATGATAATTTAGTCAGTTAAACAAAAATCTCAAAAATCCCTGCCGGGAAGCAGGGATTTTTGCCGTGTCTTGCGTACTAAAATTTATGGAGGGAGTTTTGCAGGTCTTGTGGTGTCTGGCACGCCGTTCAGATCGGGGAAAGGCCGATACGGGCGCTGCCGGAGACGAGATAGTAGGTGGTTTCTTTCTCCAGTTCATCGCTGATGAGAGTAACATAACCGACCGAGGTTTCCGGGGTGAAGGAGAGCATGGGGGTACTCTCTTCCGCCGCCGTGACGGTCAGGGGCCGGCCGCCGGTCAGCCACAGCTCCACGCTGATGCGGGGCAGGCTGGTATACAGCTGCGGCTCCTCCGGGAGGGGGCCGGCCGCCAGCAGGGTGCCACCGCTAATATGGGCCGTGGCAGCCCGCAGGGGGTTCTGCTCCCGGCCGGAGCCGAGCAGCAGACTGCCGCCCGACTGGAACAGTGATCCGCCGATATCCAAAGCATGGGTCCCGGCGCAGATGGAAAGGCTGCCGCCGGTCACGGTCATTTTGCGCAGGTCGGTAGCGGGGTCGGTCTCGGATTTATCATACCCGCCGGAGAGGGTCATGCCCTCCTCCGCGGCGGTAATGGACAGGCTGCCGCCGGAAAGAGTCATATCCTCCGCCACAGCGCCGCGGCGGGCGGTGAGAATGGAAACATCTCCGGCGGAAAGGGTGAGCTGCTGGGTGGTGATGGCGGTATCGCCGCCGGAAATGGTGACACGGCTGCCGGACAGCTTGGTGCTTCCCACGGAATAGAGGGCGGCATCGCTGCAATCCAGCGTAAAGGTACCGCCGGAAAGCGCCAGGGATTTGCCGGCAGAAAGGCCCCGCGCGCTATCGCTCACGATCTGCTCCCGGTTGATGATGGGCTGTTCTTCGGTGGGCTGCTGCTGGGGCAGACCGCCCCACAGGCCCCATTTTTCGGCGGTCTCGCCATAACTGGCGTTGCCGCTGCCGCCGCCGGTGGTGATGTGGTACTCCCCTGCCGTGGCCGAAAGGCTCCCGGCCGCCGTGATGCCGTCCCCGCCGCAGATGAGGGCCACTGTGCCCCCTGCCAGCGTCACGCTGCCCTGCCCGGATTTGGCGGAACTGGCCGAAAGGCCGGTGCGGCCGCAGGCGATGGAAAGCTGTCCGCCGCTGATCTGCAGCTCCTGCCCGGCAACCAGTCCGTCCCGCCAGGCGGTGATCTCCAGGGTGCCTTCCGCCACGGCCAGGGTGCCCTCGCTGCGCAGGGCGTCATTGTGGATGGCCTCCACCGAAAGGCTGCCCCCGCCGGTGATGAGCAGGTCGCCCTCCACGCTGATGGCGGCTTCCCGCACCTTGCTGCCGGAATAGAGATAGCTTTTGCCATCGGAGAGGGTATTTTCGGTGCCATTCTCCAGCAGCAGCACCACGGTGCCGCCGCCATTGGAGTAGATGACCGGGCCCCGTTCACAGTGCATATCCACCCCGCACAGCACCAGCCGGGCCGTTTCCCCCGCCGGGATCTCCACGGTGAGCTGGGCATCCTGCAGGGTGCCGCTGAGCAGGTAGGTGCCCCCCTGGGAGATGATGACCCGGGAAGCGGTGGCGGTGACATTGGGGGCATTGCTGATGACGGAATCGACATTGAACTGCAGGATATAGTACGGCTCCTGCTGCCACTGGGAATGATCCGCCGTCATGGGTGCGGTCATGGATTCCAGCGATTCGTTTTCCTGCGGGGCATGGCCGCAGCCCGCCAGCAGCAATATTACCGGCAGCAGAAGCATTAGGCAGCGTTTCATCGGGGGCGTCCTCCCTTCTCTTTTTGGGGGCTTGGGGTTCACATGCTTATTCTGGCCCTATCATACCGCAAAATGAGAAAGAGTGCAAATCCCTTTGCGGGTGGGGCGCCTAAGGCGGTACGGGCCGCAGGCGAGCGGGGCGCAGCCCCGGCGATGCAAAGCATCGCCGCAGCGGACATTTGTCCGCTGGACCCATCCGCAGGATGGGTCGGGCTGCGCCCCGAGCCGGCCCCCTGCAGAAACCAAAATCACTGCAGGGCGGCAATATAGAGCTTGCGGGTATCGGCCAGGGCCGCGGCTATTTCCTCCTGCCGGCCCTCCGAGAGGGCACAGCGCAGCAGAAAGCCGGAAATACAGCCCTCTCCGACCATGGAAAGGTATTCCGGCTCCGGCATACGGGGGGCCAGGCCCTCCTCCACCGCGGCAGTGGTCAGGCAGTTCATGATCTCCCCGATCATGCGGCGGGTATCGGCACGCTCCTGCGGACCGCCGCAAATATCATACAGGGCGGCCTGCGGAAACCCCATGGAGGGCACCTGTGAAAAGAAAACGGAGCTGCACTCCAGCAGCTGGCGGGCGGTGATCTCGATGACCTTCCAGCGGGCTTCAAAGCCCTCGGCGTTGGAAATGGCGGCGTAGAGCTCCTGGAAGCCCTGGGCCCTGCTGTACTGCATGGCATCCCGCAGCAGCTCCTCCCGGGAGGGAAAATACTCGTACACAGTGCCTTTGCCGATGCCAGCGGCTTCGGCGATCTCAGAAACCTTCAAATCTCCCAGCGGACGGCCCTGCCGCAGCAGCTTTAATACCGCACGGAACACCGCGGCCTTTTTCTCCGGCAAGTTCATACCTCTTCTACCTCCTCGATGACAACTTTCTTGGGGTCTTTCTTTAGGAAAATATCGTAAATGGCGGGGACAATGAACAGAGTAAGCAGGGTGGCGTAGGCCAGGCCGCCGATGGTAACGATGGCCAAGGGCTGCAGCATATCGCCGCCGGCGCCCAGGCCCAGCGCCATGGTAGCCAGGCCGAAAATGGTGGTCATGGCAGTCATGAGGATGGGGCGGATGCGGTCGCGGCCGGTCTGTACCAGCGCTTCGGCGCGTTCCATCCCCTCCAGCCGCAGCCCGTTGGCGTAATCCACAAAGACGATGCCGTTATTCACAACGACACCCGCGAGCATAAGGAAGCCCAGCATGGCAATGACTGAGAGCTCCTTGCCGGTGATCCACAGGGCCAAAAGGCCGCCGGTGAAGGCCAACGGAATGGTGAACAGCACGATAAACGGCGAGAGCAGCGACTGGAACTGCGCCACCATGATGAGGTAGATGAAGGCGATGGCCAGGGCGATCATCAGGATGAGGTCGCTCATGGTGGATTGGATCATCTCATTTTCGCCCTCAATGGCATAGGAGCAGCCCTCCGGCATCTCATAATCGGCCAGCAGCTTTTCCACCTCACGGCTCACCAGGCCGATGTTGTAGCCATCGGCGATCTGGGCGGTGACAGTGACGGTACGGGCCTGATTTTCACGGTGGATGGCGGAAGCGGACACGGCCTCGGTCACTGCGGCGATCTCGGAAAGGCGGACCTCGCATTCCTCCTGGTTTTTGGTACCGGTCAGGCGGAGCTCCTCCAGCGTTTCCCGGGTGGTGATACCGGCGCTATCGGGGACGACCACAACCGGCAGGTCACTGTTATCCACGGTGATATTGGTGGCGGTGGTTTGGGAGAGAACGGCGGCGGCCACCTGCTGGTAGACCTGTGCGACCGTCAGGTTATACTCGGCGGCTTTGGCTTTATCCACGGTGATGCGCACCTCGGTGCTGCTGTCCTCCTGCCCATCACTGACCGAAGCGACCCCTTCCACGGCGGAAAGGGTTTTGGCCAGGTCGGTGGCGGCGGCCCGCAGGGCATCCATATCATCGCCGGTGACGGCCAGCTGAATACCGCTGCCACCGGTCATCATACTCATATCCATGGTGGAGCCGTTGGCGGAAACGGTGCAGTCCAGATCGGCGCAGGCTTCCTCGATCTTTTTGGCGATCTCCTGGCTGGAATCGCTGCGGTCATCACCCAGCAGCACATAGATGGACAGGCTGCTGCCGCCCATGCTCATCATGCTCTGGCCCTCCATGGCGCCGACGGTATCCACACCATCCACGGTAAGGATCCGCTCCAGGACGGTATCGCACATGGCCCATGTTTCGCTTTGGGTGGCGTCCTCCGGCATCTCGATGGAGACCGACACCTGTGGGCTATCCATTTCCGGCATAAAGGCGGTGCCCATGCTGACCGCCAGCACCGCGCTGGCAATAAGCAGTGCCACCGCGCCCAGCAGAACGGGAGCCTTGTGCCGCAGTACTTTCCGCAGAAGGTTTTCGTAGCCCGCTATCATGCGGTTCAGGAGACGGTTGGGCTTTTCCCCTGCGGTATCGCGGGTCAATATTTTGCCCGAAAGGGCGGGCACCAAGGTAAGGGCGACCAGCAGACTGGCACCCAGTGAATAGGCGATGGTCAGGCCCATATCGGCGAAGATCTGCCGGGTAAGGCCGCTGGTAAACAGGATGGGCACAAATACGCAGACAGTGGTAAGGGTGCTGGCGGTGATAGCCCCGGCAATCTGGCGGCAGCCGTGAACCGCCGCCGTGGCGGCATTGTAGCCCAGCTGGCGCAGACGGTAGATATTCTCGATGGCAACGATGCTGTTATCCACCAGCATGCCGACGCCCAGAGCCAAGCCGGACAAAGAGATGATATTAAGGGTGACGCCGGTGAAGTGCATAAGCACCACCGCCAAAAGCAGACTGATGGGGATACTGAGCGCCACAATGATAGTGGGGCGGAAGTCCCGCAGGAACAGCATGAGGACAATGACGGCCAGCAGCGCGCCGAACAGCAGATTTTCCAGCACCGAGCTGATGACCAGATCGATGTACTGGCCCTGATCGCTGAGGGCGGTGAGGTGCAGGCCATCGTATTTTTCCTCCAGCTGGGCCATGGCGGCATAGAGATTATCGCAGGCACCGGAGGTGGAAGCGATGGAGGACTTTTGTACCGTGAGCAGCACACCGTCATTGCCGTTTATTTTGGCGTACAGCTCCTCGGCGTTATCCGCCAGGCGGACAGTGGCGATATCGGTCAGGCGGATCTCCCCCACATCGCCGACATCGTATTGGAAGAGCACCCAGTTCTGCAGCTCCTCCAGGCTGGTAAATTTATCGCCGACCTTGAGGGCATTCTGCCCCTCGGCGCTTTGGATATAGCCGGCGGGCATCGAGAAGTTCTGCGCCATGAGCAGCTGCGAAACGGCGGACTGGGTGAGAATGCCGTCCAGCCCGGCGGCCTTGTAGGCGGCATCCCGCTGCTGGCGGAACTGCTCCTCGGCTTCATCCAGGGCCTGTTCGGCCTGCTGTAATTGCAGGGTGGCCAGAATGAGCTGCTGAGAAAGCTCCAGCTTGCCGGTCTCCAGTTGGCTCTGCGCCTTATCCAGCTGCGAAAGGGCGGCGTCCAGCTCCTTTTGGCTGGACTGAGCGGTTTCCAGCTCCTTTTTTAGCTGTGGGATGCGGGGCGCCAGCGCATCGATGGCGGCGTTCAGCTCGGCGATGGTGCCGTAGTCATCCTGCACCTTATCGTGGCTTTCGATCCACTTCTTGCCCTCGGCCTCGCCCAGCACGTGTTTGATGGCGGCGGCGTTTTCCTCGATGGCTTTGGTGGCGTCGGCGATGGCCTTCTCGGCCTCCGCCTTCGCCTCGGTGGCCTGCCGGAAGGTCTCCAGCCGGGCGTTGGCGCGGGTCACCTCCTCCTCGGCAGCCGAGAGCTTTTCCGCGGCGGCAACGGTTTGCGGGTCATTGCGGGTAAGGTAGGCGGTCTGCGCCGCCTGGATGGCGGCAAGCTCGGCTTCGGCGGTATTGAGCTGGGCTTGCAGCCCGGTATTATCGGGGTCCTTCTCCAGCTGTGCCTGGAGGTCGTCCACCTCCGCCTGCTTTTCCTGCTCCTGCCGCAGCAGGTCCTGCCAGCCGGGATCGTCCTTGAGACGCTCCGGTGCGCCGGCCAGCGCTTCATCGTAGGCGGTTTGTGCGGCTTCCTGCGCATCCTTGGCATTGGTCACATCCTGCTGCAGGGCGGCTTCACTGCTGCCGATCTCCTTGAGGGCGGCTTCGGCGGTCTCCAGCGAGGCCTGGGCGGCTTTCAGCTGGGCGCGCAGCTGGGTGCGGGTAAGCTGCAGAGATTGCAGCTCGGCATATTTTACAGCGGAAAGATGGGTACGGGCGTAATCTTCACTGGCATTGTAGCTATCGCGCAGATTTACCATGTTATCGTACTGGGCCAGCACGGCCTGAATGGCCTTGACCTCCGCCGAGGTGAGGGTGGAGCCGAGGGAGGCCTGATCCTTGGCATCGGCCAGCTGCTGGGCAGCGGCCACCAGCTGGGCATAGGCGGTGCCGCTTTGCTCCTCCAGCTTCTTTTTGGCGTCGTTGATCTGCCTGCGAGAATCCTTGAGCTGCTTTTCGGCATCGGCCAGGGAGCTATCAATGGCCGCCAGTACCTTGTCATTCAGCTCATCGATTTTGGCTTGATCCAGCTCCACACGGATCTGGCTTTCTACCAGACCGCTGCCGGAAACGGACGCCACGCCATCCACCCGCTCCAGTGCCGGGATGACGGTGGAGGAGGTGAATTCCGAAAGCTCGTTTCGGGCCATATTATCGCTATCCACCGCCAATACCATGATGGGCAGCATATCGGGATTGATCTTCATGAGCACCGGGCTGCCGGCGGCCTCGGGCAGGGAGCCGGCGATCTGATCAAGGCTGGCGTTCATTTCGATCATGGCGGAATCCATGCCGGTGCCTTCCTCAAATTCCAGCACCACGATGCTGACATTTTCCTGCGAGATACTGGTGATATTCTTGACGCCGCTGGTGGTAGCCAAGGCGCTTTCCAGCGTTTTGGTCACGCTTTGCTCCACCTGCTCCGGACTGGCGCCGATGTAGGTGGTATAGGCGATGGCATAGGGCAGATCCATATTCGGCAGGAGGTCGGTGGTCATATTGATGAAGGACATGACACCGAGGATAAGCACCAGCACCACGCAGACGAATACGGTCATGGGCTTTTTGACACTGAGACGAGACAGCATAGAGGATTCTCCATTTCCGGGGGATAGATGTTCCGACCGACCGGTCGGTCGGGGATTTCTAATCTTATTTTAGCGCAAAACGGGACGAACGCAAGAGGAAAGATATTAACATTTCGTAAAGGTTATAGCATCGGCGCGGGAGAGTATGCTATAATAACCATGGACATTGCAGGAAGCCGGGTTCGGGCGGCCCCGCGCGGGAGCCGAAGGCTCCCGAAGGGCGCCCCCCGCAGGGGGGCGCCCCAGCCCGGCGGAGCCAGGCACGGGGCCGCCCGAATGCCAGCCTGCACCCCCAAAGGAGGTAACCGCCATGTATCACATCCTGGTCGTGGATGACGAAGCCAAGATCCGCGAGATCATTAAAAAATACGCAGTATTCGAGGGCTACCGGGTCACCGAGGCCGCCAATGGCATGGAGGCCATCGACCTGTGCCGCACCGAGCCGTTCGATCTCATCATCATGGATGTGATGATGCCGGAGCTGGACGGCTTTTCCGCCTGCCGCGAAATCCGCAAATACAACCGCACGCCCATCATCATGCTTTCCGCCCGCGGCGAAGAATATGACCGCATCCACGGCTTCGAGCTGGGGATCGATGACTATGTGGTCAAGCCCTTTTCCCCCAAGGAGCTGATGATGCGGGTGGCCGCCATCATCAAGCGCAGCGGCGGCGAGGAAAACAACCGTTTTGTTTTTGAGGGGCTGACGGTGGATTTTACCGCGCGGCTGGTTTTCATTGACGAGCAGCGCATAGAGATGTCTCCCAAGGAGTACGACCTGTTTTTCTATATGGTGCGCAACCGCGGCGTGGCCCTGACCCGCGAGCGGCTGATCCACGATGTATGGGGCTATGATTTTTACGGCGACGACCGCACGCTGGATACCCATGTAAAGCTGCTGCGCAAGAGCCTGGGCCGGTACAGCCGGTGCATTATCACGCTAAGAGGAGTTGGGTACCGCTTTGAAACTGTGGCAGAGCCGGAAAGCGATGCAGACGGAGACGCCAACTGAGTCCTCCCCTGCCCCGCAGCATAAGCAAAGCCGTTTTTCCCACCTGGGCATCCGCTGGAGACTGGTGGGCAGCTTTGCTATGTTCGTGGCGCTGCTGCTGATGCTGCTGTGGCTTTTGCAGATCGTCTTTTTGGAGAGCTTCTACAAATCCATCAAGACCAGCTCCATTAAAAATACCGCCGAGGAAGTAGCCGCCAGCATCAATGATGAAAACTTTTACGCCGAGGTGAACCGCCTGACCCGTCAGGACCTCATCTGCGTACACATCATACGGGAGGACGGCACCCCGGTGCTGACCTCCGGCAACCAGCCCTCCTGCATCCTGCACATGCTGCTTACCGACCAGGCGGCGCTGCTGTTCCGGCAGGCGCAGGAAAACGGCGGCACCGTGCTGGAAAACTATCAGCTCCTGGAGCTTTCCCCCGCCATGCAGAGCAAAGCAACCGCCCAGGCCGCCTCCACCGAGCAGCTGCTGTACGGCATTCTGACCACGCGCGGAGAGGACGAAGGCGCCGAGCCGGTCATGGTCATGGTGGATGCCACCATCACGCCCATCAATACCACGGTGGAAACACTGCGGGCCCAGCTGGTCATCATCACGGTCATCATGACGGCGTTTTCCATCCTGCTGGTGCTGCTGCTTTCCTCCATGATCTCCCGTCCCATCACCCGCATTACCAAAAGCGCCAAGCAGCTGGCCACCGGCGATTACGGCACGCAGTTTACCGGCGGCACCTACCGGGAGGTCACCGAGCTGGCCGACACCCTGAACTATGCCAGCCGGGAGCTGAGCAAGGTGGAACATCTGCGGCAGGAGTTCATCGCCAATGTGAGCCACGACCTGCGCACCCCGCTGACCATGATCACCGGCTATGCCGAGGTAATGCGCGATCTGCCGGGTGAAAATACCCCGGAAAATGTGCAGATCATCATAGATGAGGCCCGCCGGCTGACTGATTTGGTCAATGATTTGCTGAATCTTTCCCGGCTGCAGAGCGGCGCGCAGACCCCCGAACCGGAGCCGCTCAATCTCACCAAGATGATCCGCGGCATTATGGGGCGGTACGCCAAGCTGGTGCTGCATGACGGCTACGCCATCACGCTGGAAGCGGACGGCGACGCCATGGTGATGGCCGACCGGCTGCGCATGACCCAAGTGCTGTATAATCTCATCAATAACGCCATCAACTATGCCGGGGCCGACCGGGCCGTACTGGTGCGCCAGACCATCGAGAATGGGACTGTGAAGGTGGAGGTCATCGACCACGGCGAAGGCATTCCGGCCGAGAGCCTGCCCTATGTGTGGGACCGCTACTACAAGGTGGATAAAAACCACCGCCGCTCCACCGTGGGGGCCGGGCTGGGACTTTCCATTGTAAAGGGCGTGCTGGAGGCCCACGGCGCCGAATACGGCGTAGCCAGCACCCTGGGCGAGGGCAGCGATTTCTGGTTCCGGCTGCCGCTGCTGCCGTCCGATGCCGCTTTAACCGCCGAAAGTGAAGAAAATCATTCCGATTTTTCCTGATTTCTTCACACAGCCATCACATTGGCCGTATATGATAAAGGTGTGGAATAAATAAGGGCGCACAGCCCGGCCGAAGGTTTTTCTTTCTCCTCCTTATCTTCATCCTTCTTTATACTTTTTCGTTTTGTCCTCATTTTCTTTTCCCTTCGGCTCATTCCCCAAGCTCCTGCGCCGGCTGCAAACGGCCGCAGGAAACAGTTTTACCAGGAGCTCCCGCACTGTAACAGGTGCGGGAGCTTTTTTGTGTTCTTTAATATTTTATGAATTCGCCGTGAACTGCGTTGACTATATAGGGGCAAAATGGTATGCTGACTGTATTAGCTCCAGTAGTACAGTTTGCTGCAAAATTTTTTTGCATTTTTTGTTTTTGGATGCAATAAAATCCATCAAACTGTACACTTATTTTAGTGAAATATGATTTTTATGCGAGAGGGGGAAAAAATGTGCAATATATGGTGGAGACCAAAAATCTCCGCAAGGTGTACCGGACCGGCGATGAAAAGGTAGTCGCTCTGGATAATATCGACCTGACCATCGAGCAGGGGCAGGTGTGCTGTATACTGGGTACCTCCGGCAGTGGTAAATCCACCCTGCTGAACCAGCTGGCCGGGCTGGAAAAGCCCACCCGCGGCACGGTAAAGATCAAGGGAGAGCTGATCTCCAAGATGAGCGAAAAGCAGCTGGCGGTGTTCCGGCAGAAGCACATCGGCTTTGTGTTCCAGTCCTACAATCTCATTCAGGGGATGACCGCTGTGGAAAATGTGGCCATGCCGCTGATGTTCCGCCGGGTGTCCCGCAAAAAGCGTGAGGAAGCCGCCCGTGAAATGCTAAAGCAGGTGGGACTGGGCGAGCGCATGGACCACCGTCCCAATGAAATGAGCGGCGGCCAGCAGCAGCGCGTGGGCATTGCCCGCGCCTTTGTTACCAATCCCGAGGTGGTATTTGCCGATGAGCCCACCGGCAACCTGGATACCAAAACGACCAAAGAGGTCATGGAGATGTTCCTGCGGTTTGCCCGGGAAAAGGGCACGACCATCATACTGGTGACCCATGACCGCAGCCTGGCGGAATACTGCGACCGCATCGTGACCATCTCGGATGGACGCATCATTTCCAATGAGGACCACCGCCATGCCAAGGCGATCCAAGAACCTCCCGCCGCCCCTGCCGAGGAGCTGCCGGAGAAACTACATTTTACCGATAACACACTGGCCGCCGGCCAAGGAGGAGTATGACCGTGAAAAAGATGAGCAAGATCCTGACATTCATTCTGGTGCTGGCCATGGTGCTGAGCACCGTGGCGATGGCGGCTGAACCGTCCTATACTGTTTCTGCCACTGATGGTTCTTTGGAGCACGGCAGCATTACGCTTACATATAATACAGCAAAAGAAGGAAGTACCGGGACTGCAACTTGTACCCTTAACAGTACTACTAAGTCCAAAGCGCTTCCCGATGATGTGAAAAAAGTTAAAGTTACTTTTAATGCTGCCCCTGGCTATGAATTTGTCAGTGCTACATATAAAGTAGGCGATACTGATGCAAAGCCTGTTGCAGATTTCGGCGAAATTGAAATCACCGGCGACACGGCTATTACCCCTGTATTCCAGGCCAAGAGCACCCTGGGCGGCGAAAAGACGGCCGACAGCTTCCGGCTGGATGCTATTTGCAGCGGCAGCTACTACTGGCAGATGTACCACAAGGACATGGCCAATAACAAAAAATACACCAAATATCCCGGCTCCCCTGCGGATAAGGTCAATCCCAGCTCTGAGATCGTAAAGGGCAACTATGTTGATTTGACCCTGTATGTTACTGACAATGACTTTCTGAAGCTTTACAGCTCCACCGGCTACAGCAAGGATAATTTCTCTGTTACCACCCCTGGCGACAGCAGCTTCCTGGCTGGCTCCGGCGCCGGTGCTGAAATTGAAAAATGGACAGTAGGCAGCACCGATAAAGGTATGGAAATCCAGCTGACCGGCGTATACTATGTGGGCGGCAGCGATAACACCTTGAAGCTTATCATTACCCAGGGCAACTACAATGCTATTGTAACCTGCAAGATCGATAACGCCACCATCATCCCCACCAAGCCGGACGACGAAAAACCCGACACCGAGACCACCGCGGCGCAGCCCTATGTCATCATCAGCAGCTACAGCTACGGCAAGGGCGATTTGGTGGCCGGCGAAACCCGCAATGTCACCATGACCTTCCGCAATACCAGCAAGACCATGGCGGTGGAAAACATGATGGTGACCATGACCCTGCCCGATGCCATGATGCTGACCAGTAGCTCCAATTCCTTCTACATCGAATCACTGGCAGCCGAGGGCACCATCACCAAGACCGTGAATGTGACCGTGAAGCCCACTGCGGCGGCCCAGTCCCATTCCATGACCGTTGATTTTACCTATGACTACCTGGATAACGGCGTGCGCCGCAATGCCAAGACCACCGAGAGCATCAGTATGCCGGTGCTGCAGGTGGACCGCTTTACCGTGACCGGCATCGACCTGCCCCAGCAGATCTTCATAGGCGAGGAAAATAACCTCTCCGTCAACTTCGTCAATAAGAGCCGTACCGATATCTACAATCTTTCCGCCAAGCTGAACTGCGAGGGGCTTTCCAATAACGGCGAGGAGCAGTATCTGGGCAATCTTGCCTCCGGCACCACCTCCAGCGCCGATTTCTACATCACCGGGAATGAAAAGGGCGATCTGGTGGGTGAGGTCATTATCACCTACGAGGATACCAACATGAACCAGCGCACCGTTTCGGTACCCTTTACCACGCAGGTGACCAGCTACGAGGATGTATGGGGTCCCAGCAATCCTAGCGTCGACCCCGGTATGGATCCCGGCATGGACCCCGGCATGGAAGAGCCTGCGGGCTTCCCGTGGTTCTGGGTCATCGGCGGTGTGGTGGTAGTGGCTGCCGGCGTATTCGTGTACCTGAAGCTGCGTAAAAATAAAAAGGAGAGCGTAGACGAAGATGAGGATATCTGACCTTCTGAGCGTCTGCCTGCGAAACCTGACCCGCCGCCGGGTGCGTACCGCCCTGACCGTTATCGGCGTTGTCATCGGCGTGTGCGCCATCATCTTGATGGTCTCACTCGGCATCGGCGCGCGGGAATCCATGATGCAGATGCTGCAAGAGTGGGGCGATCTTACCATCATCAATGTCTACAATTACGGCGGAGGCGAGACCAAGCTGGACGATAAAGCCCTCTCCAAAATACAGGCGATGGATCATGTGCAGATCGCGACCCCGTTTTACAGCAGCCGGGTCAGCTTCCGGCTGAAATCCCGCAACGGGCGCTATGCGGCCTATACTAATATCATTGGCATCTATCCCGAGGCGTTTGACGCTCTCGGCTATAAATTGAGCGACGGCACCTCCTTTGCGGACAGCAAAAAGGATTACAGCATGGTGGCGGGCGCCAATGTGGCGTATTCCTTCCGGGATACCAAGAAAAAACGCAATAACTATGTGGATCGCAACCAGACCGACGCCATGGGCAACCCCAAAAAGCCCTTTGTGGATATCATGAAGGATAAGCTGGTTTTGTACAGCGAAAGCTACGACAACAACGGCAACCCGAAAAAGGGCCTGGAGGTCACCCCCAATGTGACCGGCGTGATGGTGGAGGACTGGAACAAGGGCTGGGAGACCAGTGAGTGCCTCCTGATGGACATCAACCAGCTGAAGGCGCTGGAGCAGAAATACTATAAGATCAGCGGTGAAAAGGCTCCAGACACCACCAACTATGATGAGGTACGGGTCAAGTGCGTAGACGCTGCCTCGGTTGCCGCAGTGCAGCAGTCCATCACCGATATGGGCTTCCAGTGCTCCTCGATGGAGGACACCCGCAAATACTTTGATGAGCAGCTTACCATGATCCAGACGATGCTGGGCGGTCTGGCGGCTATCTCTCTGTTTGTCGCCGCCATCGGCATCGCCAATACCATGGTCATGTCCATCTATGAGCGCACCAAGGAGATCGGCGTCATGAAGGTGCTGGGCGCCGAGCTGGGCGCCATTCGCGCCATGTTCCTCACCGAATCCGCTATGATCGGTCTGATCGGCGGCGTGGTGGGCGTTGGGCTCAGCTTCCTGATCAGCTATCTGTTAAACAATGTGCCGATCGTAGCAAACCTTCTGGCATCACTGGGGCTCAGCTTCGGCAACGGCGGGGCGGTTTCCATCATTCCGTGGTGGCTGGTGCTGGTGGCAATGGTCTTTTCGATGATGGTCGGCGTTGTTTTCGGTTTTATCCCTGCCAACCGCGCTGTTAAGATCTCCGCTTTGGAGGCCATTCGGCACGACTAAAAAAACTACATTTTCGCATAGGAAAAAGCTCCTCCGGGGGCTTTTTTCTTTTCCCTGCCCGTGTTATACTGGGTGCAGAATGCAGGATAGGGCGCGGGGCGCTCCGGCTGCGCCGGAGCCGCGCGGTCGCAGACTGCGCGAGACCGCCCGCAGGGCGGCCTGCCCCGCGCCCCCATACCTGCCCGCTGCATCCACTCTGCCAAGGAGGGAAACACCATGCCACACGATCTGCAAGCCAGCCTTGCCGCCTATCGGCCCTACAATGAGCAGGAGCAGCGCGATCTGCCGCTGCTGCTGGCCGCGCTAAAACAGCCGGATAGCTTTACCCGGCAGAATGAAACCGCCCATTTTACCGCTTCGGCATGGGTGGTGAACCCCGCGCGGGATAAGGTGCTGATGATCTACCACAACATCTATAAAAGCTGGAGCTGGACCGGCGGCCATGCCGATGGCGAAACCGATCTTTTGGCGGTCGCACTGCGGGAGGTAGCCGAGGAAACCGGACTGCAAACGCTCCGCCCCGTCAGTCGTGAACTGTTCTCGGTCGAGATCCTTACCGTGGATGGACACGAAAAACGAGGGCGGTATGTCCCCTCCCACCTGCATCTCAATTGCACCTATCTCATCGAAGCCGATGATACCGAGCCGCTGCGGGTAAAGCCCGATGAAAACAGCGGTGTGCGGTGGTTCGCCCCGCGAGAGGCGCTGGCCGCCTGCACCGAACCCTGGATGCGCGACCGTATCTACCAAAAGCTCATCGAAAAAAACACCCAGTATAAATAAAAGGAGGGACTGTCATGAAGCCGCATGAAACCACCGCCCAGTGCGTGGAGCGCAAGCTGGGGCGCAAGCTCCGCCTCATCCGCGTGGCGCGCGGGGAGGAACCGGCCGATATCGTATTCAAAAACGCCACCTATCTCAATGTGTTCAGCAATGACTTCTGCCATGGGGATATCGCTGTTTCCGATGGGCTCATCGCCGGCATCGGCAGCTACCACGGCAGCAAAGAGGTGGATGTCTCCGGCAGCTTTGTCTGCCCCGGCCTCATCGATGCCCACATCCACCTGGAAAGCAGCCTGGTTTCCCCTGCCGAGTTTGCCCGAGCGGTCATCCGCCACGGCACCACCACTGTCATCACCGATCCGCACGAGATCGCCAATGTCATGGGAGTGGATGGCATCCGCTATATGCTGGAGGCCACCGAGGGTCTGCCGGTGGATGTCCACTTTATGCTGCCCAGCTGCGTGCCCGCCACGCCGTTGGATGAAAGCGGCTGCACGCTGGATTATCAGGCCATCGATGACCTGTATGACCACCCTAGAGTTCTTGGCCTGGCGGAAATGATGAACTATGTCGGTGTCATCAATGGCGACCCAGCAGTCATCAGCAAAATCCTGGCCAGTCAGGCCCACCACAAAAAAATCGATGGCCACGCACCCGATCTCTCCGGCGCCGATCTCAACGCCTATATCGCCGCCGGCGTCTATTCCGATCACGAGTGCAGCACCTGCCAGGATGCGCTGGAAAAGCTGCAGCTCGGCCAGTTCATCATGATACGGGAGGGCACCGCCGCCCAGAATCTGCGGGCACTCCTGCCGCTGCTCAATCAGCAGTACTACTCCCGGTGCATGTTTGCCACCGATGATAAACACCCCCTGGATCTTTTGCAGGGCGGCCACATCGATTATATCATCCGGGAAGCCATTGCCTGCGGCGTTGATCCCATCATTGCCATCAAGGTGGCCAGCCATCAGGCAGCCCGCTATTTCCTGATGAACAACAAAGGCGCCATCGCCCCCGGCTACCTGGCCGACCTGGTGGTCTTCGATAACTTCCGTCACTTCAATATCCAGGAGGTGTATAAGCGCGGCCGCTGCGTCTTTGCGGATGGCGAGGTTCTACCCTTTGACGCGCCCGCGGTGGAGCCCAGCCTTTCCCGCCGCGCGCACGAGACCTTCCGCATTGCACCGGTCACGCCGCAGCAGCTGGCCGCCGGAGATCTGCCGGTCATCGGCATCGTCCCGGGCGAAATCATCACCCAGAACCTTGGCTGGGCGGCTGCCCCCGATCCCACCCATGATATCCTAAAGATCGCCGTAGCGGAGCGCCACCATAGCACCGGGCACATTGGCCTGGGATACATTAAAGGTTACGGCCTGCGGCAGGGCGCTGTGGCCACCAGCTTTGCCCACGATTCCCATAATATCATCGCCGTGGGCGCCGATGACGCCGACCTGGCCTTTGCCATCAACCGCATTGCCGAAATGCAGGGCGGCACCGTAGTCGTGCACGAGGGCAAGGTCATCGCTGAGCTGCCGCTGCCGGTGGCCGGCCTAATGAGTGACGCCCCGCTGGAGGAGGTAAACGACCTGCTGGAGCAGGCCAAGGCCGCCGCCCACCGCATGGGTGTTTCCCCGGGCATCGATCCCTTTATGACCCTCTCCTTTATGAGCCTGCCGGTCATTCCCGCCCTCAAGATCACCACCCACGGGGTCTTTGATGTGGAACAGTGGAAATACATCTGATTTTTCTTGCAGAGCCGTGTCCTTCCCCCCTGTGGGGCGGGCACGGCTTTTCCATTTAGGGCTTTTTGCAGGGGGCATGGCGGGCGCCCGCACCCTATCTCGCCTCCATTTGTGTACCTCCTCCAAAAACAAATGCCAATCCCCTGTAAACATTGTCTTTCCTTTCGCCCTTTTATGTGCTAAAATATTGCATTATAGGGAGCGTTCCACCGATACGGTCGGGCCAGCCCTTCCGGGCAGCCCTCCCCCGCTCCGGTACGCCCCTGCCAAATCTCTGCAAAAGGAGTGACAGTGTGTGAATTTTTCCGTCAATAGCCCCATCCTGTTCGTGCTGGCCGGGATCATCATTCTGGCCGTGCTGCTGCAGTCGGTCTTTTTCCTGGTGCGTGCCGTCCGCCGCAGCAAGGAGATCGGCATGGACCAGCAAAAGCTGCGCAAGACCATGGTCACCGCCGGTGTCTTCACTATCGCCCCGGCCGTCGCCATCGTCATCAGCGTCATCACCCTTTCCAAGGACCTCGGCCTGCCGCTGCCCTGGCTGCGCCTTTCGGTGGTCGGCTCCCTCTCCTACGAGACCATTGCCGCCACCAACGCCGAAAGCGCCATGGGCCTCACCTTTGGGCAGGTTTCCGCCCTTACCGCTTCCCAGTATGTCACCATCGCCTGGGTCATGACCATCAGCATCATGCTGGGCATCTGGCTGGTACCGCTCATCGGTAAAAAGCTGCAGGGCGGCATGACCAAGATAGAAAACCGTGATAAGCGCTGGGGCGATATCCTCTCCTCCGCCCTGTTCATCGGTATGATCGCCGCTTTCCTCGGCTATGTGTTCTGTGATTTCGGCACCATCTTCCATGGCGATCCCTCCGGCCTTATCCCGGTATGCGTCATGATCGTTTCCGCCGTTATTATGGCGCTGTGCGGCCTTATCATGAAAAAAACCGGCTGGCATTGGGTGGGCGATTACGCCCTGCCGATGAGTCTTATTCTCGGCATGGCCTCCGCTATTCCCATTACCGGCTGGCTGTCCTAAGGGAAAGGAGGATCACACCATGAAAAAAGCAAATATGACTTATATGGATTCCGTCCATCACTACGGCCGCGTCTGGAACCTTTCGATGATGGTTCTGCTGCTGATGTTCCCCGCCGCCGTTTCCATCATCTTCCACGCCCCTGCCGATGGCAAGGGCCTCCTGATGGGCCTCATCGCCACCGCCCCCATGTACTGGGCGGTCGGATTTATTGAAACGCTGACCTATGTGCCCATGCTGGGCGCGGGCGGCAGCTACCTTTCCTTCGTCACCGGCAATATCAGCAATCTCAAGCTCCCCTGTGCCCTGAATGCCCTGGAGCAGGCCGATGTGAAAGCCAACAGCGAGGAAGGCGAGATCGTTTCCACCGTAGCCATTGCCGTTTCCAGTATCGTCACCACCGTTATCATCATTCTGGGCGTCATTCTCATCATCCCGCTCACCCCGGTGCTGGAAAGCCCCGCCCTGGCCCCCGCCTTCGCGCAGATTCTGCCCGCCCTGTTCGGTGGCCTGGGTGTGGTGTTTATTTCGAAGAACGCCAAGCTCTCCATCGCCCCCATCTGCCTGATGCTGGTTCTCTTCATCTTCGTTCCCGCCCTCAATTCCAGCACTGTCGGCATTATGGTGCCGGTCAGCGTGCTGTTCACCGTGGGGGTGGCCCGCATCCTGTATAAAAAGGGGATCCTGTGATCCCATAAAATACTGCAAGGAGGTTTTCTGTCATGATCGTTCTGTATATCATATTGGCCGTTCTCGTCCTGCTGCTGGCTGTGGTGCTGCTGCGCACCGCGGCGTTCCGTCCCAAGGCCGAAGCCGCTAAAACCTATGCCCCCGTCGAATTTGACCGAGAGACCGCTGTAACCAACCTTCAGCAGCTCATCCGCTGCCGTACCGTCAGCTACACCGATGCCTCCAAGGAGGACCCGGCGGAATTTGAAAAGCTCATCGCCCTGCTGCCGGAATTATATCCCCATGTTTATGAAAAATGCACCCTCACCCGCCTGCCGGACCGCGGCCTGCTGTTCTACTGGGCGGGCAAGGCCCACGATGAGGCTTCGGTCATGATGGCGCACTTTGATGTTGTCCCGGTGGAGGAGGAGAACTGGAAAAAGCCCCCCTTCGAGGGCATCATTGAGGACGGCGTGCTGTGGGGACGCGGCACCCTTGACACCAAGGTCACCTTTAACGGCGTGCTGACTGCCGCCGATCATCTGATTGCGCAAGGCTTCCAGCCGGAGCAGGATGTTTACTTCGCTTTCTCCGGTCAGGAGGAGATCAACGGCCCCGGCGCCGTCAATATCGTCCACTGGTTCCAGGAGCACAATATCAATATCCAGCTGGTGGTGGATGAGGGCGGCGCGGTGGTCGAGGATGTTTTCCCCGGCGTCAAACAGCCCTGCGCGCTCATCGGTATTGCCGAAAAGGGCATGATGAATCTGGAGTACAGCGTTTCCTCCGCCGGCGGTCACGCCTCCGCCCCCAAGCCCCACACCCCCGTGGGAGTACTGGCGGATGCCTGCTGCAAGGTGGAAAATCACCCCTTCCCCATGCACATCACCGCCCCGGCCGCCAAGATGTTCGATACCCTCGGCCGCCACTCCACCTTCCTTTACCGCATGATCTTCGCCAACCTGTGGCTGTTCGGCGGTATTCTGGATAACCTGTGCAAAAAGCAGGGCGGCGAGCTGAACGCTCTGATGCGCACCACCGTCGCCTTTACCCAGATGCAGGGCAGCAAAGCCTCCAATGTCATCCCGCCCAGCGCCTCCATGGTCAGCAATATGCGGCTTAATCCCGCCGATACCATGGAGAGCGCCATGGAATACATCCGCGGGGTCATCGGCAATGACGCCGTCAAACTGCGCTGCGTCGAGGGCATGAATCCCAGCCCCATCAGCGAGACCGACTGCCCCGCGTGGGATAAGGTCGCCTCCGCCGTGGCAGGCACATGGCAAGGCTCCCTTGTCTCCCCGTACTTGATGGTACAGTGCAGCGACAGCCGCCATTACGGCCCTGTCAGCAACCATGTTTACCGCTTCTCCGCCATGGATCTCACCGCCGAGGAGCGCAGCACTATCCACGGCAACAATGAGCGGATCCGCACCGAGGTCATCGGCCGTGCGGTGGAGTTCTACATCCGCCTAATGAGCCAGTGCTGACCCCATAACGCCATAAAATCACCCCCGGCCGTTTTGGCCGGGGGTATTTTCCACGCTTTTATTTATTTTGCGGTAGAAGCAGAGTAGTATATCACACCGACCCCTGCTACCCATGTATCGCCGCTGTCGCTGCACTCACCAAGCTTTTCACCCTGCTTTACCGTATCGCCGGGCTTCAGTGTCACATTTTTCAGGTGTCCGTACAGGATCGCGCTGCCGTCCTCATGCCGGATCAATACCGGCTGCCTGCCCATAAGACCGATCCATCGCTCCTTGTACTCCGGCGGAGTCTGTTCCACCACGCCGTCCCGCATGGCCACCGCCGCAGTCCCGGCCGGCGCTTCAAAAAGCCGGTAGGTAGGACAGCTTGTCCCTATTACTCCTTGGGTCATTGTTCTGTTTTTCACCGGGGCAATATATGCGCTGTCCTCTGTCCATTCCACGGTCTCCATCGGCAGAATGGGGGTATCGTATGCGTTGCGGCCTACCGTAAAGCCCGTCACGGTTCCGTCCCGGGCGGTCTTCAGTGTTATATCCTCCTCCCGCACCAGACTGAACTCAATGCCGAAAACTCCCGAAGAACCGTTTCCGAAATTTCCGCTGTCTCCCGTTGTTCCCAGCCGCGTATAAGGCATCACCTCATCGCCTGCCTGCACATAAAGCTCCTCGCAATGGGCATATACCGCATACAGTCCGTCTTCCTGCCGTATCAGGATACACCGACCCATTCCCTGGTTCCAGCCCTTCTCCGCAGTATATACGACCGTTCCGGCCTGCAGTGCGGTAAACGGGGTCCCTTTCTGTCGGCTGTAGAATGCCGTCACACCCCGAACCGGCTCCTCAAGTCTGTATCCGGCAAACGGCTCCCTGTAATAATATCGGTCAAATATCTCCTCAAAAGCCGGTTCGTCCTCCGCTGCGGGGGATTGCCGCAGCAGGTTGACTCCGCCGCAGTAGACCGCCTCGATCTCCTCCGGCGCTATGGCCCTGCAGAATATCATCTTCATTTCTGTTTTTGTTGCTGTCTGGTTCCCGTCTCTGCTTCTCAACTCGACCTCTGTACCGTCTTTCAAATACACAGCCCAGCCCAGCGACGAGTCTACCAGCCGGTTTATCGTAATTTCCATCGAGACCGGAGAGCATTTCACCGTTACGCCCTCCGCTGCATCCAGCCCCACACTCTCCACCGTCTGCGGGATATCAAAGCTGACCTCCCATTCGGCGTCATACTCCGGCACCCGTTGCCATCTTCCCGGCTGGATAAATTGCAGGTTCGGCAGTTCCTCCTCCGCCACATCATAATAGTCCACACTATAGAAAATGTCATTACGTCCACCGACATTATCCACACTCTCTCCTGTGCTGTCGCAAAGGACTCCATGGGGCGGGCTGTCCGGTTCAGTACAGTCCTCCCTGCTGCGTGAAAAAACATACAGTCTTCCATCTTCATAGTACGCCATATCAATGGTTTGCACCACTTCACCATCGGTGTTACGCACCTCATAGCCGCCCTCACCGTCACCTATCATCTGCGGGTAGTTTGAGATCCACTCGTCAAGATCTACCCCCTTACGCACGGCGCTGTCACACAACGCTTTCATATCCACCTTCGCAATAAAGGTATCCCCTGTCCGTTCCAGATGTCCCAGCCCGCTTACCCGCAGGTGGGCGGTGCTGTCCCGCATGGCGTCGTTCCAGTCCGCCACCAGATAGCCGCACAGAATATTGCTTTTTTCCTTGGGCCGCTCCGCCGAGAAAATATACCCGCCGCCGGTATCTACACTCGCCTCCCCGAAGTCCAGCCAACCGTCCGCCGTGCTTCTCTCATCAAAGATCGCCGCAGGCGCCTGCATCTCCCACAGCAGGTACAGCACCCGTTCATCCGCCAGCGCCTCCGTCACCGTAAAGGTGATGTCCCCGGCATCCACCTGCACCGCCAGCGGCTCGGTGTTTTCCTCCACTCCCTTGGTCGGGGTACCCAGTATGTCTTTCCAGCCAAAGTATTTCCCCGCCGCCACCGCCGTAGCGGTCAGCAGCACCACAGCGGCCGCCAGAGGCAGTACCCGCCGCAGCCACAGCACCCTGTTTCCCTTGCGGGGAATGCTCGCTTCCTCTATCATATCTGCCGGGACCTCGCCCAGCAGCTCCCACAGTTCCTTTCGCTTCATAGCGTAATCTCCTCCTTTTCCAGCTCGTTGCGCAGGTCGCGCCGCAGCCGCTCCAGTATGCTCCTGGCCCGCCGCGGGGAAATGCCGCTGTGTGCGGCCGCCGTTTTTACCGGCTCCGCCCACCAGTACCGCCGGAGGAACAGTATCCGTTCCTCCGGGGTCAGCCCCCGCAAAAAGCGCTCCAGCGCTGCCGCTATGGCCCTGCGCTCCCAATGCTGCTCCGGGGTGTCCCGGTCGGGCAGCATCTCGCCCAGCTCCTCCCAGATCAGCGTCATTTCTCCGCCGCCCCGTTTCAAGCGGTTCTGTTTTTGCAGCCGGTTCAGCGCCACATTGCGGGTAATGCGTCCCAGATAAGCCGCCAGGCTTCTCGGCTCCTCCGGCGGGATACTGTTCCATGCGCGGTGCCATGTATCGTTCACACATTCTTCGGCGTCCTGCCTGTTCCGCAGGATATTTCGGGCGATGGTGCCGCACAGGGCGCCGTACTGCCGCTCGGTTTCGGTTAAAGCTGTTTCGCTTCGTTCCCTGTACAGCCGCAGAATTTCCTCGTCCTTCATGCTCCTGCCTCCTTTCGTTTGGGTTGAAGTACTTCACCCTTATTGACCGCGTTTTTTCTCCCCCGGCCGGCTCTTTTCAGAGTCTTTCTATCCGCGCACCACGGTGGGCGCCCCTCCGCTTTTGTCGTGCTGACCCTGACGGGCAGCCCTCCCCGCTGCGGCACGCCCGCCTTCCCACTGTCCCCATCTTTCGGGTTATTAAAAAAGCCCGCCAAGCGGCAGGCTTTCTTTTTTCTCAATAAAATTTCAGCAAATTGGTGTAATGCTCCGGCAGCACAATGCCCTCGGTGGTATGCACCCGCATACCGTCCCGGAACACCAGCATAGTGGGCAGGTCCTTCACATGGAAGCGCTCCCCCAGCGCGATATCATCGGTCACATTGATGCGGCACACCTTCACATCGTATTGCTCCGCCTCCATCAAAAATTTCTGATAGACCGGCTCCATGGCCGCCGCAAAGGGGCTGAACCCCGCCGTAAAGTACAGGTAGGTCTTGCCCTCCCGGGTGATGCTATCCACATTTTTGCTGTTTATCTCCACCATCTGCATGGTCAATCACTCCTTTTCGCTGTGAATTCCGTCCCTATTTTACCACGATTCTGCCCAAAAGAAAACCTTTTCCCGGCGAATTTCGCTCATTTGCTTGCATTCCACCCCAAAACAATGTAACATAGAAGTACCAAGAAACTTCTTTTAGGAGGTCTGTCACATGGGCAAGTTTGTTATGAAGGAAACCAAAAACGGCGGCGTTAAGTTCGACCTGAAAGCCGGCAACGGCGAAGTCATTGCCACCTCCGAGGCATATTCCGGCGATGCCGCCTGCAAAAAGGGCATCGAGAGCGTGCGTAAAAATGCCGTAGAAGCCAAGCTGGAAGACCAGACCGTTGAGGGCTTCGAGACCGTCACCAACCCCAAGTTTGAGGTTTACACCGATAAAGCCGGTGAGTTCCGCTTCCGCCTGAAGGCCCGCAACGGCGAGATCATCGCGGTTTCCGAGGGCTACAAGGCCAAGGCCAGCTGCCTCAACGGTATCGAGAGCGTCCGCAAAAACGCCCCTGACGCCCCCATTGTAGTAGCCGAATAATTTTCCCCCGCGCCAAAAGAGCGACCCGTCACAGGGTCGCTTTTTCTGCCTTCCGGCCGGTTTGTGCGGCCCGCAAGCTTACGGCCCGCAGGGCACCCCGGCTTCGCCGGGGTTTGGCGGCCTCCGG
>ERZ773242.692-NODE-692-length-38073-cov-96.255458_pt1 | contig 38073 bp, 28 predicted proteins | sample MGYA00511077_ERZ773242 | MGnify/ENA primary metagenome ERZ773242 (study PRJEB29015, sample SAMEA2737754) | human gut metagenome | biome: human gut; feature: human-associated habitat; material: faeces | place: China | collected 2012 ... | reverse complement strand
TAGGAACGGCAAAATTTTTTACACTTCTATTACTTCTTTATCGCACATCAGTAAAATCACAGGGAATGAAACAGTTAATGGCAGGAATAGCCTTGATTGCTGTCGGCGTACTTATTGTGCCTGTTCTCGGTAATATGATGTCACAGGCTCAGTCAGGCTGATTATTTTGATGATAATAAACTTATGTCCATATCCGCATATGGAAACAAGTAAGAAAGAGGGCGATTATCTGGATTGTTGAAGATTTCATGGATGCTCTTGAAAATTGGTTTAAAGGAATTTTATCGGGAGCAATTGAAGGTTGTCTTAACACCGTTAACGATATGCTTTCGGGAGCTCTTAACAATAGTGACAACACCGGTGTAAACGGTATTTTTTCACAATTTCTCGGTAATCCTACAACCTTTACCGGCACAACCGGTTCCGGTGGTACAAGTATTTGGACAACAATTGAAAAATTATCAAACAATGTAATTGTACCCATCGGAGCCTTTATGCTTATGATAGTTGTGTGTTACGAGCTTTTTTCAATGGTCGTAGAAGGCAATAATTTCAAAGATTTTGATGATTCGATTTTCATCCGTTGGATTCTAAAAACATTTTGCGGAATTATGCTTGTAAGCAATGTGTTTTACATTGCAACCGGTATTTTTGTTTTCGGAACAGACGCTGTAAATTCCGGATTAAACACTTTATTTGGAAGCGGTAAATTTATATCTACCGATGTAGTAAATTCTTCTGAGTTTCATCAAGCACTAATGGCACAGGATATAGGTACTCTGATAACTACCTTGATAATTGCATTTGTGATTATTATTGTGACATTTGTCTTGTTGGCTGCAATCGTAATTGTGCTTGCATCAAGGATTATTGATGTGTATATGATGCTGTCTATTTCCCCTATACCTATGGCAAGCTTTATGAATAAAGACTGGAGCGATATCGGCAAAAACTGGCTGAGAAATCTGCTTGCTCTTGCTTTTCAGGGCTTTTTCATCATTGTCGCTCTGGCAATTTTTAAAACTTTATTCAACAATACATTGTCGAATATGATGAGCGGACAGGATGTAGTAATGACTATGGCAACATTACTTGGTTTTGTTATAGCGTTCATTTTCACAATGTTCAGGACATCAAACATATCAAAGTCTGCATTTGCAGCACATTAACTTCGTTACATTTAACTTCTGCCCCACTGGGGCAGAAGTTGAAAGGAGGAAATATGCAACAAAATTTTGTGCGAATACCTAAAGATTTGAGCCTTATCAAGCAAAAGTTTATTTTTGGTTTGACGAAAAGGCAGGCTATTTGTTTTGGCATTGGTATTGCTATGGGCATTCCTGCATTTTTCGTTTCTAAAGCCTTAACCGACAATCTTACTGTTTCGGTTTTTGCTCTTGGCTTTTTAGCTTTTCCGGGCATAGCGTGTGGTTTATTTAATAAAAACGGTATGTTTCTTGAAGAATATCTCAAATTAATAATTACATTTTTTCGTAAACCACGAGTACGCACATTTCAACCTATAAATGCGTTTAAAGCAATTGAAAATCAGATTGAATATAATAAACTCCGTACTAAACTTAAAAGAGCAGGAGTTGACACTTCAGAATTTGATACTCAAAGGAAGGTGAATATATTTGACAAAATCAAAAAGAAAAAATAATACTCTGACTAAGGATGAGATAATCGCTATAAAAAAGCGTATGGCAACCCTTAAAAAACAAAACGAGGGTTCTAAGTCATCTACGCAAGCGATAATCCCATACAAGACTATGTTTCCTGACGGTACTTGTCATATTTCGGGCAAACGCTATTCTCAAACAGTTGAATTTTATGACACCAACTATCAGCTCGCAACATTTGATGAAAAAGGTGTAAAGTTTACTAACTGGTGCGATATTCTCAATTACTTTGACGAATCAATTGAGTTTCAGAATACTTATGAAAATCAAATCATTGACAAAGATGCAATGATTAAGTATGTCAAGATTGATGATGTTGATGACGATTTTAATGATGTTCGTAAGGAATATAGCAACATCAGAGTCAAAAATCTCATAGGCGGAAAAAACGGCAGAAGTGTTAAAAAGTATCTTACATTTTCAACTGAAGCAAAAAACTTGCGTGAAGCAAGAGCAAAGCTCGGAACAGTATCAAATGAAATTGTACGACTTTTCGGAGATATGAAAGTATCTGCACATAAGCTTAACGGTAAAGAAAGACTTGAATCTATGTATCAATCGCTTAATCCTTACTCTGCTCAGCCGTTTCTTTTTGACTGGGAACTTGTAAAAAAAGGGTACGATACAAAAGATTTCATCGCTCCGTCTTCGGTAAAATTTGTTGGTAAAAATAAATTTGAAATCAATGACGCTTACGGCTGCATAACATCAATCAATATTCTTGCAGGCGAATTATCGGACGGTATAATTGCTGATTTTCTTGATAATACAGACGGACTGATTTCCCTCAATTTTCATATTATGCCGTTTGACCAACTCAAAGCTCTCAAATATATCAGGGGCAAACTTTCAGATGTTCAAAAAATGAAAATTGATGAGCAAAAAAAGGCTTTTCAGGCTGGTTATGACTCAGATATTTTGCCGGAGAACATTCAAATTTATCTTGATGAGCTTAAAACTATGCTTGAAGATCTAAACAGCAAGAATGAAAGGCTTTTTAATATTACGGTAACAATCAGAAATTATGCTTCAAGCAAAAATAAGAGCGAATTACAGCTTGAAACGCTGTCAAGAATTGTTCAAAAGAACAATTGTAAACTTATCTCACTTGATTATATGCAGGAAAAAGCTCTTGCATCATCACTGCCGATAGGATACAATGCAGTACCGATTATCCGTAACTTACCGACAAGCTCTGTAGCTGTGTTTATTCCATTTTCCACACAAGAAATCTTTCAGCCGGGCGGTGCTTACTACGGACTTAATCAGGTAACAAAAAATATGATTTTAGCAGACCGACTTAAATTAAAGAATCCTAACGGCTTGTATCTCGGTACACCGGGTTCGGGTAAATCGTTTTCTGTTAAGCGTGAGTTGACCGATGTGTTTCTTACAAGGAATGATGATATTCTCATCACTGATCCCGAAGGCGAATATTATCCACTCGTTGAACATCTTGACGGTCAGGTTGTAAAAATCTCTACAAACAGTTCTCATCACATCAATCCGCTCGATATTAGTTTGATTGATGATATGGACGGTGAAAATCCTATTTCAACAAAATCAGACTTTATCATCTCACTTTGTGAGCTTATTGTAGCTGATAAAGTTGGCTTGACATCAGAGGAACGCTCTGCCATTGATAAATGCACTCGCAGATTATATAACAATTTTTTTATGCACAACCCATCAAAAGAAAAAATGCCTACACTTGCCGACCTCAATAAGGAGTTTCGTCTACCCGATGTCATCAACACATTAAGCCGTGTTTCAAACTCAATGGAAATGTATGTTACAGGCTCTCATAATGTTTTTGCTTATAAAACTAACATTGACATCAGCAACAGACTTGTCTGCTTTGATATTAAAGAGCTTGGCAGTCAGCTTAAAAAGATTGCTATGCTCATTATTCAGGATCAGGTATGGAGCAGAGTGGCTCAGAACAGAGGTAAAAAGACAACACGCTACTATATTGACGAATTTCACTTGCTTTTGCGTGAAGAACAGACTGCTAAATATTCTGTTGAAATGTGGAAGCGTTTCCGTAAGTGGGGCGGTGTGCCGACGGGAATTACGCAAAATGTTAAAGACTTGCTCTCATCACCGGAAATCGAAAATATTCTTGATAACTCCGACTTCATCTATATGCTGAATCAGAGTGACGGTGACAGACAGATTTTACAACAAAAGCTTGAAATTTCAGACGCACAAATCAAGTATGTTAAAGGTTCAAAACCTGGTCACGGTCTTGTGTTCTACGGAGATACAATTCTGCCATTTGAAGATGAATTCCCGGAAGATACTCTTATGTTCCAACTGTTAAACACGGATCCGTCAAAACGCAAACTTCAACCGTTATCAACTTAATTGAGGTGGCTCTATGGGACTTACCGGAAAAGAATATCATATAAAATTTGTCCGCCGGCAAAGTAAATTAACCGGTAAATATCATACCGCAGTCAGACTTAAAAGAGCAAACGCTCCTGCATTTAAGCAGGAAGGAATTTTGCATCGCATTGACGGATTAGGCAGACGGTTTGAAGGTGATAAGCCGACCTTATCGGTAACAAAGCGTATATCGAATATGCGACCGACAACAGCCTTCGGTAAAGGTACAAAGTACACTTTATCAGCTGTAAATAAGGTGCGTAAGACTGGTACAAGAATAGTTTGGAAATCGGCTTTGTCGGCAGAAACGGTTGGTTTGACTTTTGGCAACTTTGCAAAAACACAGTTAATGCAAAATCTCCGATACAAAACCGATACTACAGATAGCGGTAAAGCTGTGTTGAGTACTGCTACTACTTTGCGGACTATTGATAATGCTCGCAAAACAATAGTGCAGCATCATCTGCAAAAGAAAAAATACACGCTCCACAAAAAGACCGCTAAATCTGCAAAGTCAATACGGTTGGGTGCAAAGGTTAAGTTCAAAGGTCAGAAGAAAAATTTCAAGGTTGCAAAATCCGCTCAAAAAAAGCAACTTAAATCTATCTCAAATAACTTTGATAAAGTCAAAAACACCTCCGTAACTAAAAAGGTTAAGACTTATAAGTTGATTAAGCGTAAGCGGAAACTTATAAAGAATGACTATAAGCTTAACAAAAAGGTATATAAAAACAAGAAACGCTCTTACAAAAATAAGCGAAAGCTGAAAAAACTGTATAAGCCAAAGTCACTTATTAGGTTAGCTGTCGGAGCTTCTGTATCGGGTTCTGTCTACAGATTTTCAAACCGCATCGCTCAGGAAGCTGCCGACAATGATTTCGTGCAAGCTGCCAACAAAGCAGTCACATATACCCGACACGCAAAAACAATTTCAAAAAAGCGTAAAAATCATAAGATTTCAAAAACTGAGAGCAGAAAAGAAAAACTTTCTAAAAAATCAAACAAATTACAGCAACGAAAGAATAAACTTCAAAAGGAAAAAATAAAGCATAAGAAAAAAAGAAAGCCACCAAAGCCGAAAACAACGGACAAGGTTGCTAAGCTCGCAGGAAAATTATTCAGTTTTATTTTTAAATTTTTTGGATTTATTGCAGCTCCCCTATTGATTATTATTTTCTTTTTCTCTCTGATTCTTATGGTTTTCGGTGGCGGTGCGTCCAAAAACTCGGCAATCCTCGGTACTTACTATTGTAATGACTACGATATGTCAAGGGCGATCGAATCGTACACTAATATTGCTTATGAGTACAACTTAAATCTTATCCGGTGCAAGAGCAAAAACGAATGGCGTCAGGGACTTAAAAATCTTAAAGTCAATACAGACAGTATGGATGATACACCAACCAAATATTATTACGGCAAAAATATCATTCAAAACTATGAACCTGTGTATGACTTTGATGCCAACAAATTAATAGCTTTTATGTGTGCCTATACCTATGATTTTACTGACACAGAAGATAAAGAACAAACTTGGAAATACAGCGATGACAAGTTTGATGACATACTTCAGGATTTGTTTGACAAGGAATACAGCTTTATATACAAGTACATTAATGGTTCGTATTGGCAGGAATTGGGTAGCTACGACGCTTATCCCGGTTACGCATCGGACGAATACTATTACAGTAAAAGTTCCGGCTCTATCACCGACAATGGTAAAACCTATGGTTATATTGATTTTGGTTCTTGTGGAGTACCGTCAGCATTAACTTCTTACCACAAAAGTAAAAAAGTGTATTTTAATTTATCAACCGGCGAAATACTCAATGTCAATAAAAGCTATGCTAAAACCGGATACTATTTTCAAAATTGTAATCAGCAAGTTGTGGATTCTATGGGTGGCATCATTCCTTCTTTTTATAGTCTCATCAAAAAAAATAATGAAGAATTTTGGGGTTGGCGAGGTTCAGGCACAAAGGTGTATCGCAAAACGCAGCTTACTATCAATGGTCAAGATTTTAATTGGGCAATATCTTCAGACGATGTTAAAACGAGATTTGGCGAAAATGGTAAGCAAGCTGTTAGATTTTATAAGCGTGATACTTACATTACGGATTGTACACTCTACACTAATGTGCAACAAATACGGTCATTTGACGATGCTATTTACGCAGTTTTAAATTCTAAGAGTCAAAGTTTGTATTCCTCTCAATCAAAAATCAAAGAAGATTATGCACAACGGAAGCAGTATTATCAAGTGCTTGCCTGCCTTGAACAAGACGAAAATGGCAAAACACAGACAACATACGGCTTACATCAATCATTTGAGTGTAATCCTCTTCCCGGAAATTTTGTTAATACGAAAATATATAACAATTTTGGTTACGATGTTGTAAGTTGGTATTCTCGCCATTGTCAAAATACTATGCACTATGGCACAGACTTTGTTGCAAGCAAGGGTACTAATGTGTATTCACTTATGGACGGCAAAGTCGAAAGTATTGATACATCAAATCATACTATTGTTATTGTCACCGAGAAAGACCGTAACATATGGTATGAAAACGATACCGCACGAACATTTAAACTGACATACGGTAATATAACTCCTAAAACAGGCTTAAAAAAGGACAGTAAAGTTAAATTAGGAGATTATATCGGCAAAGTGGATAGTTATAAGCATTGTGACGGTAACGATACTAAGGCTAATCAAAATTATTTGCATTTAGGTGTGCAAATAAAGTATGGTCTGGTGTGGCACGATGTAGATCCACAATTTTTGATTTACCGTGAAAACAAATAATAACTTATGCCCCGTTGGGGCATAAGTTGAAGGAGGAAATATTTTTGTCCGCAAACAAAATCAATAAACTTGATAGTTTAAAAGCTACGCTTGATTCGCTCAACGAAAAAATCAATTCATTGATGGCTAAAAAAAGAACTGTAGAAAAACAAATTAAAGATACAGAAGAAAAAGAGTTTATGCAAATCATTCGCAATAACAATTATACAGTTGTTGACCTCAGCAACGATATTAAATTGATTAAAGTTATAAAGGAAAACAATCTATCTCAACAAGACTTACTTGAACTTTTAGGAGGCTCTAACCATGAAAACTAAACGAAGAATACTTGCTGTGATTATGACAGTTTTAATGTGCTTGTCAATCTCCATTTGCAGTATCTCAAGCGTTTCGGCAGCCGAAACGACCAAAAGCAATTCGTCCTCTGATACTGATTCGGATAATAATGGCGATACGGCGGATTCATCAGATTCTGTCGATGACACTTCTGATGACAATGATAATTCACAGACAAGCTATGACTGGTCAAAAAACACCACCGGTAATGCAAACCTTGCAGCCGACCAAACCGTGGTGATGGAAAACGGTACATATCAGCTCATCGCTGTTACAACAAGAGATGATGATATGTTTTATGTCATCATAGATAAAACAAAAAAGGAAAATAATGTGTACTTTCTGAACGAAGTAGATACTGCTGACCTCGACAAACTTGCAAATGATGACAGTAATGTCAGTAACGGTGACAGTTCTACCGAAACAACGGCTCCTGCCGATGAAGATGCAGATACCGAAACAGACACACAGAACGACAACAGCTCCTCGAATTCAAACAATTCATTTATGTTGTATCTCGTTCTCGGAATAGTAATTCTCGGCGGTATTGGCTTTGCTTTCTTTAAACTAAAGGGCAAAGGCGGTAAAAAGAAATCTGATGAAGATGACAGTCCGGAATATACAGATGATGATTTTGAATACGAAGATGAAGTAAATGAAGATGGCGATACCTCTGAGGAGGAAAAATAATTATGAAGTTGGTTATCGCAGAAAAGCCCTCTGTTGCAAATACTATTGCCACAGTGCTTAGTGCAGATAGAAAAGGTGTCAATTATTTTTACAACGACTATTACATTGTATCTTGGTGTGTCGGTCATCTTATCAAGCTTGATGATCCCGATTCATACGGAGCGAAATTTGCTGAAAAGCCGTGGAAATTTGAGAACCTACCTATTATCCCTGAAAAGTGGAAGTTTTCAATTGCCGGTTCAACAAAATCTCAATATTATGTGCTTAAAAGTCTGATGGAGCGTGATGATGTCGATGAAATAATCTGTGCAACTGATGCAGGTCGGGAAGGCGAATGTATCTTTCGTTATGTATATAAAAAAACAGGTTGCCAAAAGCCGGTTAAAAGGTTATGGACTTCTTCACTTGAGGAAAAAGCAATTAAAAAAGCGTTTTCAGAAATGAAGGATGATTCTGAATACGACAATTTATATCAGGCAGGACTTGCACGAAATAAAGCCGATTGGCTTGTTGGGATGAATGCCACAAGGCTGTTTTCTGTACGGTACGGTTTGTTGCTCAACATTGGCAGAGTACAAACACCCACCCTTTCAATGATTGTTGACCGAAACAACAAGGTTAAAAACTTTGTGAAAGAGCCGTTTTACAAGGTTGATATTGATTGCGGTGATTTTAAGGCAACAAGCGTTGATGACTTTAAGTCGGAGTATGAAGCTGACAAGCTTGCTGAATGTGTTGATAAGTCGGATTTTACGGTTGTTAATGTAACGGAGCAAAAAAAGTCGGTATCACCGCCAAAGCTCTATGATTTAACTGCTTTACAGCGTGATGCAAACAGCATTTACGGTTATACCGCACAGCAAACGCTTGATTATTTACAATCGCTTTACGAAAAGAAGCTTGCTACATATCCTCGCACGGACAGCAACTACATTACCGATGATATGGAAGCTACAGCAAAAAATCTTATTGAAAGCGTTTACGGTGTATATGAAAAAATACCACAGACACCTACTGATGTTACAAAAGTTATCAACAACGCAAAGGTTTCAGATCACCACGCTTTACTGCCAACCGAACAGATAACAAGCTATGACTTATCGTCATTGCCGACAGCAGAATACAATATATTGTTTATGCTTGCTGTCAGACTTTGTGTTGCAACAGGTGATGATTATGTATATCGTACATTCACTTGTGAATTAAAATCTAATAACAGCGATAAACCATTTGTTTCCAAAGCAACATATCCCGTTAATCTCGGTTGGAAATTTATTGACATATCTGCTAAAGAAAAAGATAAAAACGAAGTAGATAAGTTGTGTTGCGGAGATGAAGTGCCTGATAAAATACAGCGTAACAGTAAATATTGCTCCGTACCTGCAAGCGTATCAGAACACTTCACTTCACCGCCAAAGCAATATACGGACGCTACTTTATTGTCTGCTATGGAAACAGCCGGAAATACCGATTATGTTGAAGATAGCAATGTTGAGAAAAAAGGACTCGGCACGCCTGCAACCCGTGCAGGAATAATTGAAAATCTTGTCAAGCGACAGTACATAAAGCGAGAGGATAAGAAAATTTTGCCGACTGATAAAGGTATTCAGCTCATTGATTGTGTCCCTGATGATGTTAAATCCCCGAAAATGACAGCTGAGTGGGAAACTGCTTTACAGCATATTGAAAACGGTTCTGTAAGCTCGGATGATTTCATCAATCAGATTGAAGATTCAGTTAAATATCTTGTTGATACTTACAGCGAAGTTGACAACAGCAAGCATTTTACCCGTTGGGAATGCGTAGGCATTTGCCCTGTATGCGGTAAAAAAGTTTTATCTTATCCAAAATCATATTCTTGCGAAAGCAAAGAGTGTAATTTTAACATATGGAAAAACATATGCGGTAAGAGCCTTTCATCGGCACAGGCTGTAAAGCTCTTAACTAAAGGCAAGACGGACACGCTCAAAGGCTTGAAGTCCAAATCAGGCAAATCCTTTGACGCAGCTATTAAACTTAACTCGGATTTTAAAACAGAGTTTGTTTTTTCAAGCTCTTCAAAATCTAAAAATTCTTACAGGAAGTAAACTATGGAACGAGAACGCTCAAGACAGGAACAGACTGCCGACACCGACAAGCTGTATCCACAAATAGCAGAAGCTCTTAATATATCTATCTCTCAGCTTGAGCAGTACCCATCCGATATGAAACAGATCCTTTGTCAGGCTTACATCAATAATTGTGAGCTTGGCAAGGATGATGTTGCCGAAGCTCTGAACGGTATAGTCAATCTTGATATTGATGAGGTGGGTATCAAAGAGATTGAAAAGCAACAGGACAATACTGCCGTTGACAATGAGTTACGGCAAACCGAAGTCACGGAACGAAAAAACAAACGGTCATTTTTACTCAGCAGAAACCAAATCCTTCAGAACGCAAAGACAATTTCACAACAAGGCTCGAAGCAATATGACCGTCAGCAACAAGAACAAATTTCGAGGAACGATAACAACAATTAAGCTATGAATATTAAACATACAATAACTACGCTCTCCTTTCTTGCCGTCACGATAACAATAGTTATTACGGCGGCGTTACTCAATACAGCTTCAGCTCAGACTGTTCAAAAGCAGTCTGAGTCTGAGGCACTTTTATTATCTCCGACAGTTAGCATATCAATTGATGTTGACGGAACAGAAAAATATTATGATGTTCCGATGGGAAGTATTGACAATGCTTTATCTTATCTTAATATTACTCTCTCTGATGATGACATAATCAATGCAGATTTATCTGACACGGTTCATCTCGGTCAAAAGATAAAAATTGACCGTGTGAATTACTCTTACTACCCCACGCACGAAGAAATTCCATATACAACAGTTGTGCAGGAGTCCTCAAAGCTGTTTGTCGGACAAACCAAAGTATACCAACAAGGAAAATCGGGCAGTACAGAATACATATATAAGGATAAATATGTAAACGGCGAACTTATATCACATAAATGTATTAAACAACAAGTATTGACATATCCGACAGATAAGATTATAGTTAAAGGTAACAGGAATATTGATATTATCAATAAATCTTATAATAACAAGACAAGTTATCTTGTCAAAACAAAATATGATAACAAAGACTTTAAATTACCTATGGTAAAGCTGTCTGATGAGGACAGGGAGATGCTCGAACGAATTGTTACGGGCGAATTTGGTGGCAGTTATGTAGGCTCTTGCCTTATTGCTCAGTCAATCAAGTGTGCAATCGTGTATGACGGCTATACTTCCGTATCGGCTGTAATTAAAGGTATGGGATATGTCGGCTCAACTGCCAACCGTTCGCAGAACGCAGTTAATGCTGTCAAATACATATTCGATGATAACAACCTTGCGGTCAGGCACAGGCTGTTTTATATGTGTACAAAGGATTATTATGACAGCACACCCGGTAATTTTCATTCAACACAGAACTTCATACTACAATATGAGAATGTACTGTTTTTTGACCGTTGGTAATTTTTTTAAAAAAGCAAAAACTTATGCTTGACAGTAGTGCTATACTGATGTATAATATAATTGAAAGGAAAACCAAAACCTTTTAACTTACAAAAAGGAGAGTAACAAATGAGAAAGGTCAGAAAATTTGCAATTGCAGCAATCGCCGTATTGCTAATAGCTTTACAAACATTCTGCGTATCGGCAGCGTACAAAAAAGCATATGAATGTACCAAAGACGAGCTGTATAACGAAGCGTGGTATTATTTCGAACTGCGAAACATCAATTACAGTGAGTCCGAAATGCCTGAACCTATTGCCCTGTATGCTTCAATGTCAAGATATTATCTTGGTGTTTTTTTAGATGACTATACTCCTGAAAACAAAGATGTAACAGTCAGTAATGTTGCCAATCTTTTTTATGAGTATATGAAAGAAAAGACAGCTGATGTTGATACGCTTGATGTTGATGACAACGGTCAGCTTTATGAGTTGCTAACAGACGGCACAAAGCTTATATGGACTTATGATGCGAGTTCGGACAAGTTTATCAGATATGATGATAACGGTAAAATTGCAGAATCATATGACCGTTATCACCCTGAAGGAGAAACTGACAGCAGCAATACAGATTCATCCGACACACAATCATCAGAATCCGAGAACAGTCACAATCAGGCAGTAGCAAATTCAAAATCTGATGTTGACGGAAGCAAAGTTGAAGCTATCGCAGAAACACAGCCGACAACGGCAGAAGCCGAAGCTACAGCAGATGACAACGGAATGAGTACAGGACAGATAGTTGTGTTGTCAATTATCGGAGGTCTGATTGTCATCGGATTCGGAACGGTCGGTGTTATGGCTGTAAAAAAGAAGAAGAAGAAATAACAAAATTTTTTAAGGAGGATTATCAATGAAAAAGGCATTATTATCAGTAGCTATGGCGGCAGTAATTTCTCTGTCGGCAACAGCAGTATCATCTACGGTTGTCGGAGCAGTCAGCTCTAATCTTGCAACTCCGAAGATTTCAAAGACAGAGAATGTCAACGGCGGTGTAAAGCTGACTTGGAGCAAGGTAAAAGGTGCAGAAAAGTACAGAGTTTACTACAAGGGCAGTAAAGGTTGGACAAGAATGGTCGATACAACTTCAACCTCATATATCGATAAGGATGTTTCATCAGGCAAAAATTACACCTACACGGTAAGGTGCATCAACTCATCTGCAACTAAGTTCACAAGCGGATATGATTCAAAGGGCAAATCCGTAAAATATATTTCAGCTCCGAAGATTACCAAAGCCGAGAGCGTAGACGGCGGTGTAAAAATCAGTTGGAACAAATCAAACGGTGCAGAGCAGTACAGAGTTTACTACAAAGGCAGTAAAGGCTGGACAAGAATGGTCGATACAACTTCAACCTCTTATATTGATAAGGATGTTTCATCAGGCAAAAATTACACCTACACGGTAAGGTGTATCAACTCATCTGCAACTAAGTTTACAAGCGGATACGATTCAAAGGGCAAATTCGTAAAATATATTTCAGCTCCGAAGATTACCAAAGCCGAGAGCGTAGACGGCGGTGTAAAAATCAGTTGGAACAAATCAAACGGTGCAGAGCAGTACAGAGTTTACTACAAAGGCAGTAAAGGCTGGACAAGAATGGTCGATACAACTTCAACCTCTTATATTGATAAGGATGTTTCATCAGGCAAAAATTACACCTACACAGTCAGATGTCTTAATAAGAGCAAGAACAAATTCACAAGCGGTTACAACAGCACAGGCAAGTCAATTAAATATGTATCTGCTCCTAAGATTTCAAAAACTGAGGCAACATATAACAGTGTAAATTTAAATTGGGACAAAGTGAACGGTGCCGAAAAGTATCGTGTATATCGCAGGGGCGAAAAAGGTTGGACAAGGTTGTTTGATACAACAAGTACCACATTCACGGACACAAACCTTTATGCCGATACAGAATATACATACACCGTGAGATGTATCAATTCATCAGCAAACAAATTCACAAGCGGATATAATTCAAAGGGCTTTACCGTAACTACTTTATCAGCTCCTGCGGAGCATACCCACACTTGGCAGAATATTACCAAAGAAACACAAGTAAAGGTTGTGGATAAGGAAGCCTATACCTACGAAGAGCCGGTTTACGAGAAACACGATAGAACTATTTGTAAGGTTTGCGGAGCTGATATTACTGATAATTGCAGCGAACATAATAAACAGCACGCACTGAACGGAGAACCAGTATCTTATCACAATGTATGGGTAAATGTTCAAGTTGGCACAAAGACGGTAACTGTCCCTGAAAAGTTTCACTATGAAACAAAAACCGAAGTTGTCGGCAGAAAGTGTACAGTTTGCGGTAAAGTTGAGTATAATTGATTTTAACGAGAGGTGAACAATATGAAAAAAATACTGTTATTCCCCTTAAAACTAATATTTCTGATTATTGCTTACCTATTAAAAGGCATACTTTACATATTAGCCTACATATTAACCTTCATTGCCGATTTTTGCGGAGTCATTCATTTGATAGTTGGTTTTTTCACTACAATATTTGCTATCTGCGGAACTATAGTTGTTGTGGGATGGATACAGCAAGGCTCATTTCAATTACTTGAAGGCTGCGTTGTAATCGGCATATTATGGCTGTTTGCTATGGGATTTAACATTCTGTTTAATTTGGGCGATTCAATTGCAGACTTCTTAGAAAATATCGGTGACAATTTGAGCGATTTCGCACTTGATTTTTTCTGTTTATAAAATTAGAAACCTTAATGTGTAAAGGGGCGGTTTTTCCGTCCCTTTATTTTTTGTAAAATTACATAACAAATTTCAGACAGAGCTACGGCTCTGTTTTTTTATGCTCTTTTTATGCTCCTGAACGGAGCATTTTTTCTTTTTGAGAATAATTTTAAAGAAATTTCAAAAAAAATTTAAAAATTTTAAAATTTTTTTCATTTTTGGGGGTGCGAAAACCCGATTTTTACGGAATATATATGAGAAGGTTTTTATTTTTAAAAAACTTTTAAAATTTTTTGATTTTTAGGGTGACAAACCGCAAATTTTGCGGAATATATATAGAACCCTTTAAGGAGGAATTTATGAAACTGAAAAATAAGATTATTTCGGGCTTACTTACTGCGACTACTCTTGTGAGCCTTTGTGCTTTCGGTGCAGGAGCAGTAAGCACAGACAAAAAGTTTTCAATCGAAGATGCAACGCTTATTCAGAAGAATGTTGTAGGTATGACAACATTTGATGAAAAACAAATTAAGCTGTACGACCTTAATAAAGACGGTGTGATTACCGTTGTTGATTCAACACTTGTACAGAAGATTATCGTAGGTCTGATTAAAGAGCCAACAGAAGAACAACCGACAACAGCAGAATCAACAACAGAGCCTACAACGGAAGCAGTTACAGAACCTACAACTGTTCCAAAGCCTACTACTGTACCTAAAAGTGTAAAACTTGACAAGTCAAGTATCACACTTGGCACAACCGAAACCTACACATTAAAAACTACGGTTGAAAACGGTACGCTGTCACAGATATCGTTTACAACAAGTAACAGTAAGGTGGCAGGCATTGACAATAACGGAAAAATAACTGCTGTCGATGTCGGCACGGCAAAGATTACGGCTAAGACCTACAATGGCAAGACTGCAAGCTGTACCGTAACAGTCAAAAAGCTTGCCGGAACAGTCACTCTTAATAAGACAAACATTACCTTAGGTGTTGGCGAACAATTTGACTTAAACAGCAGTATTCCAAACAATACAACCGCATATTACAGACTTTATTATTCTGACAATACTGCAATTGCTACTGTTCAAAAATCAGGCGGTCTTATAACAGCCAAAACAGCAGGAACAACAACTGTAAGATGCAAGCTAAACAATGGCAAAGAAGCAATTTGTAAAGTAACTGTCAAGTCGGCTCCGTCAAGCGTATCTTTAAATCACTCATCATCAACTCTCAAAGTAGGGCAAAGTCAAACGCTGACAGCTGCATATAACAGTAATGCTTACAGTTACCGAAATACTTGGACAAGCAGTAATACATATGTTGCAACCGTTAATTCAAGCGGTAAAATTTCCGCAAAATCGCAGGGTACTGCAACTATTACATATAAGACCTATAACGGAAAAACTGCTAAATGCAAAATAACAGTTTCGGGGTCGGCTGTAAAATGCTTGGATGTATCGACTTGGCAGGGAAGCATAGATTTCAATAAGGTTAAGTCGGCAGGATATAATTATGTGATTATCCGTGCCGGCTACGGTAAAGAAAAAACCCAAAAAGACAATATGTTTGAAATAAACTACAAAAACGCCAAAGCCGCCGGTCTTAAAGTCGGAGCATATTGGTTCAGTTATGCTATGTCACCGTCAACGGCAACAGCAGAAGCAGATGCTTGCCTTAGTTGTATCAAAGGTAAAAAGTTTGAACTTCCTGTTTACTACGATATGGAATACCAACCGGCTATGAATACAAGCAACAGCAATTATACAAAAATGGCAGTCAATTTCTGTAAGAAACTCAAAAGCAACGGCTTTAAATCGGGTGTGTATTCCTCTGCAAGCGTTTATGACTATCTGCTCAATCGCACAACATTAAAAAATAACGGTATTTCCATTTGGAACGCAGAATGGTATATAAAGCCGTCAATTACTTGTGATGTGTGGCAGTATTCGGAAACAGGCAGAATTAACGGCATATCAACAGCCGTTGACCTTAACTACATATACAATCTCAATATTGTTGGATAGTAAAAAAGAGTTTGTCAACCCTAAAAAGTAAAATTTATATGTAGGAGGTTATTATGAATTTTAGCAGAGCATCACCTATGAACAAATTACTCATTTTCTTTTTTACAGAAAGGAGAGAAAAACTTAAATGAAGTTAATTAAAAAAATGCTGTCGGTGTTCTTATGTTTAACCGTAATTATCGGCTCATTGTCTGTCGGTTTGTTTTCCGTAAGTGCTGCCACGGTTAAAGGCAATCGTGGAGCAGACGGCAAAGGTTTTATATACAAGAAAACAGCTGAATATACTTATACAGACGCAAACGGAAAAAAGCACAGTCAGCATTATGAAGGTTGGGAAAATTTCAAGGTGCACTTTTTTGCTCCATCCGGAAAAACCTTGAATTTTTTAGACTACACACAAAGAGCGTACTGTATTGAACCGGATAAAGCATCTGAATTAACAAGTTCTGCTACTGTAAAAAGTACATCTCAATCAGCAGCTTGGAAACAGCTAACTACTGCACAGCAAAATGCAGTTAATCTGATACTTGCTTGGGGCTTTGGCGGATTTGAAGCTGCAAAGAAAGAGAAGGTTCATTACTACTATGCAACGCAGCTCTTGATTTTTGAGATTGTTGCAGGCAAGCGTAACGCATCAACTTTTGAAGCGGTTACCGGTAAGCCGTTACTTACACCTGCAAATACAATGACGGAAACGAGTTCGGCAGAAACTACGCTTGCGAATGTCACAACGGCATACAACAATATGGTTTCTTGGTGCAAAAGATCCGTGAGAAATCCGTCATATACTGCATCATCGCTCAGTTCTGCGAAGTCGTATCAAATGTCATATAATCAATCAAACGGACAGTATTCAATCACTTTGACTGATAAGAACGGTACCGCTTCAGTAACTAAAGCATCCGATGTAATCGTCAGCAATTCAAATATTAAGGTCAGCGTAAGCGGTAAAAAGATAACATTTACCTGTTCTAAAAATCTTGGTACGACAGTTAATGTGACAATGAAAAATTCTTTTTTGAAGGAACATGGAATCAAGAGCAAAAACAGTTTGTATTTAATTACAAGTAATGACTATGCATCATATCAGACTTTTGCTCAGGGTTCTAATTATACAGTTAAAGACGGATATGTTAAGTTGACATTTCCCGATGTTGTCAAGCTACAGCTGCAAAAATCCTCATCAAACACAGAGCTTACAGCCGGCAACGGTTGTTACAGCTTGTCGGGAGCTGAGTATGGCATATACACAGACAAAGCTTGTACCAAAAAAATCGGCAGTATTACAACAAATGCAAGCGGTTACGGCAGTTACAGTAAATATGTTGACGCATCAGCTTCTTACTATGCCAAAGAAACCAAAGCACCAAAAGGCTATGAGCTTGACGAAACTGTTTATACATTTGTGAATTCAGGCAAAAAAGCCGCAGACGGTACAAAAATTTATAGCTTTAGCTGTACTGACGACCCCGTAAATGACCCTGTCGGCATTATTCTCCAAAAGAAAAACGCAGTAACAGGCGAAACAACAGCTCAGGGTCTTGGCGGTGCAGTTTTCAGCATTGAATATTACGCACAAGAGATTGATAAAGATTACAATGTCAAACCCGGTGATACCGCTCCTGCTCTTGACAGCAAAAACCTTAAAAGGACTTGGTATATTGAAACAAACTCAAATGGATATGCTGATTTTGCTGAAGATTATCTTGCCTCTGATTATAAATCAGATGATTTTTACTACTCAAGCGGAATAATTACTATCCCAATTGGAACAGTTGTTCTTAAAGAGGTTAAAGCTCCTGACGGATACTCGTTAAGTAATGTCGTGTTTTACAGAGTAATCAATGAAGAGGTTGCCGGTATTGCACAGGACACAAACACCCCTATCAATGTACCGATTAATGAAATGCCTGCAAAGGCATATGTGGGCATTAACAAGCTTAATCAGTCAGGTATAGGTGTTGCAAATGCTGTATATGGCTTGTACTCTGATGCAGCTTGTGCAAGCTTGTATGACAAGCTCACAACAAATGCTGACGGCAAGGGTACTTTTGCAAAATCAGTAGATGTCGGCAAAACATATTACATCAAAGAAATAACCGCACCGACAGGCTATGAGCTTGACGATACTGTTTATCCTGTCATTGCAAATGAGGAAAACTCAACCGTTGAAACAGCCGTTATTCAGACGATTTATGAAGATGCCATAAAAGCTGACCTCAAAATCAAGAAGTCATCAACAGACGGTATTGTTTCAAATCTGTGGTTTGCAATATCAGATAACCTCGGCAACGAGTACAACGCAGTTTCAACCGATAAAAACGGTGAAGCTACAGTAAAAGGATTGCGTGTTTATGACGATAAAGGCAACAAGATTACCTACACCGTCAAGGAGCTTGGTTTTAAGACTACTTTAGGATCTCACAGCTATGGCGGTTACACTTGGACGATAAAGAAAGAAAATGCAATCAGTTATAAAGGTTCATATTTTGAAGGTGTTTCAAATGCCGTGTTCAGCAATTGTGAGAATGCTTATTCAAGATACTATTACGGTAAATCATCAGAAGCAAAATCCAACGCTAACGGTAAGTCATTTACACTTGACGAGAGCAAAACCGTTACATTCAGTTTCCAAAACTCAGTTCCCGAAACAGATTTGACCGTCAAGAAAACTTCCTACAACGGCAAAGTATCAGGTGTGTGGTTTGAGGTACAGGACGAAAACGGTAAATACTACGGGTCTATAGTCACAGATTCAAGCGGAACAGCTAATTATTACAGCAGGTACGGCGAAAAACTCAAAAGCTGTCTGACCGTTCCGAACTCAGCAATTTGTATCCCTATAAAATATAAAGTTGTCGAAAAAGGTTTTCTCGGCGGAGGCAGTTACTACTTCCCCGAAAATTACCTTGAAAAGGCTGAATCAGAGTGTAAGACTGCCAACAAATACGGAACAACATCTATTCTTAATTATTCCATGTACAACGCTCCTACAACCGGCAGAATTAACATCAATAAGACTTCCGAGGACGGAGTTGTTGAGGGTTTGAGTTTTAAGCTTGAGTCTTTTGACGATGAACGAGAATACGGCGATGACCTTATCCCTACTCCTATGGCTTATGATGCAGACGGAAACGAGATTACAAGTATCGTTTTGACTACTGATGAAAATGGTAAAGCAAGTACAGACAATGAGCAGTTTTTTGATGCCAACGGTAACAAAATTGACGGTATTCTGCCGTATGTAGTTGACCTAAACGGTTTTCAAATTACTTATAGGCTTACCGAAATCGGCATTAAACAGTCAGACGGAACATACAAGTTTCCGAGCCGTTATGAACTGAAAGATGCAGTTGAATTTACAATCTATGATACCGATGAATACAACTATACATATGATTGTGTAAACACCATAAAAACAGGTTCGTTACAGGTTCAAAAAACATCTGAAGATGATGTTGTGGACGGTTTGTATTTTGAAATAAGCTGTGTTGATACAGGGTTTAACGAAAAAGTAAGCACCGACCTTGAAGGTTTAAGTCCTGAAATCTCAGATTTGCCGATTTATAACAGCAATGACGAATTGCTTAAATATAAAGTAACCGAACTCGGTGAGCTTAACGAGGATGGTACTTATTCTTTACCGTATAAGTACAACAAGCCAAAAAGCGTAACAGTTACGCTTAATTCAGATACCGTAGTTTTTGCAAATATCAAAAACACGCTGAAAACAGGCTCTGTTAAGCTGACAAAAACAGACGGCACAAAGGCTCTTACCGGATCAGGTTGGCAACTCTATAAGTCAGACGACACTCCCATCAGCTGTTATCAGACAGGCTCAGAAACTTATATGTATAATTCAGTTGCAAAAACTGCAACCGATTATATGGCTACGAATGGTAGTTTGTCAATCAGTAATCTGCCGGTAGGTGATTACTATTTTATTGAATCTGTAACTCCGTCAGGCTATATGCCATACGGTAAAAAGGTTGAATTTACAATTTCTGCCGACAATGAAAACACACTTAACATGTCTTTAACCGTTGCCGATAACAAATCTGTGTTATCTCAAACAGGCGGCGGTGGCATTGCTCCCTTTTATTTTGCTTCTGTGGCACTCGGAGCAATGGCTATAATTTTCATCTATGACTACCATAAACACGGTAGCAAGAAATATAAAAAATCACGAAAGGAAAATCAAAAATGAAAAAGAAAATCACACGAATTCTGACAGCAACAATGCTTGCAGTTATGATGGTATTTACTGCAATCCCATTTGCAAGTGCCGCAACAAACAACAACGCTCTTGATGAAACAAAGAAGGTTTCATTCACACTCAATTGTTCAAAACCCGGATACACATTTACGGTGTACAAAGTTGCAGAACTCAAAACAACCGAAAATCCGTATAAGACAGGCTATGATTCACTCATTCCGTCAATCTCTGATGAGATTTTAAGCGGAAAGACATCGAATGTTCTCTCAGCTCTTGACGGTCTTTCTTCAATCCCGTCAACTGCTTCAACCGTTGGCACATTTACTACTTCGGCAACATCTGTAAAAAAGACTTTTTCAAGCCTTGCTCAAGGTTTGTACTACATTAAGGCTACGAACTTTCCTGCCGGTGTAAGAAGTGTTACAAACTCTGTTGTATCGCTCCCATACTACAATAACGGTTGGGTTTACAGTATCAATGATATTGACCTTGCAACAAAGGTAAATGACGGTGATGTTGTAACAGGCAAGACTATCACTAACAGCACAAAGGATAATGTTAATTTTACCGATGTAAGCCTTGGTGACACAGTAAATTTTGAAATCAAGTCATCGACTGCCGGTTCATCAGAAATGAAACTTAAATCATATACCGTATATGATGAAATGTCAGCCGGTCTTACTCTCGACAAGGACAGCGTAAAGGTTGCACTTCTCAACGCACAGGGCGGTAAGGTTGCTGACCTTGCTTCAACTGATTATGCTCTCAATGTAACATCAGAAGTTGATGGTAAAGCTACAACATTTAATGTAGCTCTCACAAACGCTTATCTTCAGAAAAAGGACTTTTATGCAGAGGGTGTTACTTATACATCTGTAACTTATTCAGCAAAGCTCAATAAGTACGCTGTAGCAGGAAAGACAGGCAACCCTAACACAGAAACAAAGCTCGTTTATTCTAACAAGAACGGTGTTGAATCTGAAGTAAACGGTAATACAGTTTATGTTTACACATTTGCAGTAACAGTATATAAAACAGATACTAGTGGCAATCCCCTTGAAGGGGCAGGATTCGATCTTTTTGTATCGGAAGAAGATGGAAATACCCTCACAAATGAGATTGCAACCGGCGTATCTGATAAGACAGGTAAAGTTACTTTCTATAACTCCAACAAAGAAGAAATCAAGCTTGCAAGCGGTAAATACTATATTGTTGAAACAAAAGCCCCAACGGGATACAACATCTACGGTAAGGTTATTCCGGTGACTATTGATGTTACATACGGTGCAACATTTGTTGACGGTTCGTACATCACAAACTGCCCAACAGACGGCACAGCAAGCGTTGATGTTAAGGATACAAAGGTTGTTGTACCACAGACCGGTGGTGCAGGTACAGTTATGTTCTACATTCTCGGCACAGCTTTTGCACTCGGCGGTATTGCAACATTGCTCATTCGCAGAAGAGTAAAAGCTACAAACAAGTAATTTCACATTAAACAGAAAGGAGTACAGCTCATTGAAAAAATGCAGAAGCAAATGCACCTTGATAATAGGAATAATTTTTATGACTGCATCACTCTGCTTTGTGCTGTACCCTTCTGCATCAAATGCTGTCAATAGTTTTTTCGCCGCAGGCACAATTAACAATTATGCCGCATCTCTTGACAGCATTTCAGCAGCCGACAGGTCACAGTACTTGTCGGCTGCTGCTGAATATAACAACAATTTGTCAGAGCTTGTCAATGTCTTTTCTTACGATACAGACAGCGTGATTGACGGATATGACGATATTCTTAATTTTGGCGATGGACTTATAGGTTACATTGATATACCAAAAATCAATGTTAAACTGCCGATTTATCACGGTGATACAGACAAAGTGTTGGAAAAAGGTGTTGCTCATCTGCCAAATACAGCGTTTCCTATTGGAGGTGTGGGCAATCATTCTGTCTTGTCTGCACATACGGGTTATCCAACGCAAGTGTTTTTTGACAATCTCAACGAGCTTGAAATCGGTGATGAAATCAAGGTATCCGTACTTGATGAAACGCTTACCTATGCTGTAACAGCAAAAAACATTGTTAAGCCCGACAACATATCGTTACTGTCAGTTGACGAAGAAAAAGACTTATTAAGCCTTATAACTTGTTATCCTTATGGCATCAACAGCCACAGACTTATTGTGACAGCCGAAAGGGTATCTGAAACCGCTTCGCCCGATACTGCCATAAAAGCAGAAACTAATAACAGAAGTTTTGATTTTATTCTACTGGCAATAATTGCAATAGCAATAACAGCTGTTATTGCTACATTTGCTGTCAGGAAAAGGAGGAAAAATAATGCCTGATATTACAATAGACAAATCATCACTTGTCTATGATGATAACGAATTCGAGTATAAAACAAGAGTTCCCGGTACTTTCGGGGAGGATATTCGTTATCTTTGGATTAAAAAAGACGATGTTGATGAAATCAACGAAGGCAAAACCATACTCACATCATTGGATGATGAGAGTAAATATATGCTTTATGACAAAGATGATAATCTTGCCGAAACAGTCAGGGGGTCAGAACTGTACATAAATCATTATGAACCGGTTAAGGAAAAAGAAAACACAGAAAGCAAAAATTTTGACACTATTAATAAAAAAAAGTCCAAAAGTGTCGGTGTAAAAGAAGAAAATTTACAATCTGTTCCGACTGAACCGATTGTAACCGAAACATCAAAAGACACAGAATTTTCTATTCCGATTTTTGCTACCCTTTATGACAAATGCAATCGCAAAATTGATGAGCTTAACAGCAAAAATGATAAGTTCAATGCAAAAATTGAAAAGCTCAGTATAAAAAAGTCCCGAAATGCAGAGTTTGTATCTACGATTGAATCCTTGAAAGATATTGTGCCAAAACCTGTATATACTGCTCTTTCGCTCTTGGCAACAGAAAGACGGCAAAAGATAGTCAGTATTAACGAGAAAATTTCTGCCCACAAACTGAATATCAAATCCAATGAAAATAAAATTCAGAAACATCAAAGCCGTGCTGATTTCTGCATTAAAATCAACAAATTTCTCGACAATATGAAGTCACCTGACGGACGCAAAGAAAATTTTGTTAAGGGGATTCAAGAGTATCGAATGATGTCGATGCGAACGACCTCAGAAAAATTTGATGCTACTCAAAATAAACTTGACAGTGCTCTAAAAGCGTACAGTCAAACTCATTATATGTCTGAAAAGCTCAAACTACAAAAGCAGATTAACAAGCTCACAACAAAAAAAGAAAAGTTAATGCGAAAGCTCAAGGCACTTGACGAGTGGTCTGCAAAGTTTGATGCAGTCAAAGCAATGCCCGATAAAGAAGCTGATAATATCATCAACAAGAGCTGTCAGAATATTGTTGATGAGTTTACGAACAACTCACAGGCTCTCAAAGAGCAGGCAGATACTATCGTTAATTCAACTGCAAAAGTTATTACCGAAGAAAATTATCTTAAAAATGCTGAAATGTCTGTTGAAGATGATTATGACAGCATTGACGGTATTATTAACAACGGTAACAAGCAACAGGAATATGACAAACTCAAGGAATCTGAGTCTGAAAAGAAGTCTGAACGCAGGACAGCACCTTTGTCACGAAATCAAATTAAGCAAAATGCAAACACTATTGCTCATAATGAGCAACAAACGAAAGACAAAAACAAAACTCAGGGACAAGAATTATAAAGCTATTTTAGACCTGTGCCATTCAGGCACAGGTCTTTTTTTAAGAGGTGAATAAAATAAATGATTGAATTATACGGAAACAAAATATGGAACAGCAACACTCCGAACAAATATAAAAAAGTCATCATTGCGAATGAAGATAGCCTTGATAACATATGTCAGAAACTTGAAAATTCAGGTCTTAATTATTGTGCTTATATTTTTAACGGTAAAGCACATATTGCCATTGGCAGAGCCACTGCAACTAATATTGATAAATTGGATATTGATTATCAGGCTGTAATTGATTGTAACTCGAAAATTTATAAAACCAACAACATCATAGGAACTACAACCTATGATTCTATCGAGGACAAATTGTACCGTAAGTACAATACCGATTTTGCCTATAAAATCGGTCAAAGACTTACTGAGCAAGGTATCCTTTTCTCAGGTAGAATTTACGGTAAAACAACAACTATTACTGTTGACAAGCAATATGCTGATACCTTGAATAAAATATCTGCTGAACTTAAAGAACAACGAACATCATTTATGTCAAAATCTGAAAATGATTTACAGGAAGAAGTAAAGTCGGTTGATGAAAAAATATCCGAATTACACTTTAACGAATTACAACTTTCAGCACTTGAATCAGCTATCAGTTTTGTTAATGACCGAAATGATGATACTTTGACTGATACCCTTCTTTCGCTCTTCTCTGACTGCACAGATTTTAACGAAACTCAAATTTCAGCACTTGCCAAAAACTATGTTGATACATACCGAAAATTTTCGGGTACATCTTTAATTTTTGCAGATATATCAAAATTCACTGATTTAAAACAGCATTTTGCTAATGATAATATTACAGCAAGGTTGACCGAAAATCGTGGTTACTCAAACGCTCAGCTTGACATTATAAGAGATATGGTAGCTTACGGTATGAGTGATTCTGTAATCAACTTGCTTGATTACACTTTTTCAATTGATGAAATGCAAAACTTCTTTACAGCATACAAGAACGGCTCGTATGAAGATTTAATCAATCTCATTGCAGATATTAAAGGTACTACACGCACGGATATTGAAGGGCAAATCGAAGGTGGTACATACACTCCCGAAATTCCCGATTATGATTTTTTAAGCAAAAATCTAATTTTTCATAACCCCTCGGCAAATCATTTTACGGTTATGTATTTCAATCCGGATAGCGAAACAGGCGGTCAGTTCGTAAGCACTGATATAAACTATAATGTTGCTTGGCGAGGAAACCGAGATTTTACAAATGATTCCGAGCGATTTTGGCGATATGTAGAAATCACCGGAAATCAAACTCTGTCCGATGTAGGCAGTAAATTTTTCCGAGAATCTCTAAATTATTTTTACTCTGGTGAGCAAATTGCAGAGGGATTAACTACGGACACACAAAAATTGATTGCAGATGTTGCTACTGCCGAAATGATAAAATCAGGCGAACTTATTGAACCTGAAAGTTTTGATGTAGCTAAGTTTGATGCACTCATATCTGAACAAAAAGAAATCACAAGCAATAATTCGGATAAAAATACTATTGTTATCAATGCTTTTGCCGGACCGGGTGCAGGAAAAACAACATCTTGTCTTGAAGTAGCCGAAAAATTGAAAAAACAAGGATTTGTTACGGAATATGTACAGGAATATGCCAAAGAGCTTGTATATGACAACAATCTTATTATGCTTGACGGACATTATGAACATCAATTTGCAATTCTTAACGAGCAGATGAAGCGTATCAATCGTTTGTACGGTAAAGTTGATTTTATAGTTACTGACTCACCAATTTTACTTAACAACACTTATCTTAATGAAGATAAAAACACCGAAGTGTATTCGGCATATTCTGATAGTGTGAACAAACTTTATGGTCTTTATAACAATTTTAATTATTTTGTTGAGCGTGATACATCAGTGTTTGAAAAAGAGGGACGAATACATAATCTTGAACAAAGCATTGCAATTGATAACGAATTAAAAAACATGTTACACAATAATCAAATTGATTTCGATGTATATACTCACGCTACAATTGACAATATTGTTCGTGATTCAACTATTATATATGCAAAACAACTTATCAATTCATACTGTCAGGATGAATTTGATTCGGAAGCGGATTTTTCAGACTTAAAAAAAGTCGGAGTGGCATACACAACAACAGAAGACAGCAAGCATACTGTTGAAGCTGTTGTAAATCTTGTTGACTATAGGCTTGAAACTTATGTTGATGACAAATTATTCAAAGAAGAAACATATGCCGACCTTAAAGATATGATTGATAACTGTCTGCACTCTTTATCGTTCGATGACCTTGTGTACCTTTCCGATGAGGAGCTTGCACCGTTTTATGAGGAACACGACGAGCTTGACGACGTAGATCCCGCAGTTATTCGTCAGCAGCTTGAGGACGCAGGGATAGTCAACGGTGAGCTTGTCGATGAAGATAAGCTGAACAGTGATCCATTTATTCAACAGGTTATGGCTGACGCAGAAACCGATGCCGAGCGTAATTTTTATCAGAACAATTTTGACATCAAGGTAAGGAACTATGCCGGTGCTCTGAAAGTCAGCTCAGAAGAAATTGTTAATCAATTTAATTCGGAGAGTGAAGCCGTCCCGGTAAACGAGCCTGAACAGGGAAATATTCGTCCGACAATTACTTGTGATTGGAGTGAAAGTCCGGTATTTGAGAATGGCAAAACATACTCGGTTTCTGAATTTGACACACTTATGAAAAATGCCGATGACGAATGGGTTGAGCAAAGACAGCTTGAAATTGAAGAATACGGCAGTGAAAATGCGGTAGCCGAAGCTTACCGTAACGGTGAACTTGACAATATTCATCTTGGTTATGAAAAGACAAAATTTATTGTTAATATGCCAAACGGAACAACTCATACATTCAGGCAGGATATTGGCGATGGTGACGGTGGAGTTATTGATTTCTTAAAGCAGTATCCGCAGTATTCAGGTGTTGTAAAAATACTCGAAGCCGATATAAAGCTTGATAAAGGTGAAAATGAGAAAGCCGCAGATTTACCGATAACGGAAAGCAAAGAAAGAGAAGTCAGGAGCGATGAAAAATTACAGAGCGTTGACGAGCTTGCCGTGGAGGTTGAAAATGCCGCACCGTCAAGAGCAGAAAAAGCTGAAGTTACCGTAGTTAATAAAGCTGAACCGCCTACATTGTTTGATATGGTCGAAAGCTCCGAGCAGACCGAAACAAGCGTAAATGATGAAAAAGCCAAAAACTACGTAATTGAGGACAGAGAAGCTGTCACGGGAGCAAAAACAAAGTTTCAAAATAACATTGCTGCCATTAAGATTTTAAAGCAAACGGAAGCAGAAAACAGAGCGGCTACACCTGAAGAACAAGGTCAGTTGTCCCTTTACAGCGGTTGGGGCGGTCTTGCCAATGCTTTTGAGTCTGATAATGATAAATGGAAAAATGAGTATTCTGAACTCAAGGGTTTGCTTACGGATGAAGAATATACCGCAGCTCGGTCAACTGTGCTTGATTCATTCTACACAGATACAGCAATCGTTGACAGTATATATGAGGTCATTCGTAACGCAGGATTTGAGGACGGCAACATACTTGAGCCTGCAATGGGCGTAGGAAACTTTTTCGGCAGACTTCCCGAAGAGCTTCGTGATAAGGTGAATTTGTACGGTGTTGAAAAAGACAGCCTGTCAGGCAGAATAGCTCAAAAGCTGTATCCGCAAGCTGACATTACGATTGACGGCTTTGAGAATACTCGTTTCAATGACAACAGTTTTGATGTTGCAATCGGAAATATTCCTTTCGGCGATTTCAGCGTTAATGATTCTAAATATAACTCAGAACATCTAAAAATTCACGATTATTTCTTTTTGAAATCACTTGATAAAGTGCGTGACGGCGGCATTGTTGCTTTTGTAACTTCCAAAGGTACACTTGACAAAAAGGACAGCTCTTTCCGCAAGACTTTGGCCGAAAGAGCGGATTTGGTAGGTGCTGTGAGATTGCCGAATAACGCCTTTAAATCGGCAGGAACGGAGGTTACAGCTGACATTATATTCCTCCAAAAAAGAGAAAAAAAGTCAGAAATCGAACCGTCTTGGGTACATACAGGACAGCTTGAAAACGGATTAACCGTCAACAATTATTTTGTTGAGCATCCCGAAATGGTGCTTGGCAATATTGTTGAGGGTAATAAAATGTACGGCAGAACAGACGATACAATGTGTGTGCCGTTTAATGACGGCAGAACATTGGCAGAACTGTTACCTAACGCAGTCGAAAATATTGCATTTAATTATTCACCGGCAAGAGAGGTAATCTCACCTATATCACAAACAACAGCAACTACACAAAAACCTGAAGAACTCCGTTCTCAGAGCTTTTATAAATCCAGTAACGATATTTATTTTTATGGGAGTAATTCTGCCGGAGAATTGGTTACCGTATCAGCTAAAGACTTACTTGATAAAAAGTACACAAGCAAAAATATCGACAGACTTACTGCATTTATTGAAATCCGTGATACTTTAAGAGAACTGCTTGAAGTTCAACAGCACGATAACAATGATACAGAAGTAGAACGGTTACAACATAAGCTAAATGCAATCTATGACAGTTTTTATGATAAGTATGGTCTGATGCACAGTAGATACAACCGTAATATTCTCGGATTTGACGGAGCTTATCCGCTCGTTGCATCTCTTGAGCAGGATTATGATAAAAATGTTCTGATACAAAAGTCTGATATTTTTACACAGCGTGTAAATATCCCAAAACCTCAGATTGAGCATATTGATACTGCATCGGAAGCTCTTGCGGTTTGTGTTGCAGAAAAAGGACATATTGACTTTGGCTATATGAGTGAGCTTACTGATATAGACAAAAAGAGTCTTGAAGACAGCTTGCGTAACAGCGGTGAAATATATCCTGTTCCGATGCACACGAAAAATGAAAATAATGAATATATATATCAGACTGCATCAGAATACTTGTCGGGCGATATATACAATAAGCTTGATATAGCAGAAACCTATGCTGCCGTTGATAGTATTTATAACGCTAATGTTACTGCTCTTAAAGCAGCATTACCTACACCACTTAAAGCAGGCGATATTGATGTAAATCTCGGTGCAACTTGGATTGCTCCTGAATACTATGAGAAGTTTATGTACAAGTTGTTTGAAACCCCTCTTTTCAATCGTTCTGACGGTATTTTTAAGAACGACAAAATATCTGTTGAGTATTCCGAATATTCCGGCAAATGGTTTATTTCAAACAAAGCTGCAGATAAGTCTGTAACTGTAACAAAGACATACGGAGCTTACGGTTATTCGGCATATCAGATTCTCGAAGCAGCTCTTAATTTGACAGAACCAAAGGTGTATAAGAACAAGCTTGATGAAAACGGACAAACTATGTTTGATAAAAATGGAACACCAATTCGAGTAATTGATGTTCCAGCAACACAGGTTGTACAACAAAAAGCTAATAAAATTCGCAGAGAATTTAAGAATTGGCTGTTCAGCGATTCTAAAAGAAGAAGTGATATTGTTGACACCTATAATCGCACATTTAATTGTATCAGACCTCGTGAATATGACGGTTCACACCTTAGGTTTCCAGGTATGAATTCCAATATTGAATTGCACGAACATCAGAAAAATGCTATTGCTCACGCAATATACGGTGGCAACACACTGTTTGCTCATTCTGTCGGTGCAGGAAAAACCTTTGAAATGATTGCAACTGCGATGGAATGCAAGCGACTTGGTTTGTGTCATAAATCCCTATTTGCTGTTCCGAATCACTTGACAGAACAGGTGGGAGCAGATTTTTTAAAGCTCTATCCTAATGCCAATATATTGGTTGCAACAAAGGATGATTTTAAGGCTGAAAATCGCAAAAGGCTTATGAGTAAGATTGCAACAGGTAATTATGATGCTGTAATAATCGGTCATACTCAGTTAAAAATGCTTCCTTTGTCCCCTGAAAGGCAGGAGAAAATTTACAAAGAACAAATTGAGAATATCGTTGCCGGTATTGCCGAACTTAAGTACAATGAGGGCAACGGTTTTAAGGTCAAGGATATGGAGCGAACAAAAAGAAACCTTGAAAATCAGCTTGAAAAGCTCCAATCAAGCAAGAAAGACAACACCGTGTATTTTGAAGAACTCGGCATTGATAAACTCTTTATTGACGAAGCACACGAGTTTAAGAACTTATTCTGTACAACAAAGTTGCAGAATGTATCTGGCATATCTTCAAGAGCTTCGCAAAGAGCAACCGAGCTATTTGCAAAATGCCGGTATCTTGACGAAAAAACAGGCGGTAAAGGTGTTGTATTCGCCACAGGTACACCATTGTCAAACAGCGTTACCGAACTTCACACGATGATGAGATACCTTAACTATGACTTTCTTGTAAGTCATAACAATATGCAAAACTTTGACAACTGGGTATCTACATTCGGCACACAAAAAAAGGAATATGAACTTGCTCCTGCAGGTAACAAATTTAAAGAAAGAACCCGTATCGCCGAATACGCAAATTTGCCGGAACTTATGTCAATGTTCAAAATGATTGCAGATGTCCGCACAGCAGATACTCTTAATCTTAAAGTCCCTGACTGCGAATTGCATATTGTTGATGTTGAGCCGACAGAATTACAAACGGAACTTGTTGAAGAATTATCAGACAGAGCTGATGGGGTCAACAACGGCTCCGTAGATCCGTCACAGGATAATATGCTCAAAATTACCGGTGATGGCAGAAAACTTGGTCTTGACCCTCGCCTTATAGATCCGTCATTTGATGATGATCCCGGCACAAAACTTAATGTTTGTGTCAATAATGTTTTTGATATTTATGATAAAACAAGCGAAAAAAAGCTGACACAGATTATATTCTGCGATTTAGGTGTTCCGGGCAAAAATTCCTCTGCTGACAGCAAAGATGATGATATAAAGAGTGTAGCGGAACTTGATTCCCTTGAAGAAAGCGGAAAATTCTGCGTGTATGATGATATAAGGGACAAGCTCATTGCAAAGGGTGTCCCTGCTGATGAAATAGCATATATACACAGTGCAAAAACTGAAACTCAGAAATCTGAGCTTTTTGCGAAGGTCAGAAGCGGTGAGGTGCGAATTTTGCTCGGCTCAACAAGTAAAATGGGTACAGGTACAAATGTACAGGATAAAATCATTGCCCTACACGATTTGGATGTTCCGTGGCGACCCTCTGACCTCGAGCAAAGGCGTGGCAGAATGGTCAGACAGGGAAACATCAATGAAAAAGTACATCTTTACCGTTATGTAACTAAAGGCACTTTTGATGCTTACAGCTATCAGCTTCTTGAAAAAAAGCAGAAATTTATCAGTCAGGTAATGACCTCAAAAGCACCGGGAAGAAAGTGTGCAGATGTTGATCAAGCTGCATTAACTTACTCGGAAATTAAGGCTTTGTGTACGGGTGATGAGCGTATCCGTGAAAAACTCACGCTTGAAAACCGAGTTAAAGAACTTCAGGCACTCAAATCCGAATACAGCAGCACAAAATATGAACTAGAAGACAAGGTTAATGCTTATCCTGAAGCACGCAAAAAACTCCTTATGGATATAGGTAATGTCAGTAAAGATTTGGAAACGGTTAAATCTATTCCGTATAACACGAAAGACGGAAATTATCAGGTAGAAATTACCCTCGGAGCAGATACTTACTCACTCAGAGATGAAGAGGCAAGAAAAGCTGCTACGAAAGCATTAACTAACGCTTTTGCACAAGTCAAAGGAGATGCTAATAAGAATAAACGAGTTAATATAGGACAGCTTGCAAACTTTGGCATTGAAGTAATCAATGACGGATATTTTCTTGATAAGATAACTGCTACTCTTCGTGGCAATTACGCTTATTCAGTCGAGTTAGGTGTATCAAATCCTGTAAATCTTAAAAAAATTGAAAATTTGCTTTTCAAGGTTGAAAATGTTCTGAACGATAAAAAATCAGAACTCAATAAGCTTGATATTGACTATAAGACTGCACAGAATATGCTTCACAAGCCGTTTGAGTTTGAGGATGAACTTAACAACAGTACAAAAAGGCTTGATGAGTTGACAACTGCCTTAAACATTGATATGTCAGAACACAAAGTAGATAAACCCAAAAAGACTCATTATTTTGGTAAGGATTTTATTCTTGGAAAAAACAAATCATCAAAGCAAATACAGAACAATGAAGTTATGAAATCAGAACCTAAAAGGAGTGAACCTGAATTATGATAGTTTACGCACAAGGCGATATAACAAAATTTGATGTAGATGCTATTGTAAATGCATCCAACGGTTTTGGCTATATGGGAGGTAAAAGATGTGTTAAAGAATTACATAGAGGAGTTGCAGAGAGCATTCAATTTGCATCTCAAGGTGCTGTTGAACGGCTTGCAAGAGCAAAATGTAAGGCACACTCCTTTTTTGGTTATTCACCCGGAACTGTTTTTGTGACTGATGCTCCAAATCTTGGTTGTAGAAAAATAATACACGCAGTTACTATGCGTACTCCGGGTAGCAAAGCAAAAATCAAAAAAATTATGGAGCTGATTCTAAAGATAGTAGCGGTAGCTGAAGATTTAAATATGAAATCAATAGCCATTCCATTACTTGGGTGTGGAACAGGTGGACTTGACAGAAAAACCGTTCAAAATTTATTAGCTCATAATCTTATAAGTGACAAAGTGACTTTTTATATTGTTACTTCACTTTAAAATCAGAAATTCTTTTCTGAATTTCTTTTTAAAACACTTGTTTTTTCTTAGTTATAACATATAATAGTATTTGAACGATGTTGGTTACTCATCTTAGTGTTGTGCTTCGCTACCGTCTGACCACCATATCAGGAGAATGCGACAAAAAGTAACGATTTTTGGAGCAACTGCATTATATGCAGTTGCTCCCTTTTATTGAGGAATGAATAGCGTAGATATAGATTTTTAAAATCAGAGCCTAAAAGGAGTGAACAAGAGTTGTGATTATAATAGCTTGAAACGGCTTTAAACAGCTCTTTATTCCGATTTTGCGGTAGATAAATATTTTTTTTTATTTAATTTAAAAAGCAGCCGTTCAGATGGCTCTGAACGGCTCTTTTTTGTTGTCCTTAAAACTTGCAAATTTGCCGATTTTGACATATAATAATATGTAAAGAAAATGAAGTGTGGTGATATTTATGATGTCAATTACAAGTACACGGTATCTTTCTAATGTCGATTGGTTACAAGATGTGGTTCAAGGTACGGATTTAATCCTGTGCGGAGTTTCGGCACTTGAGTACCTTGAATTATTCAATGGTTATGTCAATGAATCTAAGATACAGGTGTATGCTCAGAACGAGGGACAATTTGATAACATTGAATATCATATTGTCAATTCATTTGACGATATAGAGTATCTCAATTTTGACGGTGTTTTATGTACAACTGTTAATCAGACTATAAACGATATGCTTTCTGATTATGACAACATAGATGAGCTTGCTTTTCTTGAAGCATTGAGCAATTATTATTTCGCCAACAATGAATCATTTGATAATCTTAAAATTAAACCTGAAAACAGAGATGTTTTTAATCAAGTGAAGCATATGGCGATAGAATATTATTGTGAGGAGTAATATGACTGAACAGGAAAAACTGATGTACGAAATTCTCGGACAAATAACCACCTCTGATATTCCTATTGTGTTCAAGGGCGGTTTGATAACTAAACTGATTTTAAACGAGAGTGGTCTTAGCTCAGTTCAACGAACCACGAAAGATATTGATGCGAATTGGATTGGTCAACCCCCGTCTATGGACTATTTAGTTGATTCTTTAAATAACAGTTTTGGCGATTTACAAAGATGCTATAAAGCTGTTGCGTCACGGCAATACGGAGAAAAACAATCTGCCGGTATAAGTGTTATTGATAAAAACACAGGCAGAAAATTTATTACTATGGATATAGACATTAAGCCGTTGATTGACAGCAAAACCTATTATTATGAACAAACTAAAATCAGAGGAGTACTTCCAAATGAAATTTTGGCTGATAAGATTTGTGTCTTGTCGGGAGAAGCTATATATAAAAACAGAGCCAAAGATGTATTAGATGTTTTCCTGTTATCTAAATGTGTGGAAGTGTATTCTAAGGATATTTCTGATATTTGCAAAAGAGCAGGAAGGGAAATAAAATCATTTGATGCTTTCCATAATAAAGAAGCTGAAATTGAACACGCATACAACAAATTAAAGGGTATTGAAGGAAAACCTGATTTTAATACTGTTTACAATTACTTGTATGAATTTATAGTCCCATTTGCACAGGAAGTAATTCCAAATAAAATGTGGGATTGCAAATCATTGTCGTGGAATGATGTATGTAAAACAAAATCTCCTCTATCAAGAAAGCAGATAAATCAAAACGCAAAAATTATATCCCACAAACAAGAAAATCAATCACAACATAACAAGGACAAAAGTAAAAGCAGATAGCATCAAAAAGATGTTATCTGCCTTTTTGTTGTTTTTTCAAATTATATAGCTCATAAAAACTTCGTGGGCGTTTGGGGCAAGGTCGAGCTGTCCTGCAAAATAGGCATCATATCCGGTTTCACTTTTCATGTTATAATCATCCCTTTAGTTTATTTATATCATCAATTAATTCATCATCATAGACAGCCGGCAATGTTATTGTGCCGTTATCATTAAATTTCTCATCATCACTAAATACAATATAATTTTTTAATTTTACAATCAGAGACTTATTATCAATCGAAATTTTCTGAATACTGTCAATTCTAAAAATCGTAATTTGCTCTTTTTGCCGATACAAAACGACTATAACAAACGAACCGTCAGAGTTCTTTGAAATGATAAATGAATTGATTTTGTGATACTCTTTGTTATAATCAATTGATGAAATAATAAAGAGATACAACAATACAATAAATCCACAATTAATGCAAAAAGATACAAGGGAAGAGGAAATATCCAGACAAAAAGCAGCAACTCCAAGTGATATGTCTAGAAATATCAGAAGAAATGATATTTGATGAATTACCGATTTAAACCTGAGATATTTATCTGCTAACAGCGTATTAGGAGAATATTGCTTGCTTTCAGAAAGACTTTCGGTATAAAACTCTGAGTATCTCTCTTCAAGCAATCTTTTAAGAAGTAAATCTATCATCATAGTGGTTAAGTTATTCATATCTTTATTTGTATTATAAAAATCTTCTTTTTTCATTTTTATATTTTCCTTTAATTGTTTTATTTCATCTTTTGTTCTTGAATTTTCTTGTAGCAGTATAGCGTTGCTTTGCAATCCGCTAAACTATCGTGTGCTGTTTCACTGCCCCAATCGTAGCAGTAATATTCGGCACACTTAGTTAGAGTCTGCCACTTATTACAACCATAGTACTCACTCCATTCACCGTATATGTCTGCGAACATTTTCATAACATCAAAAGTTGTGGCTTTAGTATTCTCAATGCCACAGGCAGACAAGAACATCAAATCAAGACCTACATTGTAACCAATTATGACTTTTGCCGACTTTATAATATTGTTTAATTCATAATAAACATCGGAAACTGTCGGTGCGTTCACTACCATTTCAGCAGTTATATGATTGATTGCCATAGCTTCGTTCCAGCTCTTTGTTCTTTCAGGCTTTATATAACTGTTAAATAGTGTCTTGCCCACACAATTAATAATAGACACTTGTAACAGCTCGTCTGTTACAGAATCGAGTCCAGTCGTTTCAGTGTCAACTATTATAATTTCATTTTCTTTTAATGTACTCATAATATTCCTTACTGATACACTTTGTCCGATTTCTTGTCTTTTCTTATACTCAGCCTTTAACTCTCTGCGTTTTGCCTGAGCTGCACGCTTTTCCTTTTCCTCAGTACGGTAATTTGTAAGCTCTTTTTCAGTCATAGGTCTGACTTCCTCGTCCCATAAGTAAAGCTCCTTAGATGGGCAATAGGCATTAATCCATAAATATTTACCGCATTTATCATTAATTTTCACAAAATGTTTTAACTTCCATTGTCTTTCAGTAAGTAACTTTTTATCCTGTTTGACTTGTATTTTGGTTCGTACACTTGTTATGTAATTGTTCCAAATATTCATTTTCCGTTCCTCTTTCTTTTCTCTAACTTAATCGTCAGTAAAAGATATTATAATTGCGGTTATGAACCATAAATCTGCATAAATCAGTGTAGGTGACAACACATACCACCAGCTCCAATTAATTACATTAAGCAGCTTTAATTCAATAAATATAATTTGTTCTAATACTGCAATAAGTGTTATACAGCCTGTTTTTGGAGATGAATTATCGTTCATTTTTTCACTTCCAATCGTTTATTTGTATTAATTTGGGGTTTGAAGGTCATAGCAGAGCAAGGTATTGAAGTCAACAGAAAAGTATCTTGCAAGCATTAGTATAGTTACATATGTCATTGTAGTAGTTCCCATTTCGTAGTTAGTATAGGTACTTCTGTCGACTCCCAAATAGTCTGCAACTACTTTCTGAGAAACACCTTTTTGATTTCGCAGCTGTTTTAGTCTTTGTCCTACTTGCTTATAAATAAAGCGTGATTTAATTCTATATCCCATAAGTAATATCTCTCCTATTGGTTATTTGAAATCTTAATTTTATAGCCTGCAAGAAAAATTTATCCCACCCTGAATAGCGGAAAATGTTATATAATTATTTTTTATGTTTGTTCTACCTTAGAAATTGATTTTTTGTCAGCTGATACGGTGATTCCAATTTTCACCTCATTCCATATCAACCTGAAAATCTGTTGTAATCGAGCCTTCAGGGATATAAATTTTATACTTTTCTCCTGTACCTGAAATTCTGAGCGACAAAAGAGGCTCAAAAGTAAGCGGATTTTCAGTTGCTTTTTCGTCAGCCGATTTTACTATAGTATCTATGTGCGGAGTATCCTTAGTATAGATTATTTCGCAATCGTCAGCCTTAATTTTGCTTGCTTTGTAACTACCTTTATCAGTTTTGTAGTAATAATAATAGTATTGCTCAGTATTTACTTCGCCGCACCCAATAAAAAAACCACCTTGTAAATCACGATTGTCTTTAAAATTAACAATACTTTGGCTGCTTTTTACTTCATCTGATAGTTTAATATCAATTGTGTATTTAAAAGATGATATAATTGTTGCTACACACACTATATTAATCAGAAGTGTTGTTAATACAATTGCCAGTTTAATAAAACTCGGCTCTGAATGTAACATTATAAAAAATACAAAAAAGAAAATTAAAGCGAGAATACAATTAATTATAACTAACATTTCTTACACGCCTTATCTGAATAAATATTCCCTGTAAATTTCTGTTCGGGCTGTCATTCGCAAGCCGTTAATGAGCTTGCGATATTTTTCGTTGTTTCCTGACTTTTTTGCAAGAATAATTTCTTCGTCCTGTGATTCCCATTCGTGCAATGTGCTGTCAATAAGCTTGTTTGCCTTGTGTACTCTCTGCATTACTGTTCTGTACAGCTTTCCTGAGTCAATCAGCTTCTGAAGCTCATCTGTCCTGTGATTGTACAGAAATTCAAGGTATTCAGCCTCATCCCACAACAAGCTTCTCATACTGTAGTTATTGGTTCTCTGATTGTAGCTGTAGTATTTGTATTCCTTTTCGTTACAGATATTGATTTTTTCTTCGACTGCATACAACGGAAGCTCTGTGCCATTGAACTTTGCTTTGCTCACATATGTTTTATCGGAATCTATATCGCACATTTTTTCAAAAAATTCAATTGTCATAATTATTTCCTCCTAACAATTTTGGATAGTGTTTCTCTGCATCGGCTATACTCTTATACTTATCCGTTACAACCATTACGGATACTTCTT
>ERZ773242.689-NODE-689-length-38136-cov-6.095796_pt1 | contig 38136 bp, 52 predicted proteins | sample MGYA00511077_ERZ773242 | MGnify/ENA primary metagenome ERZ773242 (study PRJEB29015, sample SAMEA2737754) | human gut metagenome | biome: human gut; feature: human-associated habitat; material: faeces | place: China | collected 2012 ... | reverse complement strand
CGAGAGAACTCACCAGGGAGATGGACAACCATCACCACAGGAGAAAACCAGGATGCACACACGAAACGTCAACGTCAAAACCGCCGCTCAAGAATCTTCCAGGAAGATGGGGGAAGAACAAAACCCTGTTTCTGTCGCACGGGAGTGGGTGGCTCAGGCCACTTCGCTGAAGGCGGGGGTCACCGTCACCCTGTCCGATGCGTCCCGATACGGCGACGTGCAGGTGGAGATCCGCACCAACGGAACGCTTAACTGGCGCGCCTGGTCGTTTGAACCGGATTTTCTTTTTGAACTGAAACGCAATCTGCAATACGTGCAGCTTTAACCGGAGGCCGGATGTCCGGCCTTAACCCAGAGAAGGAGGAAACATGCAGAACCTTAACACCCGTCCGGCGACCCGTAAGGTCGGGCAGAGCACCGAAATCGTGAAGCTGCTGCGCATTCAGGCCAGCGACACCCACGTGGTCGAGTTTGACAACGTGGACACCCGATTTAATGACTGCAACAACTGGCAGGTGATGGCAGGAGGCAAACGCGTCCTGTTCAGCAACCGCATGTATGAGCGTTTTTCAGATGTGAAATCGGGGATCGTGGCAACGATCAACGTTTGTGAAAACAGCGGCAGCGTAACGGATAAAGCGATGCTCGAAGGGGCAAAAGTCATGATGCAGCTTCTTGATGGCTATCCGTCCTTTGGAGCACTGGCAGCACACCCGAAACGCATTACCGGTTAACCGGGTGCCGTGACCGGATCGCACTCCGGCCACGGCTAACCACAACTATTACTGAGAGGTAAAAATCATGGTCGCCACCAATACTACGGCAAAAAAACCAGCCAGGACCACCCGTCAGACAAAATCTGCGGAAAAAATCGCGCAGTCTACCGAGCAGAAGCTCGTCCAGCTGCTCGCTGATACGCCCGTGCAAACCTTCCCGTACTCCCGCCTGTCACACACTGGCTTAAACACGCGCATCATTCCGCATACCGATCAGGAAGTGGAAGAGATGGCAGACAGCATTCAGGCAATGGGCATCCTGCAGAACCTGATCGGTGCAGAACTGCCGGACGGTACGATCGGCATTGTCGGCGGGGAAGGTCGCCGCAGAGGCACAGGCATTCTGGTGATGCGCGGTGTGCTCGATGCGGACACGCCGTTTGTTCCGGTGAAAGTCCTGCCCGTGGAGATGGCTGTGGCGGCCTCGATGATCGAGAACGGTCGACGTAAAAACATGCATCCCGCCGAGCAGATTATCGGTTTTCGTACCCTTCAGCAGGAAGGTAAAACGGCCTCTCAGATCGGCGCACTGATGGGCTACCACCCGCGCCACGTTCAGCGCTGCCTGAAGCTGGCGAATCTTGCCCCCTCCCTGCTGGATGCGCTGGCGCGGGATGCAATCTCCCTTGAACAGTGTGAAGTCCTGACACTTGCTGATACCCATGAGCGTCAGGAGCAGGTCTGGAAAGAGGCTGTTGAACAGTGGCGCGATCCAGCCGTACAGACTCTGCGCAGAATGGTGACCGACGACAAGATGGCCATCAGTCACCCGATGTTTGAGTATGTGGGCGAGGAAGCCTATACCGCCGCTGGCGGTACGCTGACCGCCGACCTGTTCAGCGACAAGGACAGCACCTTTGCCGATGCGGCGCTGGTGAAATCTCTGCTGGCTGGCAAGCTCACCGTGCTCGCCGCTCGCGTTAAGCAGGAGCAGGGCTGGGGCTGGGCTGAGTTCCGTATGACGGAACTGCGTGCCAGCGGTGAGGACGGTGAACAGTACCGTTTTGCGATGCCGAAAGCTGTCCTGACGGAAGAAGAACAGAAGCGCGTCAGTGAGCTGGAAGAACAAATGGAAGCGACTGAAAGCTACGATGACGAATACGCGATTCAGGAGCAGATTGATGATATCTACTGCGAGGCGACTTACCGCGAAGCCACGCCGGAATTTCGCGCCGCCCACGGTATCTGGGTGTCATGGGATGGTGACAATTTTCGGGTTCAGCCCGGTATCCGCAGGCTGACCGACGAAGACCGGGTAGCTGAAGAACAGGCGCGTGAGGAACGTGAAAGCAATGTGATCAGACACACCACGCCTGACATTCCCGCCGACGCTTATCCGGCAACGCTGGTAAAAGCTATGTCAGCCGAACGGACTCTCGCCGTTCAGGCCGAACTGGCGGGTCGTCCCGACGTATCGGTGGCGCTCCTGACGTGGACACTGTGCCTCAGTATGTTTGACCGCAGCTACGGTAAACGCAGCGAACCGCTGAAAGCCTCCGTGTCCTCGAATCAGTATCACCTTGCATCACTGGCTCCATCCGGTGAAGAAGGGAAGGCGCTGACGGCGCTCAAAGCGCAGAAAGAGGCGCTTCAGGCAACGCTGCCCGAAAACTGGCATCTCGATTTCACGTGGCTGCTTTCATGGTCAGCGGAGCAGGTGAACACCCTGCTGGGATTCTGTGCCGCGCACGGTATCAACGGTATTCAGGAACGTATGTACAACCATACGCAGAAAAGCGAACTGGACGGGCTGGAAGCGGCGCTGGACTTTGACCTGCGCAAATGGTGGCAGCCGGATGCTGAGAGCTACTTCGGCAAGCTCACCATCGCCCAGATTGGCAAAGCCTACGAAGAAGCCGGACTCAGTGCCCGCGCCGGAGAGATTGTGAAGCTCAAGCGCCGCGATGCGGCGAAGGCCGCCGAGCAGGATCTGAATGCTCAGGGCTGGCTGCCTGACTGGATGGTGCGCACATCACCAACCGCTGAGGCTGAAGAAGCCACCGAAACCGACGCTCACACCACTGACCACGCTGCTTAATACCGGAGGCCGCCGCCTTCGGGCGGCGGGAACAGACATGACTATGCAATATGACCTGAACCAAATCAACAAACTGACCGCCTCCGACCTGGAGTTTATCCGTCAGCAGGGCGAGGACGCGCGCCGCGCCCTCAGCGATACCGTGACCGGCCTCCTGTCGACACCAGAAGGATGGCACGTCTGCGCCGAATACCGCAGCGAGTTCGGCGGCTTCTTCCCCGTCCAGTGCCGCTTCAGCGCGGACGGCAGCGATGACTGGCATCTGTGCGTGTGCAGCCCCGGCGAAGTCTCGCCGTACTGGCTTCTGGTACTGCTCTCCTCCGGCGGGGAAGTGGTGCGTACCCTTTACCAGAGTGACACGCTACAGCCTGACCGGATAAGCCAGCTGATCGCGCAGCTGGCAGGTATGCGCCGCTTTAACTGCACTGCCCGCACCGTGGCGAACCTGATGAGCGGGGAGGTGACAGCATGATCCCATCCTCACACGCGCTCGTTTCCCTGAAGCCCGCCCGTCAGGCTGCAATACAGGCTATCAGCCATGTTGAGTCTGCCCGCGAACGCGGCGCACGACTGCCCGCCATGCCGTATGTGCGTACCTTTCTGCGTCTTCTCACGGGCAGCGGACGCCTCAACGCCACGGTGGCCAGTAAAATACCTGGCCTGCACTGGGTGCCAAATAACCGTCATTCGAACCTGAAACAGGTCGAGGAGGCGCTTAACACGATGATCGCCACCAGTGGCGAAGCCTGCCCGCTGCCGCTCACGATTGACGTACAGGCCGAACTGTTTCCTGAGGTCATGCACACCCGCACGGGTCGACGGCTGCACCGGTCCGGCATTAAGACCACGCGCCAGCTGCGCCGCCAGTCCCGTGAGTACGAACAGCGCTGGAAACTGCGCCAGAACCTGCTGGAGCAGGCGAAAATTGACCTGAATTTTCAGTCTCCGGAAACCGTCTGCACCTGGTACACCCGGTGGAGCGACGAGTTTGACGCGGCAGAGCTTGCCGGACCGTTCTGGCGCTGGCAGTCGCGGTTCGCGTCGCTGAAGGAACTTGACTGGCTTCGCATCAGCGGTGAGCCGCTGTATACAGTGATGTATGAAATCCCGTTTATTGTCCGGGAAACACCTGAGCATGTTCGTGTCGCTGAACGCTGGCAGGTGCCAAATAAGCTGGCTGACCGGAGCGGTGTATGAAGTGGCGCTATTCCCTGCGCTGGAAATTGCCGCACAAGCCCTGCCCAGGTCTACTGGAGCTGGTTTCAGTTGTCGTGGAGGCAGGGCAGGCGGCACCTGAGGAGGTGATGGCACGCTGGGTTGCTGGCTCAGGTTACGCTGTTTGCGTGGATTTTCTCGGTCAGAAACAGATCCAGCGCTGGAGCGATGAACGGAAAGCCGCAGTGAGAAGGCGCAATATGCAGGCACGGATTAATCGTGTTGCCCCTTTGTTTGCCGATGAGTTAATCGAGCGTGAGCTGGCTGCACGTCAGGCATATTTCAATGGCAAGTCCGCCCGATGAATCAGATACAATGTTGTCTGACTGCTCAGACAAAACATATAAGGAAAGCAGAATTATGAGGTACTGGTTGCTCGTTATCTTCCTGAACGTGCTGTTCTATTTAATCGTTAAGCATGCTGCGCCAGAATGGCATGGTACGCCTGGTTATTATGCAGGCCAGATCATCTGCACACTAATAGCTCTGGTCATCACATGGCGTGATCCGCCTGGCTGGTTAGATGAAATCCTGCTCGGCGTAATGAAATACGGAGTTCTGAGTGCCGGGATCATCTTCTTTGTCTGGGGCGTCGGGTACAAGCTGGCATTCTGGGGGCAGGGTAATTCTGATGCCGAATTTGTAAGTGCATTTGACGTCATTTTGCCCAATCTTGCGCTGGTCACGGGCGTAGTGATCGCGGGATGGGGATACCTGAGATATTTCAGGCGATAAGCAGCATAAAGCGTGGATATACCTGGTAAGAAAGAGCACCTGCCCGGTATAATCGACGTGGCGCTTGAGGCTTTTTGCCTCATGACGTGAAGGTGGTTTGTTGCCGTGTTGTGTGGCAGAAAGCAGAAAGCCCCGTAGTTAATTTTCATTAACCCACGAGGCCCCCTGTATGTCTCAACAACAACAGTATGGCCTCTTACCGTGCTTAATGCAAGGAGGAGTAAACCATGAAACTGCCGCGAAACGCCCTTATCTGGTGCGTATTAATCGTGTGTATAACGCTCTTAATATTCACATGCCTGACCCGGAACCGCTTATGCGAACTCCGGCTAAAGGACGGGGACAGGGAGGTCGCGGCAAGCCTGGCTTACGAATCCAACGGTAAGTAGCAACCTGGAGGCGGGGGAAACCCCGCCTTTTCAGGGCTGAGTTGCTCGGACATGCCTGAAGCGCCTTTATGAAGGGGTTGCCGGTTCGCCGGTAGCCCCTTTTTCCATCCCGAAGGGTGCAGTCGCATGCATGAACAACCCGGAAGGTCTGTTCCCCTGCGGGGAACGGGGGAAGGGGGACGCGCCTTCGGCGCTGCCCCTCTGCTCCCTCCGCCTTGCCCTCTCTCCTGCCTGATTTTGCTGAAGTCAGCGCGCCATGAGTTACCTGCCTGTCTCTGGCTTCGGCCTGGTTTTCCCTGTGCTCTTCATCCCGGGCGTTATATCCGGCGTCCTGCTGGTTAACTTTCTCAGCTGCAGCTCAGTGGCCATAACCCAAAAAACGGGCAGGGCGATGGCCCCCTTCGGCTCCCGGCCAGCGCTGCTGTCCGGTCGTCGAGCCCCACTCCGCCAGGGCGGCCGCTGCGCACCCGCCAGGCTCCGCCGAACCCCTTCGGGTTTCGGGCCATACGGCTAGGGTCTGATGGCGAAGGTCAAAGGCTGCGGCTTCTCCGGCCGTGCCGTCCGGAACGCCTTCACCGCGCCGGCTGATGCCGTCGCTTTAAGGCCGCCACGCCGTTCCGACGTGTCGGGTGTGTGCATCCTGTTCCCCCGGTGAAGCCATCCCCCGTGCGTCCTCACGCGGAGGGCTGCTTGTAGCACCGTCGTGTCGTCATCCGAAGGGTGAAATGCACGCCGCCAAAACTTTTTGCGTGCCGCAAAAAGTTTTGTCTGCGCCCTTCTCCTGCCGCCCCGCCGTTGCTCCTTTTGCCCTTTGCCGCGAGAGAACTCACCAGGGAGATGGACAACCATCACCACAGGAGAAAACCAGGATGTACACACAAAACGTCAACGTCAAAACCGCCGCTCAGGAATCTTCCAGGAAGATAGGGGGAAAAACCGTGTCGTACACGTTCCTCGTCGCTGAGCAGAAAAAAAACTCAGCGGAGGAACCGGACGTTCTGGAGTTCAGCAGCCTGGCTGAGCTGAAGAAACTGCGCAGAAACTGCCCCGAAACGATGCGCTGCACCTATTTCTACGCCCTCAGCAGCGGCGTCGATAAACAGTTCCGCCATATCCATGTGGCTGAAGCAGACCACTTCAAACAGTTTGTGCGCCTGATCGAGCGCGCAGGTATCGACATTTAAATCCGGTTCACCCCGTGCGGCACCCGCCGCACGGAACCTCATCAGACAGGAGCCAGAAACATGAGCGTTAACACCCCGACCGCAAAGGCCTGTTCCGGAAATGGGCATATGTCAGGCCCGGAGCCTAAAACAGCCACTCTCATTGCGATTTATGGCAATGAGGCGAGCTATTCATGGAACGTTCTGGAGGATCTGAAAGCTGCAGGTGCTTCTTATACCCGCAGAAACATTATCGCCGATATGTTCCGCCGTCTGGGCGTTCAGTAACCCGGATTTTCCTTCGACCCGATGCGGTGCTGTATAGCAGTTACCGCCCGGAACTAAATCAAACAGGAGCCTGAAAGATGAACGTTAATCCTCCGACCGCTGCACCAATGGCCTTTTTCGTTCCGTCTCATAACGCCGTTTATGACCGCGCAACACAGCTGGACGGGCAGTGGGTGACTCAGCGTGAAGCGAAAACGCTGGAATCCCTTCGCCGTCTCTATCCGGATGCTGAGCTGATCTCCGCGACTCTGGTACAGGAAAAGCTGAATGACGGCTATCGCCGTCCCTGGGTGGAAATCACCGAGGCCCGGTATATCGACCAGCTGGAAACGTTGCCGCCAGTGGACTGGTGCAGGGGGTATGGCGGGGAGTCGTTCAAATCGATGGAGTTTACGGGCGGGGATGTGACAGCGATTTTTGTCCGGTATGGCGCGCGTTTCTTTGAGTGCCATGACCTGCACACCCGCCATCACCGTGAGCTGATTGGCGACGTGATCGCACGTTTCTGTCTCGATGCGTCGCTGAATTCCGCGCATTAAAAAAGCAGGGTTGCCCCTGCTTTCTCAACGCCGTATCTGGCCGACCAAAACGAGATACGGCAATCACAACCAAAGTAAGGAGATTGATCGTGAAATTTGACCCGCAAACTGTCGCACAGGCGAAGGCATTTGTAAATGCCCTCCGCGCCGGAAAACGCGCTCGCGTACCCGCGCTGCGCTTCTCACAGTGGCAGCCGTTCCTGTCCGTGGTAAATGCCGAAACGGGCTACGCCACCGATGCTGACTGTGGTCTGGCTGTCAGCGTCTACCCGGCGCTTGGACTGGCTTAACAGGAGACGGCCGCCTGCGGGCGGCCGGTAAGGAGAAACCATGTCACAACTGAGTTTTGAATCCCTGTTCCTGGCCGACCAGGCTGATCCGCAGCCGCGGGCTTCCGCACCGGCCCGGATGCTGTCGCCAGCTGAGGCGCGTAAAGAATTCGCCAGTGTCTTCCGTCAGATGGCGAAAAATATGCGCCGTTCCGAAGTGTTCCGCGACTTCATCACCCTCGCAGCCAGCGAGCTGGATATGGCCCGTATTCGCTCGCCGGAGAACATCGAAAACAGCCGTCGCATCTGCGAACGGTATAAGCCGGACGATCTGGACGCCATGAAGCAGCTGTTCTGCCTGTTGGTGGAGGGGCTGGCGGGTGAAATTCATGATTTCCTCGGCGCTCTGTATATGGAGCAGGAGCTGGGCGCGGACGAAATGGGGCAGTATTTCTCCCCGTCCTGCATCTCCCGCATGATGGCCGGACTACTCATGCCCGGCGCTCAGGAGACGATAAAGCGTGAGGGGTGGATGACGCTCGATGAGCCTGCCTGTGGTAGCGCCGGAATGGTCATTGCCTTTGCATACTGGATGGCTGAAGCGGGATATAACCCTTCACAACAGCTGTATGCCACCTGCACTGACATCGATCCAATGGTGGCAGATATGGCCTTTATCCAGCTGGCACTGCTGGGTATACCCGCGAAAGTCGTGACCGGTAATACGCTGACCCTGAAAGCGAACCGAGTGCGTTACACCCCTGTTTATTACTTCAATGACTGGCAGGGCCGTCTGGCATTTCGCAGTCGTCTGGATGCAATGAAAAAATTTCTGGCCACCGTGGCCGCCTGACTGACAGAGCGGCAGGGCAGACCTGCCGCAGGGAGAGAGAAAATGACAAGCAACACACTGAACGCTGTTCCGGCCACCGTGCTGGAGACGATGGCAGAACGCCTGCAAGGCCAGGCTGAACCGATAAAAATCCGCAGCAACGACGATCACGCCGCGCTGGCTGCAGATGTGCTCTGGAAATTTGCCCGTAAAACCGGGCTGAACAGGGAAAGCGAAAGCGTGCAAACTGTCATCACGGATTTTCTGGCCAATCTGCTGCACCTGTGCGAACAGTGCGAGCCGGACGGGGCTGGCATCGAGGGATTTAATGCCCTGCTGAACATGGCCATGATGCACTATGAGCAGGAAAACGGAGGGGACAGCGAAGAACCTGTTTGATCGGGAGTCTGTGCCCTGATGGATACCATCAGGGCAACCGCAAAAAAACGCATCCCCTTCGGGGAAACGGGGAGGGCGAAAGCGCCTCCGGCGCTCCTGCCGTTCCCCGTTGCTGTGCTTCACTCCTTACCTGCGAGCATAGCCAGCATCCTGCTGGTTAACTTTCTCTGCTGCAGCTCAGTGGCCATAACCTGAAAACAGGGCAGGGTGATGGCCCCCTTCGGCTCCCGGCCAGCGCTGCTGTCCGGTCGTCGAGCCCCACTCCGCCAGGGCGGCCGCTGCGCACCCGCCAGGCTCCGCCGAACCCCTTCGGGTTTCGGGCCATACGGCTAGGGTCTGATGGCGAAGGTCAAAGGCTGCGGCTTCTCCGGCCGTGCCGTCCGGAACGCCTTCACCGCGCCGGCTGATGCCGTCGCTTTAAGGCCGCCACGCCGTTCCGACGTGTCGGGTGTGTGCATCCTGTTCCCCCGGTGAAGCCATCCCCCGTGCGTCCTCACGCGGAGGGCTGCTTGTAGCACCGTCGTGTCGTCATCCGAAGGGTGAAATGCACGCCGCCAAAACTTTTTGCGTGCCGCAAAAAGTTTTGTCTGCGCCCTTCTCCTGCCGCCCCGCCGTTGCTCCTTTTGCCCTTTGCCGCGAGAGAACTCACCAGGGAGATGGACAACCATCACCACAGGAGAAAACCAGGATGCACACACGAAACGTCAACGTCAAAACCGCCGCTCAAGAATCTACCGGAAGATGTGATTCAAACCTCACCATGTCCCAGTTCACGGATCTGTTTTGCTGGGTCCTGGCCGCATCGGAAGGGGAGCCACAACCGGCAATTTTTACGCCGCCAGAGAATGCCACTGAGCTGACGTTAATAAATGACGAATGCCCGGATTATATCTCTGTCTGGTTTGTAGATGGTCGCCCGGTGGCAGCTGCAATGCCGCTGGATAATTTTCATCGCGTTATTTCTTCATCTCTTACTAAATAATCAGGAGTAAATAAAAATGGTCAGTTTCGCAAGCCGCTATCGTATGCCTACATCGATCCGCAAAGACCGTCCGCTGACGAATGATGAATTACAGCGCATCGTTCCGAGCGCGTTCTCATCGGATAAACACGATTCACGCTCTGAACGTTATACGTATATCCCGACCATTAACATTCTTGATCGCTTACGTGATGAAGGTTTTCAGCCATATTATGCAACTCAGTCACGTACACGTGACCAGGATAAACGCGACTTTACAAAGCATATGCTTCGCCTGCGCCGTCATGACCAGATTAACGGAAAAGAAGTGCCGGAAATTATTCTGCTGAATAGCCATGATGGTTCAAGCAGCTATAAAATGATCCCCGGCATGTTCCGTCAGGTTTGCAGTAATGGTCTGGTTGCATGGAAGGATTTTGGTGAAATCCGCGTACCCCACAAAGGGGATATTGTCGGGCAGGTTATTGAAGGCGCTTACACGGTGCTGAAAACATTCGACGCGGTTGATGAAAATATAGACCTCATGAAAAGCATTCAGCTCACTTTGCCTGAGCAGCGCCTTTTGGGTGCGACCGCCCTGGAACTTAAATACGATGGAAAACCAGCGCCGATTACACCGGAGCAAATTATTAACCCTCGCCGTGTGCTCGACAGAGGCCAGGATTTATGGACCACGTTTAACGTGGTGCAGGAAAATGTGATCCGTGGGGGAATTCGTGGCAGAACGGAAAAAGGGAAGATGACCAGAACGCGGGAAGTCACCGGAATAGATGGTGACATCAAATTAAATCAGGTGCTCTGGAAAATGGCGGAGGAGTTTGCAAAACTGAAGGCCTGAAAATTAAGCCGCTCAACAGAGCGGCTTTTTACTGTTCGTTGTTAAGCGATGCTGTTTCAGTAGTTTTTATCTCATGCTCCTTACCCGCAACTGGCGCCAGGCGTTCAGAAAGTAACTTTTTTCTGGCCAACAAAACGCGATATATATTTTTGATATCCTGAGCATACGCCTTGCGCTGCACAATCAGCTTTTTGCTCGGCCCAGTATTATACATCCCCACGCTGTCCCAGTTTTTTCCGTATGACCTGAAGTTGTGCGCCAGTACCCATGCACCCGTATAAACGCAGATACATGGATCATTTAACAGGCGCTCACGGGTAATATTGAAGTTTTTAAGTTTACCGTAATGAGAGCTGTTTACCTGCATCCCACAGACATCTTCTGTTCCATTCCTGTTAGATCCATTTATCGCACCCGGCTTAAGTCTGCTCTCTTTAATCGAAATTGACATAAGCAGCAGCGGATCAATTTGATAATCTTTCCCGGCCTGATCAAAGCACATTTGTGGAGCTGCGCCAGCAGACATGGAAAGGGTCAGCAATGCCGCAGGTAGTATCGATATTTTCATGGTTTGGCCTTTTAGCGAAATAAACGGGCTCTGGAGAGGCGCTTTAAAAAATACCCCGGCGGATCGTCGTAATCAAGTAAATTCACTACAAACGCGCGTGAGCGCTCTCCCGAAGGGATTTAACACCTGTCCGAAATAAACATGCCAGAACGGTAGACGGTATTAACATGCCGCTCTTTACTAACCCTTTTAAACATCACACCCCACGCAAGACTTCGTCTTGCAGATTTTTTCTTTTAATTCAGATGTATACCTGTTCTTATTATGCGGAATTATGCTGTGTGAACGATAAAGGTGTGTGCATCAGCACACATTGCAGTGCCTGAACCCCACACACTACAGTGCCTAATCAAGCACTGTAGTGTGTGCTAATCCAGCACTGCTGAGTGTGGGGATTGTGTGTATTCAATAAATAGAGTAACTTAAAAATGGGGAGTGCCTGATGAACACACATCACAGTGCCTGATGCACACACATGGTGGTGCCTGATGCACACACATGACAGTGCCGGATTAGCACACATCCAAAAGCCAGATTCACGCAAATCCTCAGTAAGTTACAGAACAACGTAACTCCGGGAACTGACATATAAGTAGCATTGCAGTGCCGCATCAGGCACTGCATGAAATTTTTGAGAAAATATCATGCCAAGAAAGAACATCTACTTTAAAGATAAAATTGACAGAGAAATAAATGATATTCTTGAGATTGAGTTACAAAAGGGCGCAACAACGTCTGACATGAACTATTCTTCAATAGTCAACGAATTAGTTCGACTCGGACTGATGGTATACAAATCAAAGGAAGAGGGCTCAACTTTCGATCTCGATGGTTTCCGACGCGACCTCATTAAGAAAGTCTCTGGCTCACGTGAAGGTATTATGATTCTCACCGCACTTGTCTCTGATATCTTTGTCACGATGAAGGGGCCAGACTCTGGAGTGAAGCTTGAAGAACTGATAAATGCCAACATCAGCTCGATTAACGATGCAGAAGATAAGGCTGAAAAAGACCACTTCCTGACGGATTAATTATTGGTTTCAGGCCGGACTTTTCCGGCCCTGTCGATCACTGAGGCTCACCCTCATCCCACGGAAGGTCTTCCTTTTCCACCTCCGTGATTTTTTCTTTTAAAAAAACTTCAAATTCCATACACAACACTTTCAGCGCCTGCGCATCCTCATTCTGGTCAAGCAATCTCTCAGTAAAATATCCAAGCGTATTCATTAACCTGGTGAGTATTTCGTCATTCAGACTACGGTTATGCACCTTCGCCATTGCCCTGATTTCATCTGCAAGGTTTTCAGGAATTCGCATGCTATATCCGGTTGTTTTCCCCGGAAGCAAAACTCTTTCACCCTCACGCCACATCCACAATTGCTCCTGCTTGGGCGAGGATTTAATTTCTTCAGCAACATTAACAGATTCACCATCAAGTAATTGCCCTAACCACTCTTCAAATCTCACCGCCAGAGCAATGAGCCGTTCACCCTCCGCAGTTTTAATGACAGGCTTGCCGGGCTGATAATTCAGCGACAACAAAAGCCTGGCAATAATTTCCTCATTCACACTTCTGTTGCCAGCTCTGGCACATATTCTCAGCTCCATAAGCAGATTATCCGGTGCACGCAATCGCCACTCCACCGCCTCACCTGGCTGGAACTTGCGTGGACGGCCGCGACCATCCCACATTTTTTCTTTTACTTTCATAGCTATAGATCCTGTAAGCCATTTCAGAACTTTCCGGTCTACAAAGCCTACTCACTTACATATTCGGATAAATCTGAATGGCTCCAAAAAGTGTGACATGCGTCACAGTTTTTTTTTTTTAGGGTCATGGGACAATTGCGCCCGCGTAAACAAGCACTTACGCGATTCACTTTTGTTTACTTCGGAGAAAACAAACATGTTAACCAAAGGCAGTGCCCTTAACGTCGGTAAGGGATGGGCGGTAGCGTCTTTATTCCGCAAAGCACGCGAAAATCGCCAGGCTAAATTTTACTTAAAGTCAGCAGGCGCTTTTTTAATTGCACTTATGGCCACTCACCCGGCATTCGCATCTGGTACCGACCTTCTTTCCTCGCAGAACGCCACGGTTAATTCCACCTTCGGCTCCGGCTCATCACTGGTTAAATGGTTCTACATCGCCGAAATCATCATGGGCCTGTTTATTTACATTAAGGCCCGCTCACCACTGGTATTCGTCGGTATCGTTATGGCAATCATCTTTACCCGTGTCGCCTTCGGTATCGCGAGCTAAATGATGAACGGGGAAGGAGATAAATATAACTTCCCGGAAACAATGAACCAGCAGAACCGCTATTTAGGCTTACCGATTGACGAATTGATTGTTACCGCACCCCTTTTAGTTTTGGGGGTGCTTAACAACCTGTCACTTGAACTTGGTGTAATCGCGGGAATCCTCTGGTTTATCGTCAGATATCTGAAAAAAGGGCAGGGGTCATACTGGTTGCTTAATTTCTGTTACTGGCACCTGCCATCACTTTTATTCAAAGTAACCTTTCGCCAGATACCTGATTCAAGTTTCCGGCACTGGAGGGCATAGTTTTTCATGAAACTGAATATTAAAGGAGAGCGCGATAAACAACTCCGCTATGCGTTTATTGGTCTTTCAGCTTTAACTTTACTCATGGGCGCAGGGAATGTACTGACAGGGTCACTGGCATGGTATTTCGCCACAACCCAGAAAACCATCACCACGCCGTTAACGTTTAACCGCCCATTTGCATCAGATTCTAAAAGTGTCGATGCGACCGGTCTGACACAGTTCGCCGCTTCCTTTATTTACTGGCGACTCAACGTTACCCCGGAAAACATCGAACATAACCAGAAAATGATTCTTGGATTTGTCCCATCCGCCGAACGGGACGTACTCAAGAAAGCCCTGGACATAGAAACTGAGCGCATCCAGAAAGCGGGCATCACCACCCAGTTCGACACGAAAGAAATTCGCGTCATGGATGATGGCTCCGTGCAGTACAGCGGGGTACTGAAATCCTCCACCACAAACGGCGCAATCATCACGCCACTGAAAGACCAGGAAAAAACCTACCGACTGAAACTGAGTTATGACAACGGTGTGATTAACCTCCACAGCTTTGAAGAACTCAAGCCGGTATCTTCCACTAACTGACAGGACTGCCCATGAAATTTCGCATTTCACCGGCAGCTGCTGCTGTGTTTCTGGCAGCGGGATTATTTACCAGCGGCCCCAGGGCCGCTTCCGCACCCGCAGCCATTCCGTTTGAGAACGACGCCGCCTTTAACGTCACCCTCAGCAACACCAACCCGAGCAAGGTTGTTGTAGACGGAGAACTCATTACCAGCATCAGCGGACCAACCGGTGCGTATGACCAGAGCCAGACCGAGGACGGAGCGCTTATCCTGTCTCCGCTTGTCGGCCAGAACTTCACCCTGTTTATCCAGACTGACCACGGTTCATCGCTGAGCCTGAACGTCAGGCCGCAGCCGGGTAACGGCAAAACACTGCGCTTCACCCCGATGTCACCACCACTTCGCAAGAACGACGATGCGAAGGCATGGGAAGAAGGGCAGACCTATGAAAAAACACTGGTTGCGCTATCCCGCGCTGTAGTCAATGGTCAGGTGCCGGACGACTACCGGGAATACCCGGTCAGCCGCATGCCGGCTTACACACCCGCCAGTGATGTACGGCTGACGCCTGAACGCCAGTTTGTGGGCAACCACCTGCGGGTTGTTCGCTTCCGGATGAGCAACCCGGGCAGCATCACCCGCAGCCTCTGCGAGCGCGATTTCTGGCGCAAGGGCGTCCGGGCCGTAATGCTGTCGCAGAATCAGCTCTACGCTGGCGGTGAGGGCTATGCCTGGATTGTGTTTTCAGATGACGGAGACGCCCGCTCATGACCATCAGCCTGAATGAAAACCTGAAAACCCGCCGCAAGCAACTGGCCATCCTGGCCGCCGTCATCATTGGCGGCGCAGCTGCAGCAGGCGGCGTAATGTGGTACGGGCAATACCAGCAAAAACAAAAGCAACCCGCACCGGTTGCAACACCAAACCTGACCGGCGTTGTGACCGCGACGTTTAACGAACAGGTCAACGATGCGGCGCTGACACAGCAGCAGGCAAAGACCTCTGCTCTTGAGCAAAACCTTGCCACGCTTGCTCAGCAGTTCGCGCAGAACAAGCTCACAACCGACCAGAAGCTGGCCGAGAAGGACGCTGAAATACAGCGCCTGAATGACCAGCTAACGAAAGCCCCCGGCAGCAACCAGACTACTGGCCAGCAGACACCACCTGCTGGACAGAACGGAACACCACTCCCCGGTCCCGTTGCTGCCGGCCAGGCCCGACCACCCGAATACAATGTGACCCCCACAGGTGCACCGGCCGCCACTGGTGTGAATATGGGGCAGGGCACAGCGTTCTACCCGGGCGGCTCCGGCCAGCGTATGACAGGCGGTCTGTCGACAACAAAGTTCAGCTACGACAGCCTGAAGAAAAAGCCAACTAAATTACCCTGGATTCCTTCCGGCTCATTCTCTGACGCCATCATGATTGAAGGTGCCGACGCCAACGCCAGCGTTACCGGTCAGCAGAACACCCAGCCCGTCACTATCCGCCTGCTGGGCAATATCCAGATGCCGAACAACAAAGAATACAGCGCCGACGGCTGCTTTGTGGTGGGGGAAATCTGGGGTGACATCTCCAGCGAGCGCGGGATTGTCCGGACGAAATCAATCAGCTGCGTTCTGAAGAACGGCAAGCACGTCGATATGGAGTTCGATGGCCATGTCAGCTTCCAGGGGAAAGGCGGCGTTCGTGGCAAGCCGGTCATGCGAAACGGCATGATTGTCGGCTACGCCGGCGCTTCCGGCCTTCTGTCAGGCTTTGGGGAAGGCATCAAATCTGCCGCCACACCATCCGTCGGCCTCGGTGCCACTGCAAGTGTTGGCGCAGGTGATGTGCTTAAGCAGGGCTTCGGAGGCGGAGCCAGCAAGGCGGCCGACACGCTAAGCCAGTACTGGATTAAGCGCGCCGAGCAGTATCACCCGGTGATTGATATCGGTGCCGGCAACCTGGTCACCGTCGTTTTCCAGAAGGGCTTTCGCCTTGAAACCCTTGAAGACGCTGAGGACGCCAAGGCAAAAGAGGAACTGCAGAAAGCCGGCAACGCCGCGCAGAATGCCGTAACTCCGCAACCGGCGAGCCAGACCACCGCATCCAGTACCACCTCAGTCGGCAACATCAACCCGGATGACGTTCTCCGCCAGGCCAGCCAACTGCGCCTCGGTGACACCATCAACTGATGAGAGAATGAAGATGAAAGCACGGAAAATAATGTTTCGGGCGGCAACCGGATTGATCCCAATACTGTTATTCACAGTAACAGTATTCATTTTATGGTTCGCGCTGCACTTCAGTATATGGGTAAAGCTCACAGGACTTCTCATCTGCTTTGCAGGTGGTTACTTCCTGATTGAAACCATGCCGGGTGGCTGGATATGGCGTGAGCTGCACTCATCACCTTCAGACGTAACACCTGAAGAAAAGGAGAGCAAATGAAGGGAGCACGCATAGATGACCGCATTAGCTTTCTGAGGGGTATTGAACGGGACTGGGAAGACTGGTCCGCAGGAAAAAACACAAAACCCCACTGGCTATTTTTGGTAGGGGGATTAACCGCTACAGGGATGTTGATTTTTAGCTTCTGGTCACACAATCAGAGGCTTACCGTGGCTTCCATTGCTGTTGGAATAGCTTTTCTTCTCGCCGGATTGTTACAGGCATGTGAAACATGGGAAGAAAAAATACAGCGGAAAATTCGGGCATATGAGCCGCTTGATATTGATGCCATGCGCACCCTGGCCGTTTCTGTTTTTCACAAGGATAAGCTGACACGGGAAGAACTCAGACAGTGGCTGGACGCGGAGTTCAGCGCCATTTCTGATGCTGCTCTTCGTGGGGGAAGCCGTAATGCGTGATGAAGAGCGTAATAACTCACTGCTCAGGAAAATGCGGATGCATATTGCTGAATGGGAGGCTGGCCGGCCCACTCCGCAAGGAAATAAGTACATTTTCCTTTGGCTTGCAACCTTCATCGTTGTACTGGTAGCTACGGTTTCAGTGTTCCGCCCGTCATTGTTTGCACTGTGTTTCCTGATTGCCTGGTTTTTTCTGAGTCAGAAGATATTTAAGCGAATTATCCCGCGTTACAACGAAAGCTGGGATGAGGTATTCGACAGGTTACTTTCTGATTATGAACCCCTGAACCTTTCTGCCTGGGAACACCTGAAGCACCAGGCTGAAACAGAAGGGCTGACGGCCAGAATTGTCAGCAACTGGCATCGTGAGGAAGCCAGGTCCGTCTGGCCAGAAAAGAAACCTGACCTGAAGTTCCTCCATAAAGCCACTGACAGTAACAAGGAAAGCGGAGAGAAATGAAGCGTAATACATCAATTGCACTGCTGGTAATAATTGTTGGAGCTACCGGTGCTTCTGTTTACTACGATGCCGGCGCACTCATTTGGGTTGCAACCCTGATGACCATCGGAGTTCTGTATCGTGTCATCACCTTCTTCCTGTAATTCATTTCACTGGAGTGTTTATGTCTGCCAGCATGGCAAGCTACCCATTACTCAAAATCCTGCACAACTATCGCTATATCCTGATTCCAGCACTGGTATTCACTACCGAACTGACAGTGTGGGCAGCGCTCAATCTTAAAGGCGTGGGTGATATGGGCTGGGTCTCCTGGCGAGTGTGCCTGCTCTTTAGCGTGTTCCTCGTATGCTTTAGCGACTCAGCCTTTAACAAACTCGATGGTGGGTTTCTTATGTATGGTTCAGTCGTTCCGTGGGGCGGAATGCTGTTAGGGACCATTGCTTATGGCTTTATCCAGATGAACCTGAACTTTCTGACGCTGGATTTATTTTATGCCGGCGTGTTTTGCAGCCTTGCTGTGCAGCTGGTTTTCACTTTGATTCAGTGCAACTGCAAATAATCGAAATTAAGTATTACCCCTCCCTGAATACCGCTTAAATTAAAACCGGAGTTACCCCATGAAAAAACTACTGGGTGCTGCACTGCTGTGCAGCGCACTGACCGGCTGCGCCGGTCTCAATTCTGATTTCGACTGCAACAAGACCGCGACCGACCAGTGCCTGACTACCGGTGAGGCCAACAAGCTGGCCGCTCAGGGTAAAAGTCTGGATGACCTGACGGCAGAGAAAACCGCAAAAAAGCCTGCGGGTGAAACCCTGCCGGCACTGCGCAATTCAGCACCGGCCGTGAATCCCTTCCGTCCTGTCTCCGCCGCAGCAACCGGAACCACCGCCACTAAGCCTTCTGCACCGCGCCCTCTGACCACAGCGCCGGCGAAATCGTCTGGCTCGCTGGTCACGCCGCTGGCCACATCCAGCCATGCGCCCCCTGTGCCGGTTAACTCTGCGGGCCGCGTTCCGGTTCAGCGTATTCCTGACGCCACGCAGCGCCTGTGGATTGCCCCCTGGGTGGACACGGACGACAACTTTCATCAGCCGGCTGTGGTCGAGTTCGTGAAAAACAAATCCCACTGGGATGAGAGCTACCGCGTTATCGGGGAGGGCGGGGAATGAGCAGCCATTACGTTACCGGCAAGAACGGCATCGATCATCTGGCGAAATCGTTAGTCCATTCACGGAAAGGGACGGCGCAAATCACCGCCACACAGTCAGTCGATACCGATGATGAAACGCTGGCCGTTCTGAGCGTGAGCTGTAACTGGCAGATTAAGACCACCGGTGATGCACCGCACACCGGCCAGATGAACGAAGAAAAGCTGCGTCGCCTGGAGTTAATCCGGGCCGCTGCGGAGGGCCGAAAATGAGTTTTGTCGACAGCCTGATGGATATGCTGAAAAACGGGAAAGAGGAAGACGGTGCAGCAACGGCCCGCAACAACCTTTCCCAGACCTGGGACTATCCGTCCCTGGTCGCTGCGCTGCCGTACCGGTATTACGACGACAGGAATGAAATTTTCGTCAACGCCGGCTCTGCGGGTTTCATTATGGAAGCCGCCCCGCTTCCTGGTGCGAACGAGCAGGTGATGGCCGCGCTCGATGACATGCTGCGTAAGAAGCTTCCCCGCCAGACCCCTGTGACCGTGATTATGCTTGCCAGCAAGTGTGTCGGGGAACGCATCGATCGCGGCGTGAGTAACGACATGTGGAAAGGGGGGATGGCCGAACATCTCAATAAAATTACCCGCGCGTTCTGGCAGCGTTCCGCGCTGCACGGCCTGGCCAACGAACGGGAATACCCGCTCTACCTGCGTAACTACCGTATCTTTATTGTCTATGGTCAGCCCATTAAGCGCGCTTCCCAGGTGCAGCGGGTGATGGATGACCTGATTCAGATACGTAACACTATCCGCGTCTCACTGGGAGCCGCGCGCATCGACAGCATGAACACCGATGTGCACGCATTCCTGTCTGCGGTACGCGAGCAGATGAACTACCGTCAGGAACAGGTGCTGACGTCCTCCGGGGACTACAACGAGGATGAGAAGCTCAACCGCCAGGTGGTTGATCCCGGGATTGACCTGAAGGTGCATCCATCGCATATCCGGATGGAGCTGCCTGAAACCATTGACGCGCGCGGGACACGCCTGCCGGCATCGGCATGTCGCATCATCAACATGCAGCTTGCTAAAAATCCGCGTCGATTCGCGCTCTGGCAGGGGGCTGACAATCTGCAGAACCTGCGTTTTCCCGACCTCGGGATACCCTGCCCCTTTATGCTGACCTGGACGACGGCGCTGGAAGAACAGACCAAAAGTCAGAGCGAGGCTTTCCGTAAAGACCAGGACCTGTCTAAAAAGGCCAACTCAGCCTACGCTGCACTGTTCCCCAACACCAAAAAGGCTGCAGAGGAATGGCGGCGTACCCGGGAGCAGCTTCACAGCAATGAAATCGCGCTCTGCAATACCTACTTCAACCTGACCCTGTTCGCCCCGGATAACAATACCGAGGCACAGAAGTGTGAACTGGCCGCCGTCAACGTGTTCCGTAAGAACGAGCTGGAAATGGTGACGATACAGTACCAGCAGATGCGCAACTGGCTGGCCAGCTTCCCGTTCGTCATGCAGGAAGGGATGTGGGAAGACCTGAAGATGACGGGGGCAACGCTACGCTCCAAGTCATGGAACGCGGTGAGCCTGATGCCGGTCGTCGCCGAACGCCAGCTGTCCAACGTGGGTATGCCACTGCCGACCTACCGCAACCAGGTGGCATTCTACGACATGTTTGGTGAAGAGAACGGCAGTACCAACTTTAACATCGCCGTCACCGGCACGTCCGGGGCCGGTAAATCCTTCCTGACGCAGGGCATTCTTCGTGACGTACTGAATGCCGGGGGATACGCCTGGGTTATCGACATGGGGGACAGCTACAAGAACTACTGTCACCAGGCCGGCGGGGTTTATCTCGATGGCTCTAAACTGCGCTTTAACCCGTTCGCCAACGTTAAGGACATTAATCATTCTGCGGAAGGGATTGTGCGCCTGCTGACGGTACTCGCCAGTCCGACGCAGCCGCTGGATGGCGTCTGTGAAGCAATCCTGCAGAAAGCGGTAATGGATGCGTGGGAGAAGAAGGCAAACAAAGCCCGTATCGACGACGTTCATAATTACCTGACCAATGAGGACGTGAATCAGGCGTCCGCAGATAAGCCGACCATCATCGCGCGCCTTGCTGAGCTGGCCATGCTGCTTGAGACCTACTGCACCTGGGGACCCGACGGAGAATACTTCAACGCCGACACCCCGACGCTCGATGGTGAAACCCGCTTCGCGGTGCTGGAGCTGCTGAGCCTGGAAGACAAGCCGAAGCTGCTCTCGTCCATCCTGTTCTCGCTCATTCTGGCGATACAGGAAAAGATGTACCACAGCCCGCGCGACCTCAAAAAAGTCTGCATCATCGACGAGGCCTGGCGCCTGCTGGGTGGCTCCAACCCACACGCGGCAAGGTTCATCGAAACCGGCTACCGTACTGTGCGTCGTCACCGTGGCGCGTTTATCACCATCACCCAGGGCATTAAGGACTTCAGCGCCAGTAAGGAAGCGGAAGCCGCCTGGAACAACAGCTCCACCAAAATCACCCTCCTGCAGGATGCGAAGGCGTTTAAACAGTACCTTGCCGATAACCCGGATCAGTTCTCGGACATGGAAAAAGAAGTTATCCGTGGCTTCCAGCCAGCCCTGCAGACCGGCTACAGCTCCCTGCTGATAAACGCCGGTGAATACAGCTCCTTCCATCGACTGTTCGTCGATCCCGTGACGCGTGCCATGTTCAGCTCGCGCGGCGAGGACTTTGCTTTCATGCAGAAAGCGCAGAAAGAAGGGGGGGCAACTGCGGAAGAAGCGGCGTATATGCTGGCGGAGAAAAAATACGGCAGTGAACTTCGTGAACTTGAAGAGTGGGTGAAAGCAGCATGAGTGAACAACAGGACAAGCCGTATGACGGCGACACCGTCCGCGACGGTGTAACGATCGCCAGCAAAACATCCCGCTGGGTTAAAGCCGGCATGCAGGGGCTGGCGGGACTTCTGGTTATGACAGGCGTGGCATATGTGACGGCGAAAGCCGTCACCCCGGAGGTGGTGGTCTTCGACATGAAGGGAACGGTGGACCTCTTTAAGCAGCAGTCCGCGCAGCTGCCGCTCGATGAAGGTCGGGCAAAAGCGATGACAGTGCAGTTCAACGCAGCGCTGACGGATAGTCTCACAGAGTGGCAGGCCTCACACAACGCCATCATTCTGGTGAAACCGGCGGTGATAAGCCCGCAGCGCGATATCACGAATGAAATCCGTGTTGATATCGCACGACGCACCCAGGGGGGCCAGTGAAAAAACGACTGCAGCTGACGGCCATGATGCTGCTGATGCTCTCCGCCGGCAGCGGGGCGAAAGATCTCGGTACCTGGGGCAACGTCTTCGAGCCTGCAGAGCAGGACATGCTGGCGTTTATCCAGAATCGCCTGAAGGGAATGGAGCAGACGGGCGAGCTGGACCGCCTTCGCAAAGAGGCAACGGAAAGAGTGAAGGAGCATGCGGTACGTCCGACGCCGGTGGAAGGGCTCACAAAAGCGAAGGAATACCGCAGCTTTGCCTGGGACCCGACATTTACCGTGAAGGAAACGATCACAGACATGCAGGGCAACGTGATCGCCCGCAAGGGTGACACGGTCAATCCTCTGGATAAGGTGCCCTTCAGCCAGGTGCTCTTTTTTATCGACGGCGATGACAAGGAGCAGGTGAACTGGGCACGACAGCAGCTCGCCGACCAGACCAGCGTGAAGGTCATCCTGGTGAACGGCAACATCAAAGAAACCAGTGATGCGCTGAATGAACGTATCTACTTCGACCAGTCTGGCGTACTGACCCGTAAATTCGGTTTTGAACACATCCCCGCGCGGATATCGCGCGACGGCCGCGTGATGAAAGTGGAAGAAATACCTGTTAAGGGAGACGGTAAATGATATTTCTGCTTGTTCTGTCCGTTATAACGGGTATCGCAGGTTGTGCGATTACAACAGCATGGTTACCGGCGAACCTGCGCTGGCAGGGAGTCCAGTGCGCGGTATTTACCCTGATTATTCAGGGCTGCATTCTTAAGGTCATACCACTCGACACGGACGGTAGCGGACTTTTGATTGCTGCCGGACTGATGCTTTCCCAGTGGTTCGCCCCCCTTATCGCTAAAGAGACAAGGAAATTGAGAGTGCATTTCAGGATACCTTCAGTGCCCGGTTATCTGCTGATGTACATCCTGTGCCTGGTGCTGATCGGTGCCAGCTGGTTTCCCATCTGGATGGTTTTGAGATGAGATAATACCAGCTGCTTACCAGAAGCTTTTGAGAAGTAAAAAAGTCAGTCCAAAAAATACGACAGTGAAACATATCGCCAGAATGAAATACGGCACGCGGTAATTCGAGGCATCGCTACCTGTTATCTGCCGCAGGTTTAAATCAGCAATTAAGGATGACCAGGTCAGAACAAACATGAAGCAGATAAAAAATAAAGTCAGAAAGACATAATCAGCAAAAGATGTCGCTGGAATGCACGACCTCGCTCCAGTACTGAGAAGAGCAAATAAGGTGCCGGAGGCAATTAAATCCCTCACCAGATTTCGGGTTGCTTCAAGTTGATTATCAGTTGGCTGTATACGCCTGAGTCTGTACATCATTTTCCCCATTCTTTCCGTTCCCGTGTTTTAGCCAGTCCGCAAGAATTCTGATGATGCACGGTAAAATACATTAAAGGTACTCAAAATGACTGCAACAACGTTAGGTGACCTGTTTCCCGAAATGCGTCAGGCGGTTACATCCCCTCGACGTTACGCCAGAAAACCGCGCAAACCCGCTGAGATAACGCCGCGCATGGGAACAGCAGAACGACTGAAGACGCTGTACCCCGAAATTGACTCCTGGCATCCGGTACTGGTGACCAAAGCCTGGCTCCACTGGTGTGAGCAGAACCAGCAGGACAGCCGGGAGCCGTCCAGGCGTGATGAACGTTTCCCGGACTACATCATTCACCTCTTACTGGAGAACATGCGGGCCGAGGACAGCGCGAAACGTAAAAAGGGCACGACGCTGTCACTTTCCGAGCGTCTCGACAGGTTGTTTGCAGGCGAAGGGCAGGAGAACGCTGAATGTCACTGATACACAATAACACTGTGCCCCCTGCGTCTCAGCACATGACAGGCCACAATGCTGATACCAAAGGCGGCGACGAAACCGTGAATCAACTCTGTCAGCTGTACCCTGAGATCGCTTCATGGCAACCGGCGCTGATCGCCGGTGCCTGGCATCAGTGGTGCGCGAATAACCAGCGTCAGCCTATAGCGCCGGAGGAACGGGATGAGGCGTTTCCCCTGTACCTCGTCAGGCTTATCCGCAACAGAATGGAGGAGATGAACGCATGGCGTTAATCGGCTGCTTCACCGGCCCTCAGGGGCAGCAGGGGCTGCAGGGAGTGCTCACCTGTTTGCGCGATACCGAGGGCATGACCGGTATTCTGGTCGTCGTTGCGCTGCTCGCTGCCTGGATTGTTGTTCAGTACGTGGCATGTGCACGGCGTGAACGCCGGATGTGGGAGAGCAGACCGGGAAAACCCCTCCCTCTCCCACAATTTGGTAATGCCTGTCATGCAACTGCTGTGCATGACTTTGCAAACCGGAATTATTACCAGGCGATGCTGGCCGAGATGGAAAAAGCGCTGTTTTCGGCAGGCTATGAATTGACGCGGGATGCATCGCGCAGCACACGGCTGGCAAATACAGACAGACGTGACATCAGCCGGAAAGTGACTCGTGTGCGCCACCGCTATATGACCCCGCTCATCTCAGAACAGATGCTGAATGACAGCATTGATGATGCCATGAAAAATGGTTCCGCAGATGAATGGCTGAATCTGCTTATCCAGGGCAGTGAGCGGGAAGGGTGGTATATCACCCGGAGCGCAGAGGCGGCAGGAGCGGTACTGAGCGACAGGCAAAAATGTCTCTGGCCGCTCAGGCAGGTGATGATCACCCTGAAGTCAGACAGCCTCGTCATTACCCGTGATTTCGTTCAGGGGCTGAACGCAGCGGCCGACGCTGTAAGCAACATGGCGTTCCCCGACATGGCTGATGAACCCGACCTCAGCGCTGTGCCTGTGAACATCTGTGGATTTCAGGTGACACTGATGCGCCAGCTCTGCAACACCCCGCCGGGATTTTTCCCGGATGAAAGCGGCAGCAGTGTACCGGATGAATTGTTCAGTCAGATGCCTGAGCTAAAGTACGGTGAGAAGCGTATTGTCGTCTTTGCGCAGATAACGTCAGCACCTGCGAAAGACGTCCTGGCCCGATTCATCAGAACCGTCGGCGACCGTATTGCGGCAGGAGAGGAATATGCGGCTGATTACGATGATAACAACGGGTATGCCTTTATCGTCCTGCGGACCAGAAGACCCAACTGATTCAACCGCGCTGCCCTTCAGGATGTTCGGTGCTCACTGCGTTGCGCTCCGCCTCAGCCTGAATGGCCTCACGGTTTCCGATTAACCCCGACCAGGTAATGCCATGAAAAAAGACCCTGATACTGAAAAGGGCCAGAATGTTACAGCCGTTCGTCATGATGAAAAATCAGCTTTACGGCTTAAGGCCATTCTTGCAGAAAATCCCCTTTATTATCCCTCAATAGTGTTAAGAGCTGGCTTACTGGCTCTTGAGGACATGTCCAAAGACCAGCGGCTGGCATTCATCATGAAGGCGGCCGACAAAACCAAAAACCATTAATCCTGTTTTAAGCCCTCCCGCCGTCCGGTGGCTGCGGCACTTCCGGAGATACCCCATGACTCACCCTGAATCTGTCAGGCCGGTGACGGTTACCCGTGACCGCAACGGCTTCTGGACGCACCCTCATTATTTTGCACCTGCCAGTGATGAGGCCACACAGACTGAGTTTGGCGACTGGATGCGCCAGCACAATCTGATCTGTGCCACCCGCTGGATGGAAAACGACGCGCCTCCCCAGGTGATCGCCGACTGGGAAAAGGGAAAACAAAACATCAGTGACTGGCTTCCTTCCGCGCCAGAGGGGGAGGGCTGGTTCATTGGCTCCATTCATGACACTGAGGACGGCCCGGTCTGTGTATGGCTGCGGGAGGTGAAATGAAGCGTTTTTCATGGCTTGCCGGCGTGATGCTGGTCCTGCTGTCCTGGATGCCAGCTCAGGCAACGGCCGCAGCCAGCAACGCGGGTGATGGCCGCTGGGTTAACCCGATAAGCGATGTCTGCTGGAAGTGTCTGTTTCCGATGACGCTCGGGAATATTCAGCTGGCCGCCGGTCCACAAAAGGATACCAACAACCCGGCTTCGCCGATCCAGATTTGCTCATATGGTGTGTTTTATCGTATCGGTCTGGCCATCGGATTCTGGGAGCCAATGGCGATGGTGGACGTAACCCGTGAGCCTGGCGTCATGGTCAACATGGGCGGCTTTAAAATCGATCTCGGACGAACGGGAACGGGAACCGCCGGGCAGAGTGACCGGCCCGCTGCCGGCACGTTCTACCATGTTCACTGGTACAAATATCCGCTGATTTTCTGGCTGAACATCATCACCAGCCTGGGGTGTCTGCAAACCGGCGACATGGATATTGCCTATCTCTCCGAAGTTGATCCTCTCTGGAATGACAGCACGCTTTCGATGCTGATTAACCCCGAGGCTGCGCTTTTCGGCAACCTGATAGCTCAGGGGGCCTGTGCTGCTGACGCAGTTGCATCATCTGCGGGTCTTCCTCTGTCGCCGCTGTTCTGGTGCGCGGGAAGTCAGGGGTCTATCTATCCGCTAACAGGCTTTACCAGCGGTGAGTTTTCTCCGCTCGAGGCCTCTCTGCTGGTCGGAGAGCGAATGGCCTTCAAGATGCATCGTGAGGGGCTGGTCTGGAACTCTGTGGGCGCGGACGTCGCCGTATGTAACCAGTATCCATCCCCGATCATCCCGAAAGAGCGATGGCGATACCAGATGGTGAACATGTACCCCGAACCGGGCAACTGCCATCCCTTCGGGGCCAGCACGCAGCTCTGGGGCACGACGCATAACTCGCCATCCTCCAAAAAGAACTTCGGCTACCTCTTCTGGCGCAAACGTAACTGCGTATTCCTTTAAGGACATGACAATGAAAAACGCTTATCTCCGGGCGCTGACGATCAGCGTCATGATTGCTTTCTCGCCGCTGGCACTGGCGAGCGCCCAGACCGATATCTCCGTCTCCGACCATAGCTGGATAAAAGGTCAGCAGGATGCGCTGACAGCGATGAAGGAAGACCTGCAGGGGCATCCGGCGGCCGCACCCGTCTTACCGCAGCAGCAACTGGACCTGATTAACCGCCTGCAGGGCGATATCGCAGCCCGGACCAACACGATGGGGGAAAAAGGCACGTTCCCGGCTATTTACTTTGTGAGCCTCGGTATTCCACGTGAAGGCCTGCTGCCCATGCTGAAGGATGCCCGCCGTTACAACATTCCGCCGACGCTGCGCGGTCTGGTGAATAACGACATGCGACAGACCGCGGCGGCTATGTTTGAGCTGAGTAAGGAGGACAAGGACGCCGGCGTGCAAATCGATCCAACGTTGTTCACTCAGTACAACATCACCACGGTGCCCGCCCTGGTGGTGACCTGCCCTGGCCACTATGACGTCATCAGGGGAAGCCTGCCCCTGCAGCAGGCTCTCGAAAAAGTCGCTGAAAGTGGTGATTGTGCGGCAACGGCACGCCATCTTCTGGAGGCCGGCAAATGAAAAAACTGCTTTCAGCGGTGCTGATGCTTTTTCCGCTTCTGGCTGGCGCAGCTGATCCTGCCTTTGAGGCGGGAGCGAGCTTTGGCAAAGGCAATGCTTCCGCCGGCACGGGAGCCCTGAAGAACCCGGATACCGTCACGGGGGCAATACCAGGCTATACCGCTAATCCACCGGAGAAAGGGTATTACGGCGGCGTGGATGGCGGAGACGGCGGGCTGGCCAACAAAGGGCAGGCCGCTCTGCAGGGCAATGACGCAGCGCAGTCGGTTATCAACGCCGGAAAAACGAACCCGACGCCCGCCATCGACCCGAACGCACCTTTCATCACAATCGGAAAAAATGCGGAGAGTACGGCAGACGGGATCATGAATGGCACCAGTCAGCAGTGTAAGGAGACGACGGTATCAAAATCGACGTTTGAGAACTTTACCTGCGATCGGGATATGGCCACCATCCAGACGTGCGGAAGAAGAGCCAGTATCACCGGGCATTATGAGGATAACTACAGCTATAAGACCATCACCATAGATTCAGACAATCTGGACGTCAGCAGCCCGCAAGTGTCCTACAGCATGCCGGAAGGAACGGTGTATTCAGCGACGATGAATTACACGTTCAAGAAAAATTTAGCGTTCAGCAACGATCTCTGGTTCCTGAACATTACGGCTCTCGGTTCGCTGATGACGATGTACCAGACCTCCGGATCGTATGACCTGCCTCCGGGTAAGAGTTTTACCGAAGGAGAGAAGCTGACTATCACGTTTAATAACAAAAGAAACGTACCCGAAAGGGTTGCCAGCATTTGGCAGACCGGAAAAACCAACCACATGTACCATTTTGTCATCACCATCGTTTACCGTACCGGCACTAAGGTTTGGGTTCCGCAGACGACCTGGACTGAAAGCTGTGGTTTTGACAAAAAATCGGCCCTGTCCAGCGCAGGCAGTATCTGTACCGAACCAGGCGGCACTCGTACCATCACTGTCGACGGGAAGCAGTACAGCCAGACAAACAGTTGCTGGGCATATTCAGATTCTTATGTGACGGGTACCAGTTCTCGCGGGAACTGCGGTTCGCTGATGGATAACCCCGCCTGCACGCTCTCTTCCCATTCCTGTACAACAACTGAGTCGGGCATCTGTACCCATCAGTCAGAAACGTATCAGTGTCAGAAAACCTGGTCATCAAGCGGTCTGGTCTGCGGCGGGGAGTATATATGTCAGTCCGGTGCCTGCGATGAGACGAACGGTACCGGTGATAACGGGTTTGATACGGCTGTGGCCAAACTCGCGGGCCTGGCCTCTGCGGCAGAAGATGTCAGGGATCAGAACAGCACTATAGATGTCAGGGCCTTCACGGGTAAGGCCATGAGCTGCCGTAAGGCGTTTGCAGGCTTCTCCAACTGCTGCAAGGATTCCGGCTGGGGACAGGATACGGGGCTTGCCGCCTGTAACGATGATGAATTAGCTCTCGGGAAGGCCAAAGCCAAAAAGATCACCGTCAGCGTCGGCGATCGCTGTGACCGTCAGGTGCTGGGTGCCTGCATCCAGAAAAGTCAGGTCTACTGCGTCTTTGACGGCAAGCTTGCCCGCATCATTCAGGAGCAGGGGCGTCGCGACCAGCTGGGCGTTAAGTTCGGCAGCGGCGACAGCCCGAACTGCCGGGGGATCACGGTCCCAGAGCTGCAGAGTATCGACTTCGACAAAATCAACTTCTCTGACTTCTACGAGGATTTGATGAAGAACCAGAAAATCCCCGATACCAGCACGCAGGTCCAGCAGATTAAGGAGCGCATCGCCGCGCAGGTGAACCAGCAGGGAGGTGGTAAATGAAGCGTGTCCTCTGTGGCCTGCTCATGGCGCTGGCGAGCCATACGGCAGTGGCCGAGGAGATTGTGACGCCGGCAGAGCCGTTCACCGGCTGGTCCTGGTACAACGAGCCGAAAAAGCCGCCGGAGCAGTCCAGAAAGCCACAACAGCCTGCACCGCAGGCCATTCCGGACCTCAGCAGAATGTCCCCGATGGAGCAGGCCCGGGTACTGAAAGGGTACACACAGGAGGCGCTTAATCGCGCCATCCTGTACCCCTCGCGGGAAAACACGGCGACGTTCCTGCGCTGGCAGAAGTTCTGGACCGATCGGGCATCGATGTTCAGCCAGTCCTTTGCGGCGGCGCAGCTGAGCCACCCGGATCTCGACTACAACCTGGAGTATCCGCACTACAACAGCATGGCGCCGTTTATGCAGACCCGCGACCAGCAGACGCGGCAGAGCGCCGTGGAGCAGCTGGCGCAACAGTACGGTCTGTTCTACTTCTACCGGGGCAGTGACCCGATTGACGTGCAGATGGCGGGCGTGGTGGCGGACTTTGCGAAAACCAACGGGATTTCGCTTATCCCGGTATCGGTTGACGGTCAGGTGGCCGCCTCCCTGCCGCAGAGCCGTCCGGATACGGGGCAGTCCCGGTCAATGAATATTACGCACTTCCCGGCGCTCTACCTTGTTGACCCCCGGAGCAAGAATTACCGCGCGCTGTCATACGGCTTCATGACGCAGGATGACCTGTCTAAGCGATTCCTGAACGTGGCCACCGGCTTTAAACCGAATTCCTGAGAGTTTCTTATGACAAAAATGCTTTTACCCCTCATCCGTGATGCAGGGCGTTTTGCCCTGTTCACCCTTGTCTTCGGCCCGGCGCTGTTGCTGTACGGTATTGTGATAGCCATATCGCTGGAGGGCTCGCTGGCCGGGCAGTTTGTGAAAGAGGCGCAAACGCTAACCAAAGGCGCGCCCGACGGTAAGGTAATGCAGTGCGTTACGCATTATGAACCGGCACCACGACCCCGGCTACCTGAACCCGGCGAGGAGGCCAGTCCTCCTTCTTATCAGCTCCCGCCGATGTCGATTTGCCATCGTGAACCGGTTGACAGCGAACGCTGGACAAAGCCGATGGATGCCACGCTTTTCAACTTCTGGCTGATAGCTGCGCTCTTCGGCGCAACTCTGGGTTTTCTGACCCATCTGTATATTCATCGTCGCGCCTCTGTGCATGAGGGGCGTGATATCTTCCAAAAGGAAACACATGTATGAATGCATCCCTTGTTGCAGGACTGATTTTCTGGGGCACGATGGCGCGCGTACTGAGCGAGCTGATGACCTGGTCGGTTGAGCATACGCAGCAGGGGCTTTTATGGCTCTGCAATGGTATGTGGGCCGGGGCGGCTGGCATGGTGGTGTATGCCGTGTATCGCTGGTTCCGTGACGAAAGAGGGCAAACGCATAAGGAAGGCGACCATGAACATTAAAACCGGACTCACGGCTCTGCTGATGGCCATACCGCTGCTGGCGAACGCCGGGGCGCGCGAGGAGTTAGTGGCGCTTGAAGCGACAAAAACGGCCTCTGCTGACGCTGCAGCCGTCACCGCCTCCACCATTCCGGTTCCCGCGCCGGTAAACCTGATGTCGCTGCCGGACGGTCGCCAGGCAAACATGAAGGATTATGCGGTGGTGCTCTTTATGCAGGCGCACTGTCAGTACAGCGCGAAGTTTGACCCGCTGCTGAAGGGCTGGGCCGATGAGCATGCCATCAGGGTGTACCCGTACACCCTTGACGGCGGCGGGGACGTATCTTACCCGACCCCGATGATCCCGCGTAAGACGGACCCTAACTCTCCCATCGCAGATGAGATTGTCACCTTCTTCGGAAACGGTTTGCCAATTGCGACACCTACGGCCTTTATGGTCAACGTCAACACCCTGAAAGCCTATCCACTCACCCAGGGCGTGATGGAAATCCCCACGCTTGAAAGCCGTATGGCCAGCCTGATTCAGGCCGACCTGGATAATGTTGACCCGAAATCGCTGCCGCCGATGCCGGCAAGTGCGCAGGTCACCCCTCAGTAAGACAACCGGACTTCAACATGAATACAACATCGTATGCATTATCGCGTGCCGAGCGCGTGTGGCTGTTGTTCAGCATGACGTTGCTGGTATCTGCCGCGTTTTACGGGACGCTGGCCCATCGCGTGGTCAGCGCACTGTCCCGCCCGGAAATGACTCTTTACCTTCAGGACGTGCCGGTGCTGCTGCTCATTTCGCTGAGTGTCGGCTTCTTTTTCACTGCCACCGGGTTGTACATCTGCCGTCTGACCCTGTCCCGGAAACCCCGTGAGGAGATCGCATGAAATTCACCAGACTGAAAACCTGTGTCCGCAATGGCTTCATTAAACAGATGAAGGACTCTGAGGGGAGCAAAGAGTCCCGGCAGTGGGCGAATTTATTCACGCTGAAACTGCTGTACAGCCTTGTTTTCTTTATCTTCGCTGAAAGAATTTATGTGTGGTGGGCTGACAACACGCTGGCTGCCATGCCGGAGCCGCTTGTTCGTTCTGAACAGTTTACACTCTCGCTGCTCATCCATTATCCGCAGTATCTCCTGTGGGCGATCATGAGTGGTCTGTTTGCAGTACTGGTACTGCACTGCATTCTGTGCTGTGTGGGCAAACTTGAGGAATCCCTGTACTGCCGGATAACCCGAAAAGACAGCGGGTTGGAGCCTGAGAGAACAGAGGTGCCCAATGATTAAGGCACTGATAACGGCAGGCGCTGTCTTTCTGGCTGGGCTGGTTGCACTGCCGGCGAAGGCGGACGTCAACGGCGACCTGAACGGTTTCTTCAATAATCTGGGCTACAGCGGCAACGTGACTCAGGCACAGGCCTGGCAGGGACAGGCGGCCGGGTATTTCTCGGGTGGTTCTGTCTATCTGCGAAACCCCGTCAAAAACGTGCAGCTCATCTCAATGCAGTTGCCCTCCCTGAACGCCGGCTGCGGCGGTATCGATGCCTATCTGGGGGCGTTCAGTATGATCAGCGGCGAAGAAATCCAGCGATTCGTGAAGCAAATCATGAGCAACGCCGCTGGCTATGCCTTCGACCTGGCGCTTCAGACGATGGTACCGGAGCTGAAGCAGGCGAAAGACTTTCTGCAGAAACTGGCCAGTGACGTGAACAGCATGAACATGAGTTCATGCCAGGCCGCTCAGGGCATCATCGGCGGGCTGTGGCCAGTGACGCAGGTCTCTCAGCAGAAAATCTGTCAGGACATTGCCGGCGAAACCAACATGTTTTCCGACTGGGCGGCTTCCCGTCAGGGCTGCACCGTCGGAGGACAGGGCGACAAAGTCACGGCTAAGGCCGGGGATGCTGAGAAGGATCAGGTGCTGAAGAACAAAAACCTTATCTGGGACACCCTCAGTAAGAATGGTCTTCTCGGCAACGACCGCGCGCTGAAGGAGCTGGTCATGAGTACCGTCGGCTCCATCATTTTCAACAAGGATGGCGATGTGACAATTCTGACGCCGCTGGTTGATAACCGCGACCTGATTAAAGTCCTGATGCGCGGGGGGACGGCGAAGGTCTACGGATGCGACGAATCCACTCTGTGTCTGGGACCTGTTGTCACCAGTCTGACGATTTCTGAGTCCAACGCTCTGGTCACGCTGGTTAAAAACCTGATGCTCTCAATGCAGAACAAGCTGGTCGACGATACTGCGCTGACCGATCAGGAAAAAGGCTTTGTGAACACCACCTCTGTACCGGTGCTGAAGTATCTGACTAACGCCCAGAGTATGGGGATGAGCGCCACGTACCTTCTGCAGGTTTCCGACTTCATTGCTCAGGACCTGATGATTCAGTACCTCCAGGAGCTGGTGAAACAGGCAAGCCTGTCTCTGGCCGGCAAGAACTTCCCTGAAGAAGCAGCCGCAAAACTACGCGACAACATCATTCATGCGCAGGGACTTCTCGCTGACATGAAGCTGCAGTCAGCAGCCGATCAGAACGCGCTGGACGGTATCGACCGCAACATGCAGTACCTGCAGCAACAGGTATCCACCATTGTTTCAGGCTCCTATCAAAGCAACTATCACTGGGGTGATCGCTGATGCTTGAGATATATACCATTTATGGCGGGGGAATGTGGAAAACGGCGCTGGACGCCGTTGTCACCCTTGTCGGCCAGAATACTTTCCACACCTTACTGCGTATTGCCGGCACCTTCGGTGTGCTGGCCGTACTGCTTACCTTCATCAAACAGCGTAACCCGATGGTTTTCGTTCAGTGGCTGGCGGTCTTCATGATCCTGACTTCCATCCTGCTGGTACCGAAACGCTCAGTGCAGGTCATTGACCTGTCCGATCCCGGTGCGGTCTGGGTAACCGATAACGTACCGGTTGGCCTGGCGGCTATCGCGTCGCTGACGACCAGTATCGGGTATAAGATGGCGTCAGTTTACGACATGCTGATGGCCAGACCCGACTCGGTGACCTACAGCAAAACCGGGATGCTGTTTGGCTCGCAGATTGTGGCAGAAACCAGTGACTTCGCCACGCAAAACCCGGAGCTGGCGCAGATGCTGCCGGATTACGTGGAAAACTGTGTGATCGGCGACATTCTTCTGAATGGTAAATACACAATCAATCAGCTGCTCAATTCCACTGACCCGCTGACGCTGATAACCAGTAACCCAAGCCCTCTGCGGGGCATCTTTAAGATGACCTCCACCTCACGCCAGTTCCTGACCTGCCAGCAGGCCGCAACGGAGATACAGAAGCTCGCCAATACTGACGTCAACCCGGGGAGTGCGACGTTTACCTGGCTGACGCATAAGGTCTTCGGTAACAAACTGAACGGCGCGGCGCTCCTGTCCAGTGCAATGGGTGAGAGTTACGGGTTCTTCTATGCCGGGGGCATGACGGCCGCGCAGATCATGAAGAACAACATCACGAACAGTGCAGTACGGCAGGGGATCAAGGGTTTTGCCGCTCGCTCATCCGATACGGCTAACCTGCTTAATCTGGCTACCGAGAACGCTGCAACAAAACAGCGACTCAGCTGGGCTGCAGGTAACGAGCTGGCGACCCGCACGCTGCCGTTTGCACAGTCCCTGCTGATGCTTATCCTGGTTTGCCTGTTCCCGCTGATGATTGCGCTGGCCGCGTCAAACCACACGCTTTTTGGCCTGAACACCCTGAAAATATACGTTTCCGTTTTTATCTATTTCCAGATGTGGCCAGTGATGTTCGCCATTCTTAACTATGCCGCCAACTACTGGCTGCAGAGTCAGTCCGGGGGCACGCCTCTGGTTCTGGCCAACAAGGATGTGGTTGCGCTGCAGCATTCGGACGTGGCGAATCTGGCAGGGTATCTGTCCCTTTCCATTCCGGTGCTGTCGTTCTATCTGACCAAAGGTGCTGCGGCAATGGGCTCTCAGGTGGCAGGGAGTGTACTCAGCTCGGGCGCCTTCACGTCAGCTGGTGTGGCAGCGACCACGGCGGACGGAAACTGGTCGTTTAACAACATGTCGATGGACAATGTCAGCCAGAACAAGATGGATACCAACCTGATGCAGCGTCAGGGTCAGCAAACCTGGCAGGCGGATAATGGCTCCACGCAGACTCAGACGGCCGGTGGCCATACGGTTATCGACGGCTCGGGTGCAATGTCGAATCTGCCGGTGAACATGAAGCTCAGCCAGCTGGCCAGCAGTGGATTCCAGGAGTCCGCCCGTCAGTCGCGGGTCCAGGCGCAGACCGCCCTCGATGGCTACAACCACAGCGTGACCAGTGGCTGGTCACAGCTCTCTCAGCTTTCTCATCAGACCGGTACCAGCGACAGCCTGACCAGCGGCAGTGAAAACAGCCAGGCCACTAATGCAACGCGCGGTGCTGGCATGATGTTGTCTGCCGCTGAAAGTTATGCGAAAGCAAACAACATCTCGACGCAGGAAGCCTATAACAAACTGATGGATATCAGTAATCAGGGTTCTATATCTGCAGGCATTAAAGGAACGGCCGGAGGGGGGCTTAATCTGGGTGTTGTTAAGTTAGGTGCTGAAGGAAGTGTTTCAGGCGATTTGCGGCATTCGACGGGCAGCTCAAGAGGAATCCAGAATTCAGATTCCCATTCGCAAGATATGCGGCATGATCAGAACAGCCAGGCAGTTAATGACTTCCGCCAGGGTATGGATATGGTTAAAAGCAGCCGTATCACCGATGGCGCGAATCATTCCGAAAATGCAGCAAGCAGTAATGTTCAGCAGCTGGCCGCAACACTCAATGATGCTGAAAGCCAGTACCATCAGTACACCACCAGTTCTACACAGAGTAGCGAGTTCAGTCGGATGGCCACCGTTGCGCAGAATCAGAGCGCAAGCCTCGATACGAACTATACGCAGGAGTTTGTGGACTGGGCGGCTAATAAATACGGTGATAAGGCCCAGTCCATGCTGACAAGTGCGCCGTCGGCGCGAGAAGCTGCGATGGAATTCGTAAATGAGCGTCTCAAACCTGAAATTATGGGGGATTATCAGCAGGGTCGTTCAGATCTTACCAGCGGCCAGGAGCATGCAGCATTCAGTGGTGAGCATATTGTTCAGCCAGCGGGCGGCAGTCAGCAGGTATCAGGTTCATCTGGTCATGATGCTGGAGTCAGTTACAGCTCTCAGAATGGTGGTGCTCATAGCTCGGGAGGTGTTGGCGGCGAAAAAGTACGTGGTGATGCTATGCAGGAGTCCTATAGAGAAAATCAGGCTAAGTTGCATGAACATTCTACGCAGGATTTTGGTCCTCAGAATGAATTACAGCGCCGAGTGGCGGAACAAAGATCTGAAAATGAGCATAAAATCAACGAATCTGCTGGAGAAATTGATAAAAAACAATCCACTGTTCAGGCATCCAGTGATATCCTGAAAGGAGAGAATTTAAACGCAACCGGTAATTTCAAAATTCAACGAAAAGAAGCCGAGATTGACCAGCAGACGCCAGTTATAGACAGTGCTGAAAAAAGGAAGTTAGAAGAGCAGTTGCTGGAATTGAGGAAAAGAGCCGGCTAGGAGGATAAATGCTAAAGGCTAATCTATGCAGAATTTCGTACATTCCTGTATTTAGTATATATGCTGCTATTCCACTCATTCATGATGTAATACCTAACCATAACGGGTATTACAGCGAGGATTGGATCGCATTGGCAGGGATGTACGCGTTAGGCACATTGATATCCTTACCATTGTTCTATCTTCTTAAAAAAGCGGATAAGAGCGGCAGTGGTGTTTCAATTGCCTCGCTCTTTCCACGCTTGCTTGCTTCAATTTTCGCGCAAGTAATATGTCTCTATTTCCTCTGGGAAAATTCAGTATATCTTTATCTGTCGATGTCCACAGTTATGGTTCTTTCCGCCGTTTTATTTGGGGCTGGAAGGAAGGGGTTAAACCTCTTGAAGGATAAAGATACAGGCAATGTCTATGAAATACGCGGGAGTAAAGCGTATAGACTCTCAGATGAAATGGCCGCCAGATATCAAACAAGTATGTCTGGCAAGGGAATAGCATTGGCTGAGTTTTCATCGAGCCAATATTCAGGGCTAGACACAAATTCATCTGTTCTACCTATCAATTTCGGTGCGAGTCATACGGATATCAGTCAAGGGATTGCTATAAATCCTTCGTCAGGAATGCCAATGGTTGGTGGCATTTCTGGCCTGGATATACACGGAAACAGTTGGGGAACAAACTTCAACGAACCTTCAAATACGTATGACCCTAACCGGGGATACTGAGAGTAAGGGGGCAATGGCCCCCTTAATTTTTGTAGTAATCTAAGCCAATCATCTATTTAACCTAAATTCCCTTTCAAATCAGCCGATAACGTCTCTGTTAGCTATATCTCGCTAACGGGGACGTTTATCTATGCACAGGATGAATTCATGAAATTAAAACAATTAGCCGTTGTAGGTCTGATCGCTTCTACTCTCGCTCTGTCAGGTTGTGGCGCCATGTCCACTGCGGTGAAGAAACGTAATCTTGATGTCAAAACCCAGATGAGTGAAACCATCTGGCTGGAACCATCATCAGAGAAGACTGTTTATTTGCAGATCCGTAATACCTCTGACAAGGACATGTCTGGTCTGCAGGCACAAATTACAAATGAACTGGCCGCGAAAGGTTACCGCGTCACCAGTTCTCCTGACACCGCCTACTACTGGATTCAGGCAAACGTGGGCTTTGTTGAATAAATCAGATTTCGGGTAAGTCTCCCCCGTAGCGGGTTGTGTTTTCAGGCAATACGCACGCTTTCAGGCATACCTGCTTTCGTCATTTTGTTCAGCGCTCGTACCAGGGCCATAGCCTCCGCAACCTGACCATCGTAGTCACGCAGCGTCAGTGAACCCCCGAACAGCTGTTTTACCCGGTACATCGCCGTTTCCGCTATCGAGCGACGGTTGTAATCTGTTGTCCATTTCCACCGCGCATTACTCCCGGTCATTCGCTGATTAGCCACTGCACGGTTACGGTCTGCATATTCACCGGGCCAGTAACCCGCACCTTTTCGGGGAGGGATAAGCGCGCTGATTTTCTTACGCCGCAGTTCATCGTGACAGAGCCGGGTATCGTAAGCTCCATCGGCGGCGGCTGACCTGATTTTCCGGTGGGTTTGCCGGATTAACCCGGGGAAGGCCTCTGAGTCCGTAACGTTGTTCAGCGACAGGTCAGCGCAGATGATTTCATGTGTTTTACTGTCAACTGCCAGATGCAGCTTACGCCATATACGACGGCGTTCCTGGCCATGCTTTTTGACTTTCCACTCGCCTTCACCGAAGACCTTCAGCCCGGTGGAATCAATTACCAGGTGTGCGATTTCACCCCGGGTGGGCGTTTTGAAACTGATATTAACCGACTTTGCCCGCCTGCTGACACAGCTGTAATCCGGGCAGCGTAGCGGAA
>ERZ773242.680-NODE-680-length-38505-cov-11.704993_pt1 | contig 38505 bp, 35 predicted proteins | sample MGYA00511077_ERZ773242 | MGnify/ENA primary metagenome ERZ773242 (study PRJEB29015, sample SAMEA2737754) | human gut metagenome | biome: human gut; feature: human-associated habitat; material: faeces | place: China | collected 2012 ... | reverse complement strand
GCGATGAGACCTTTGCCCGTCGTCGTGCGGTTCAGCGTCCGGTCGTGGCAGACCACCAGCACGCTGTCGGAGGTCAGCGCAAGGTCGATCTCCACGATGTCAGCGCCCATGCCGATCACCGACTCGATGGCCGCCAGGGAGTTTTCGGGGTAGTTGCGCCAGTCGCCGCGGTGGCAGGCGACGAGGACCTTCCGCGAGGAGGGGTTGTGGATCTCAGCCACGATGCCCTCGGCCCGGCTGGCGGGGGCGGAAGCGGAACTCGCACAAGCACCGAAGAGGAAAAGGGACGCAAGGAAAATCAATAATCTTATCATCATATTCGGGTTATTTGTTTTTTACTGTTTCGTATTGTTCGTAATCGGTCGGAAGCACCCAGTTCGACTGTTCCCACGGAATGATCTCCCCACTGACGGTCCGTTCGTAAATCCGGTCCTTTCCCGGCTTGTCATAAGGATAGCGGTCGAACAGGTCGCCGTCGCCCGTCATCCGCGGGTCCCCCTGCTCGCGCAGGGTCCGGAAAAGTTCGGCCCGCAGGGAGTCTGCCAGAATCCGGCACGAAATCTCCCCGATGCGGTTTGCGAGGCACTCCCGGTCCGTTTCGACATGATACAGCTCTTCTGCCGGACGCTGCCCCATCGACAATTCGTAGTAACGATTGTCCTGCCCGCTGCGTTTCAGTTGCAGAATCGCGGTTTTAGTCGGGGAACTGTCGATGTCGCGGTAGCCCGTTTCCGGATTGCCGCCGGGCAGCAGCCACGGTTTGAGGTTGCACAGATAGAGCCAACCGCCCCGTACAATCCCCCGGATCGGATAACCCTGGTCACCGGGGCGTCCGTTGTCGTGCCGCTCGCGGCCCAGCAACGCCCGTTCGCGCAACGCTGCACAAGGGTCCGGCTCATTCCGCAACAGCGGCACGAGGCTCCCGCCCGGAAGCGGCGCCATCCCGGCCGCCGAAGGGTCCGTTCCGGCAATCTCCAGAATGGTCGGTGCGATGTCCACGAACGAGACGTAAACCGCCTCCCGGCGTCCGGGACTATTCACTCCCTGCCGCCACATCATGGCCAAAGGCATGTGATGGGCATACTCGTACTGTGTCCCTTTGGCACGCGGGAACGGCATTCCGTTATCCGACGTGACGATGACAAGCGTGTTGTCCAACTCCCCGAGTTCTTCCAGCCGGGCCAGCATCAGCCCCAACTGCCGGTCGTAGTGTTCGAGCTCAAACCCATAGTCCAGCATGTCGTTGCGCACCGTCTCGTTGTCGGGCCAGAAGGCCGGAACGCGATCTATTTCCGCAGTTGTCCGGCCGCCTTTGGCCGCTCCGCTTCCGTATTCATAACGACGGTGCGGCTCGCGGCAGCCGAACCAGAAGAACCACGGCCGCGACGCATCCTCCCGCGAGGAGAGGAAATCGGAGAAGTTCGCCGCATAATCCGTAGCGAGTATCTCGGGAGTCGGAGGCGTCAGTTTCCGGCTCTGCCACGCTTCGCCCGTCAACTGCCGCTTCCGGCCGTCTTTCATTCCGGGATTACCCGGGGCCCACCCTTTACCCGTAAAGGCTACGTCGTAACCTGCCTCTTCGAGCGCTTCGGTAAAGACCTTGATATCCTCGGGAAAATGACAGATGTGGTTGCCCGCCTCGCCCAACTGCCACGAGTAACGCCCCGTAAGCAGCGACGCACGCGAAGGGGCCGACTTGGCATTCGGAGTATAACAGTTCTCGAACAATATGCCCCGGGCGGCAACGCTGTCGAAAACCGGAGTCGAAACCCATCCACAGCCGTAGGCCCCGAAATGAAGCCATGCTGCATCGTCGGCGATGCAGAACAGAATATTCGGACGTTGCATGGTCTTATCCTGACCATGAACAGGGACCAATCCGCCCAATACGGCAGTTCCCAAAAATAAGAAATCACGTTTCATAAATCACATGTTGTCCCTTGCGAACCCTTCGGCATCTCGGAAACCGAAAGAAATGACACGTCCATTACCAGCTTATATCGGTCGTATAATGGTTGCCGAACCGGTCGGTCGTTTCGATCGTCGCCGAAGTCGCTCCCTCCGACGGTTCGATGCTGAACATATGCGGCGTGGACGATTTCTCCAAAACCGTATACTGATCCTTGTACAGGAACCAGAGGTAATTGGCATAACCGTCGTAGGTCGTTCCCTTCGTCATTGCAACCTTCGTCTTGCCGTTGTCCGTATAATAGACGGGGCCCCAGTGAGCGTCATGGTTCCATACATTGGCATATACTTTCCGATCGCTGTAATAGACCCCGCTGCCGGGATCGAGCTCCCCGGGATAATAGGCCCGTATCTGATACTCTTTGGTCAGATTCAGCGTTTTGCCCTCTTCATAGTTGCAAGGTTTGTAATACCACGAAATGTTTTCACCTTCGACTTCGATCACCATGTAGCCGCGCGGCGTGCCGCAGCTGTTGACACTTGCATTCAACCCCAGCATGCCGGTCGAACGGCCCAGAATATGCGACTCGACGTTGGCGAACCTCGATCCTGTCTCTTCGGCAGCATAAGCGTAATTGAAGTGGTAGTGCTGATGTCCCGCCCAGGAGTGGACATATTTGTAGCCGGAAAACAGGTTCGTATAGGCCGTGGCATTGAGGTCCGTCGATGAGGGATTGTAGTCGATCTTCTTGTAGAGCGACGAATGGGCGCAGACCATCAGCGTTTTGCTCTTGTCGATATGCGCCAGATGACCGCGGAGCCATTCGAGCGTTTCGTCAGAAAGCCCATTCTGATAAGCTCCCGTCGCGCTGCTGGAAAGCGCCGAATTATCCTTCATGTTGATGTCGTCGAGGAAGATGTAGTGCAGCTGCCCCAGGTCAACGGCATAGTTTGTCGGCCCAAGGTATTTTTCATATTCCGCTACGGCCAGGTCGTCGCTCGCGGCATTCTGGATGTGGTCGTGGTTGCCGATCACATGAAACACCGGAAACGAAAAATCCTTGATACCGTTGCAATAGTCTTCCCACAGACTCATGTTGTTGTGCACCATATCGCCCAGGCAGATACTGTACACCGGACGGTCGGTGATCGTCGCGGCGAGTTCCTTCATGTCGGTACACATGTCTTCGTAAATGTCGATCGAATGGAACAGATACTGGTCCGTTCCGGCATTCCGGGCGCGGATCTGCGGATCGGCCGTCATCAGAATCGTATACCGGTCATCTGAACCGGTGCGTTTCATCAGCATGAAATCAGCCTTGAATTGCTTCTCGTTTTCGGGAATCCGCTGCCAGAACTGGGGAATTCCGTTCTTCGACGGAACTTCATAACCGGCCGGAATCGTGACGAACACGAACCGACGAAGCTTCAGGTCGCTGAACAACTGCCAATTGCCTTTCGCATCGGTTTCAGTAGTCTGCATGCCGTCACTGACAAGTACGCCCGCTATCGGTTTGCCGTAGTTGTCCTGAACCGTACCATAGAGCGCGGCCTCGCTGTTAAATTCTCCCTCGGACGAATTTCCGCCCAAATTGATTTTTGTGGCAAAGTCGTCCGCACAACCGCACAGACATAACGCCCCGATAATGAATAGAAAAATAAAAATACGCTTGTTCATTGGTTTCAATTTTAAATGGATAAAAACGGCCCCGAAAGATCACCCTCCAGGGCCGTTTTACAAACATGAATGAAGGGTTAGTCCGCCAGAACCGGGTAGGTGCCCGAACTCTTCCAACGGCGGAGTACCACGCCTTCGGGTTTCTGGCTGAACGTCGCACTGTTGAAAATATCCACGCCGGCATTCAACGCCTCGACGAAGCTGCCGTACTCCGTGTTATTCGAGGGTACGCTCACGCTGCCCGACATCATCTCTCCGAGCGAGAGGGCTCTGGAAGTCTGCGTCGGCCATACCGAAGGAACATTGCTGCCGGTGTTTTTCGCTCTTCCCACAGCGACGCCGACCGCTGAATTGCCGTAGATGTTCTGCAGGTTGCTCTTCTTGACGTATCCGACAGCTCCGCCGTACATGCCCCCGGAGACAACGGTCGCCGTTGTCGTATAGCAGTTGACGGCAAACGAGTCACTGCCACCGTAACCGATGATGCCGCCGGTATTGGGCCCCGATGAAACGAGCGACTCCATCCAGCTGTAACAGTTGATGACGAAGGCTTTTGCATTGGTGTTGCCGCCCGTGATGCCGCCGGCATTCTCGCCCGATGACGAGATGTTGCCGCCCAACACTGCGCAGTTGACGATAACCGAGTTGTTTTCGCCCGCAATGCCGCCGACACGCTTCACACCCGTGAGCGTGCCTTTCACGAAGTATACGCCGTCGAGCGTTCCGTTGTTGCGCCCGGTCATGCCGCCGATCCGGTTGCCGTTCGAGGTGAGGGTAGCTTCGATTTTGAGATCCTTGACCGTACCCGAATTAATGCGGATGACGCCGAAGATGGCAGCATCCGCGTCGATGTCGGCCTCCGCAACCGTGCGGGTCGCCGTAATGCCCTTCAGCGAGTTGCCGTTGCCGGTGAGCTGACCGGAGAAGCTGTCCCATGCGATGAAGTTCTTACCGCTGAAATCGATATCGTTCGTCACCAGATAGTAGTCCCCGGCTTTATAATCGCCCGGCTGGGTGCCGTTGATCGACTGCGCGATCTCGTTCCATCGGTCGGCGGTGGCAATCTGCCACGGGTCGCTCTCGCTGCCGGAGCCGATGCCCTCGTCGCCTGCTACGAAGATTTTCTTCGAAACCTCGCTGCTTGCACCCCGGTCATCAGTCACCTGAAGCGTCACATCGAACGTGCCGCCCTTCGTGAAGGTATATTTGACCGAAGCTTCGGTAGAGGTCGTATTATCGGGAAGGGTCCACCGGCGGGCGACGATCTCGCCATCGGAATCGACCGATGTGTCGGTAAAGGTTACTTCGGTATCCACAACCACCGTTTCCGGAGTATACGTGAAGGATGCCGAGGGCGCCAGATTGGCGGCCTTGACGACAATGGTCCGTTTGGTCGAGCTGCTGTTGCCGTCGGCGCCGTAGACCGTCAGCGTAACGACATATTCGCCGGCCTCCTTGTACATGACAGGGTCCGGAGCAGCCTCTTCCGACCAGTTTCCCAGTCCGGCGAATCCGAAATGCCAGAAATAGCCGCTGATCTCCGTGCCTTTGGCCGTTGAATTGTCGGTAAACTGTACGGCATCGACGCCGGCGATAATCTCTGCGCCGTCATCGAACGTGAAATCGGGGGTAAGGACCGAATCGAAAATCGGCCCCACCTCTTTGTCGTCGGAACATGCGGTTATCAAAACCAAACATGCGACGCATAGCAACGATATGATTCTTTTCATGGTTTCAGTCTGTTAAAATTTTTCAAATGTCTAACGGGTTGCCTCTCTACGACGGATACCCGTGCAACCGAGCAGGAATGCCTGAAGAATTAACGAGAATCTTTTCATGTCCCGAACCGTTTAATTGCTTCCGTATCCCGGATTCTGATAAAGGCCTTCGGGATTGAGAATCCGTTCGTTGTAGGGAATAGGCAGTAACAAGTCTTTCAACGAAAAATTGGAATTGATCGCGCTGAAGTGCTCCAGCATCTCCATACGATCGTACATACGCAGCAAATCCTGCCAGCGGAGCCCCTCCTGCATGAATTCGTGCAGGCGTTCATCGTAGATGCCCTGACGCAGGTCGCTCCCCGACCAATCGCCCAGCCCGGCACGCTCACGCACCTTGTTCAGCCAGGTTTTCGCCAATGTTTCCTCTTTCGACCAATAATAGGCTTCAGCCAGCATCAGCGCCACATCGGCATAACGCAGCACAATCCAGTTGTTGCCTCCATACCCGTTGGCGCCGCATTCCAGATCGGCATACTTCATGGTGTGATAGTAAGTCTGCCCCGCCTTGTTCGTTGCCCGCAGGAAAGAGCGGCGGACATCGCCCGGCTCGAATGAATCATAGACAGCCTGTATCGTGACGTTCTGCATCTCGCCTTTTCTCTGCGAGGTGACGCCCGCTCCCTCAGGACCGTACATATAATTCCACACCGATCCCAGGTCGGCGTTCCCCTGAATATAGTTGACCTGGAAAATATTTTCCGCACACGACTTCTGCGTAGAGAGGTCCCAGACGGAGGAATAGGAAACCGACGAGAGTTCGCCGAACTTGCGCAGATCCCAGGCAGCAGTCAGTTTCCCGATCGCCTGTCCGAGCAATTCGGATTTCGAGCCGATGAAATCTTCATCGCAAGCCTGCTGCAACAAGGCTTTGCCCCAAAGTGCCCATGCGGCAGCCTTACTGACCTTGCCGCATGCCGAGGCAGGTTGCACATCAAGCAGGGGGCTTTCGGTCACATATTTCAGGTCGTCGAAAATGGCCTGGTAGATTTCGGCCTTCGGGCGGCGGTAATTGTTGGCCCGAACCTCTTCCGTACTCTCCAGAACCTTGAGCACCAATGGCACGTCACCCCACTCGGTTACCAGCCAGTAGTAAGACAAAGCGCGCAGGAACCGGGCTTCGGCTTCATACGTATCGCGGGCCGAAGGAGTAGCATAACTGACATCCCCCAGATGGGCGAAGAGCGTATTGGCGCGCGAAATGATCTTGTACAACTGCGAATAACGGTTGTAAACATAGACATTCTCCTCGGTAAGCGTATAATTGTAGAACTGATAGGGAATGCCGCTGTTGGCGCCGCTGTTGGTTACGACGGTCGCATTGGCGCGCACATCGGTAAAATAGTGATAGTTATCGGCAACATAACTTTGCGTCAGCGAGGTGTAGACGCCGTTAAGCGATGCGACAATGTCCTCTTCGGAAGTATAGTAATTGCCGACTGTCACTGAATTGGGATTATATTCGTCGAGAAAATCGCACGCAGTCAGCATAGCCGACGCTGCAAGAAGAATAAACAGATGACTGATTCTCATAACAGAACGGATTAAAACGTTAAATTTAAACCTACCGAGTAGATACGCGACAGCGGATAGCAACCCCAGTCGAATCCGGGCATCAGGTTGCTGCTCTTGTACGAAACCTCGGGGTTGTAACCGCGGTAGTCGGTAATAGTGAAGAGGTTGTCGCCGCTGACATATACCCGGCACGATTCGACCCCGATCTTCCGGAGCAGACGTTTGGGCAACGTATAGCCTAACGTAATGTTCGAGCAGCGGAAATAAGAGGCGTCCTCCACATAGTACGAAGAGAGTTTGAGAGATTGGTTCGTCACCGAGATCCGCGTGGCGATGGGTACGTTGTTGCGCCCCGGATTCGTATCCGACACATAACGGTCGGCGGCAATCGCATACTGGTTCGACGATCCTTCCACGTTGAACAGATAGTAATCCTGGAAATTGATCACCTCACCGCCGTACGAGTAAGTGAAGCTCGCTCCCAGATCGAAGCCTTTCCACGAGAGGCTGGTCGAGAAGCCGCCCGTAAAGTCGGGATAAGCGTTCCCCAAAATCGTTTTGTCGTTCGTGTCGATGACGCCGTCGCCGCTCACGTCTTTCCAGATCGTATTGCCGTAGGACAGATCGTCGAGCGCATAGCTGGGTACGGCAGGCCCTTGCAGCGTGTAGCCGGCAGGGAACTTGCTGCCGTTGGCCAGATAAACCGCCCGGTCCTTCAGCGCGTTCTTGTAATCGAGTTCCGACATGATGCCGACGGCCTTGTAGCCGTAGAACGACCCAATGGGATAGCCTTCTTTGGTAATATGCGATTGCACGGAACGCTCCGATGTGGAGAGAATGTCGTCCAGTCCGCCCAAACTAACCACTTTGTTACGGTTGATCGAAATATTCGTGCTGACATTCCACTTTACCTTGCCGGTCAGCAATCGGGCGTCGACCTGCAGGTCGAAACCACGGTTGCGGATCTTCGCATCGGTCATGTTGGTCGTTGAAGAGGTGAACCCGGAAATCGCGGAGATCGGTGCGTTATAGAGGATGTCGGTCGAGATGGAGTTGTAATAGTTGGCAATCACATTCAACCGGCTGTTGAAAAATCCCAGGTCCAGACCTATGTTGGTCTGCGTCGTCGTTTCCCATCCGAGTTCCGAATCGGCAAACCCGCCGAGACGGGAAGTGGATACGGCCGTCGTGCCGAAAGCATAACTTCCGGTCGAGATACCTGCAATGCTGGAATAATTGCCGATGTCGTTGTTGCCGCTCTTACCCCAGCTGGCACGGATACGGACCGTAGCAATGTTTTCGAGCGCATCTTTCAGAAACGGTTCGTTCGAGATCGTCCAGCCTGCCGATACCGACGGGAAATATCCCCAGCGGTTATTGACGCCGAAACGCGACGAACCGTCGGTGCGGAACGTTCCGGTCACGGTGTAACGGTCGTCGAACGAATAGTTCAGACGCGCCAGATAGGACATCATCGACCAAGCCGCTTTGCGGGTTTCATAAAGCGATACGTCCGAATCTTTCGGGCCGTGGGCTGTCACCTCGTGGATGCGGTCGTCAGCGAATCCCGTAGCCTGGACACCGAGTCGGTCGTAGGTCTTGCGCTGAAGCGTATAGCCGATGAGCGCATCGACGTGATGGCGTCCGAGCTGTTTCTTGTAGCTTGCCGTGAACTCCCCGAGCCGGTCGATATCGTAGGTCGAGCTCGAGCGGGCGATATTGTAGGAGGCCAGTTCGGGCCCATAGGCGGGCGTGCTGTTTCGGCCTATGCTCATCGGCCGGTAGTAGAAATAGCGGTAGTTGTACCACTGCTGTCCCAGTCGCGCCGAGATCTTCAGATCGGGCAATGGTTCATAGACCAGGTTGAAGTTCAGGTTGTGGCGCGAAGTCTTCTCCGAAATATCCAGTTCGTTGGCGATGACGAGCGGATTTTCGGGGAAATTGATGCCCCAGTCCGTCACCATCCGGATCATGGCGCTACGAGCGTAATCGCCGTTCTCCTCATAGGCCGGCAGGTTGGGCAGATACATGAGCATACTTTGAATAACACCGTCATTGATCATACGCCCTTCCGCCTGTACCACTTTGTTTTTGACGTCGTACATCGAATAGCTCAGGCTGGCCGAAAAGTGCTTGGTGATCTGTGCATCGAGATTCAGACGGGCATTAATGCGATTGTGATTCGAGGGGGCGATAATACCATCCTGATCCATGTAGCCGACGCTGGCCATGTAGCGAATAGCCTTGGAACCTCCCGTCACCGAAATGTTGTGGCGCATCATTCCGGCGTTGCCGAACACCTCGTCCTGCCAGTCGGTATTGTACTGCTGTTCGACAGGCGTCCGGGTCGTAAAATCGTAGAACATGGGGTGGATACCGACATCGGCGAGCGAAAATCCCTTGGCCGAACGAATCGTATTGTCGTCGTTGGGACTCCACGCAATGCCGGCGGCCGTCGCTTTCCGGCGATAGGAATCGTTGCGCGAAGCAATGTACAGGTCCCGGAATTGGTTCGCATCCAACAGATCGACCTTACGTTCGAGCTGCTGAATACCATAAGAGAAATCGTAGCTGATCTTGGCGCGCTCGCCCTCTTTGCCGCGTTTGGTTGTAATCAGCACGACGCCCGAAGCGCCGCGCGAACCGTAGATTGCAGCCGAGGCGGCATCTTTCAGAATGTCGATGCTCTCGATATCGCCCGGATTGATGTAAACATCCTCCGAGGCAGGATAACCGTCGACAACATACAGCGGATCGCTGCCAGCCGAGAGCGAGTTGACACCCCGCACACGTATCTGCACGCCCTCACCCGGCGCGCCGTCGGCCTGCCGGACCTCCACGCCGGCGACCTTGCCGGCAAGCGCCTGCGCCATGGTGGGCGTCGTTGTCGTCAGTTCGCTGGCTTTGACACTCGCTATCGAGCCCGTAAAGTCGCTTTTGCGCATGGGCGTATAGCCGACAACGAGCACATCCGAGATTTGTTGGCTATCCTCTTTGAGCGTAATGTCGAAGCGAGTGGCGCTGCCGACCCGAACATCCGCCGGGGCATACCCCAAATAGTTGATTTCCAGAACAGCCTGCGAAGCGGGGGGGGGTACCTGGAGCGAAAACCGGCCCTCTGAGTCCGTGCTGATCCCGATCGTCGTACCTTTCACGACTACGGCTGCTCCGACAACCGGGTTGCCGGCCGCATCGCGTACGACACCGGAAATCACAGCAGGCTTCTTCGCCTCGGCTTCAGAGCGTCCGTTCTTCAGTACAATGTTCGAGCCCTGGACCGTATAGGATACATTTGTTCCCCGGAGCATGGCGTCAAGCGCCTCCTGCAGCGGACGATTCACGACCTGTACCGTAACAATGCGTTTCACATCCACGTTCTCGGCGCTTCCGAAAAGATATTTCGTCTGACGCTCAATCTCATTCATAACCTGCTCCATACGAACCTTTTCCATACGAATAGTCACACGAACGTCTTGCGCGTGAATGTCGGTTACGGGATATGCGATGGGCAGAACGAATAAAAGAATTAACAAACTAATTCGCTGAATAATCTTTTTATTCATACTTTTGTTGAATTAAAGTTCAATTTTGAGAAAAGGTTGATCATTTTCCGATTGGACTCCGGCCTGCAGGTGTTTGCCCGCCTGCAGGTTTTTTCACGTCCGACCGGAAAGGCAATGGTGGATCGTTCGGTCATTTCTTCATAGGCAATTTTCGTTTGGGGGTGGTATTAAACTTTATGAAACCATCACTGGATGATAATTCTGTTCCGGTCGTGATCGTATTCGTAGGTAAAATCAGAGGCGAGCTGCAACACGCGTAAAGCATGTTCGATTCCCTCTGAAATGCGGATTTTGAGGCGTCCATAGGCCACTTTCGGAAGCGTAGCGCATCGGATTTCAATCTCGACGTCATAATATTTCCTGAGTTTCTCAACGACCTCATCGAACGAGTCGTTCCGGAACGACAGAATACCCTCTGTCCATAGATACTCGTCGCAATTCTCAAGTTCGTCCACATACAAGTAGCCGTTTTCGAGCCGGACGACCGTATTGGGTTCCATGACGACCTGCTCGCTGGTCCGATGGTTGCGGACGGACACACGGCCTTCGAACAATGCCGTCGAGAACCGGCCTTTCGCCTCGTCGGCAATCACATTGAAATCGGTTCCCAACACTTGGACATCGTAAGCGAATGTTTCCACGACGAAAGGCTGTTTTTCGTTGTGGCTGACATCGAACCGGGCCTCTCCGACAAGTTTGACCCGACGCTCTTTGCTACTGAAAATCGCAGGGTAGATAAGCCGGCTTCCGGAATTCAGATCGACCTCCGAACCGTCGTTGAGTGAAATCCGAACGTGCTGGCCCGCCGGAGCTTCGATGACGGTCTGCTGTTCGGCCCAACCGTTCAGCCGGTGGGCAAAGAATGCATAGTTACCCGCAAATCCGACCAACAGAGCGGCTGCAATGCCTGCCGCATACCGACGGAAAGAGGTGAGCCTTGCAGAACGTCGGGCCGGCTGCGTCGTTTCAGATTCGCACAAAATGCTCACGAGATACATCGAATGCACGTCGTTCAGTCGTCGCTGATGCTCCTCGGGGTTCTCATCCAGCCATGCGGCAATTCGGTCGTTCTCATCGGCCGTAGTCTCTCCGGCACAGAACCGGAACAACCGGGCGTTTGTAATCTCTTCTTTCATTTTCATGGGCTCTATCTGATAATAAAGATGCACGACCGGCCCCGTTTCCCCCACAAAAAGAAGCGAATTGTGTAAATAATTTTTTTTAATATATTTAATCCGTTGAAACGGCATCAATTAGACACATACCCCCAACTTCCTTGCCCTGCGCTTTCCGGAACCACTTTGCATGCTGCCTGTACAAGCACAATTTTATTTTCATAATTTCTTCCGGGAAAATATTATATCTTTGTGTATAGAATCTTCTCTATGGACACAGCTTCGTCGTTCTCACAACAACTTTTCGAGCAGTTATTCCGCCAATACAAGCGGAAATACCTGCTCATAGCCAACAGCTATGTGCGTGATTCCAAAACGGCCGAAGACATCGTGCACGACAGTTTCATGGCCGTATGGGAACACCGCTACGACATCACCGGAACGAACATCGAAGCCTATCTGTATAAAGTCATCCGGAACAACTGCCTGATGTATCGCCGAAACCGGCAAATCGGGCAGGCCGTCTACGAACAAATCAAACTCAAAGAGCGCAGCACGATGGATTACTATACCCGGGCCATCGAGAGCTGCGACCCGGACACCCTGTTCCAAGACGAAATTCTCGAAATATGCCGGGCACAACTCGAGCAAATGCCGGAACTTACACAACAGATATTCAAGGCCCGGCGGCTGGAGGGAAAGAGTTACAAGGAGATTGCCGAGCAGTTCGGCATTCCGCAGAAAAAGGTCGATAAACAACTCCAACAGGCAGTTATCAAGTTGCGTCGCGCGTTGAAAGACTTCTTTTCGATTATCTTCACCATGTAACAGGAAGAATCCGCCTCCGAAGTGAAATCAGGGTCGCAGATAAATCGGCAATGCTTTCCTATCCGAATACGGATATTGTCCGGATGGCGGTTGATACGGTCGGCTTCGAGGCTTTTGCCTTTGGTTCTTCCGCCCTTCACTTCCCACAGAAGGGAGGAGGGCTGAATTTGGCGCTGAACCGGGCGATCGTACCGTTGCCCATGCCAGGAATAGCCGGCCAAGGAATTGCAAATAAATCTCTTATGCAAGACATAGCAAAACAGACGAGGTAACGATCCGAAAACCGTAACCTCGTCTGAAATTACCTTATCTGTTTGGAATTTCCCGAAAAAGAAACCCGATGCAAATATCAATTCGCTGAAAATTTAACATTTGCACCCGCCTGCCCTCTCGGAAAACGGACGGACGGAATTTTCGGTCCGGTCCGTCCGGAGATTCGGGCGACGGTGCGGCGGATGCGCCGCAATCATTGAAAACTACTCTTCGTCGGCCTCCTTCATGGTGTGGTAAACGTTCACCACGTCGTCGTCCTCTTCGAGCTTCTCGACCAGCTTCTCGACCGATTCGCGGCCCTCGGCGTCGAGCTCCTTTACGTCGGCCGGAATCCGCACCGACTCTCCGGAAACGATCTCGAACCCCTTGTCGTCGAGCCACTTCTGAATGGCGCCGAAAGATTCATAGGGAGCGTAGACCGTGATGCCGTCCTCCTCGGGATAGAACTCATCGACACCCAGGTCGATCATCTCCAGCTCCAGTTCTTCGGGATCGACGCCCTCGGCGGCGCGGAACTTGAAGACGCACTTGTGGTCGAACAGGAATCCGACCGAACCGCTGTTGCCCAGCGTGCCGCCGCACTTGTTGAAATACATGCGCACATTGGCCACCGTACGGTTGGTGTTGTCCGTGGCGGTCTCGACCAGGAACGCGATGCCGTGGGGGCCGTATCCTTCGTAGATCACCTCCTTGTAATCGGCGGCGTCCTTCTCGGTGGCACGCTTGATGGCGCGCTCGATATTCTCCTTGGGCATGTTCTCGGCCTTGGCGTTCTGAATCAGAATGCGCAGGCGGGTATTGCCCGACGGATCGGAGCCTCCGGCCTTGACGGCGATCTCGATCTCCTTGCCCAGTTTGGTGAAGGTGCGGGCCATATGGCCCCAGCGTTTCAATTTTCGCGCTTTGCGATACTCAAAGGCTCTTCCCATACGATTATCGTTTTTTCAGTTATTTTCTTTCGTGGTGCAAAGGTATAAAATTCGCAGAAAAAAACGGTAATCTCGTTCAAAAATATTCGCCCCGAAACCGCTAATAGACGTAACTGATCTCCGCAGACCGAGAAAAAGAAATATCGGCGGGAGGAGAGATATTTCACCATATTTATGTAATTTTGCGCCGTACAATACATATATGGATATGGAAATCAAAAGCCGTTTCGACCATTTCAATATCAATGTCACGGACCTCGCACGAAGCCTCGACTTCTACGACAAGGCGCTCGGGCTGAAAGAGGTCGGCCGCAAGGAGGCATCCGACGGATCGTTCGTGCTGGTGTATCTCGGCGACGGGCAGACCCCGTTCCGCCTCGAACTGACGTGGCTCCGCGACCACGCCGCAACGCCCTACGAACTGGGCGAAAACGAAAGCCACCTCTGCATGCGCGTCGCGGGCGACTACGACGCCATCCGCGAATATCACCGCGAAATGGGGTGCGTCTGCTATGAAAACCTCGATATGGGGCTCTATTTCATCAACGACCCGGACGACTACTGGATCGAAATCCTGCCCGTCAAATAACCATGCAGAAGGAGACCGACTTACAGAAAGAGGTTGACGAAGCCGTGCGCGTGATGCGCGCGGGCGGAATCATCCTCTACCCCACCGACACGGTCTGGGGACTGGGCTGCGACGCTACGAACGCCGCCGCCGTAGAGCGTATCTACAAACTCAAGCGCAGCGAGAACAAGAAGTCGATGCTCGTGCTGTGCGCCTCGGCCGACATGGTCGTGCGCTACGTCAACAAGGCTCCCGGCATCGCTTTCGAGGTGATGGAGCTGGCGACGAGCCCCCTGACGGCCATCCTGCCGGGTGCCGCGGGAGTCGCCGAGAACCTCATCCCCGAGGAGGGAACGCTCGGCGTGCGCATCCCCGACCACGAATTCTGCCGCCGGATGCTCCGCGCCCTCGGACGGCCGGTCGTCTCGACCTCGGCCAACATCTCGGGCGAAGCGACGCCCGCGGGATTGCAGGAGGTGGCGCAGGAGATCATCGACGGCGTGGACTTCGTCGTCAACCCCCGTTTCGAAGGCAAACCCACCCGCAAGGCTTCGTCGATCATCGCTTTCGGCGAAGGCGGCGAGGTGAAGATCATCCGCGAATAAGATGGCCCGCGTACTCGAAACCCCCATTCAGAAACGGTTCTCGGACATCGACCCGTTCCAGCACGTGAACAACGTCTCGCAGCAGATGTATTTCGATGTCGGCAAGACGGAGTATTACGAAAAGATACTGGGCGCGGAGGTGCTGTCGGGCGGCCTGCGCATCCTCACCGTCTCGACCGCAACCTCCTACGCGAGGCAGGTGCGGATGCACGACCCGGTGCGCGTGACGACCACCTGCGAACGGATCGGCACGAAGAGCCTGACGCTCTTCCAGCAACTGCTGGTAGGCGAAGAGGTTCGCAGCGAAAGCCGCTCGGTGATGGTGGTCTTCGACTTCGCCCGCCAGCGAAGCGAACCCGTACCCGAGGAGTGGCGCCGGCGGCTTCTTGCGGATTAGTGCGGCAACAGCCCGTCGGACCGCAGCTGCACCTCTCCGTGGCGGACGTAATATTTATAGCCGACGACAACCAGCACGACCCCCGCGAAGATGAAGGCCAGCGCCGTCATGTTCGCCGCGTTGAAGCGCGCCTGACCGCGCGTGACGGCCAGGATGCCGGCGATGAGAGGCTGGATATAACGGTAAAGGGCCGTATGCACGGAGGTCAGTTTTTCCGTGCCGCGGTAGAGCAGGTACATCGGCAGGACGGTGCCCAGGATCAGGATATAGGCCAGTTCGGCCTGCGCATAGAGCGGCAGGCGCAGGAACGGCACATGGGCGATGTATTTCCAGAAGAAGGGCGCCGTGACGGCCAGCCCGATGATGTAATACCATCCCATCACGACCAGCGTGCCCAGTTTTTCGAGCTGCGGCTTGATGATCACCGTATTGATGGCGATGGCCACCACGGCGACGAGCACGAACAGGTTGCCCTGCGCCCGGCTGCCGTGGGTGAGCGTGAATCCGTCGCTGAAAAGCAGGATGGCGGCCCCAACCAACGCGCAGACGACACCCACGACGCGGGCCCGGATGTATTTGTGCGGATGCATCAGGTGGTCCATGATGAGCGTGAAGGCCGGGCCCAGCGTGGCGATGATCGAGGCGTCGATAGGCGTGGTGTAGGACGAGCCCCAGAGCAGCATATACATCCACCCGTAGACGATCAGCAGCGTGACGATCAGGATGTTGCCGGCATCGCGCCACGTGATGCGGAACGACTGCTTCGAGAAGAGTGCGAAGGGGATGAAGAAGATCGCCGCCGAGAGCACCTGAAGCATGAAGATCTGCTGGAAGTCGAGGTAATTGCGCGTGAGCGAAACGTAAAACGAGAAATTCGCCCCGAAAAAGACGTTAGCGAAGACCAAATCGAGATTATAGCGCGTTTTACTCACGAAAGGACGATACTGCAATTATCGCACCACCCGCCTAAGAGGCGGGTTTTAGGGGCGGCGGCAGGAATTACGGGTCGGAACACAATCTGCGCTACAACCCATTGGGGGAGGGCAATAGCAGGAATTACGGGGCGGAGCCTGACACGCGCTTCGACCTAATTAAAAAAACGGCTCTTAGCCGGACGGGCAAGAAAAAGATGGACAAAGGAAAACTGAAAGGTCATGCGGCCTTGTGGGCCGCGAACATCGTCTGGGGCCTCAACGCCCCGATCGGCAAAAGCGTGCTTCAGTCCGAGGCGAATCCCGGGGGAATCAGCCCCTTCGCGCTGAGCGTCTACCGCATGGTGGGCGCCGCGCTGCTGTTCTGGGCCGTATCGCTCTTCTTTCCCCGCGAACGGGTCGCACCGCGCGACATCGTGCTGCTGCTCTTCGCCTCGGTGTTCGGCATCCAGCTCAACCAGATGCTCTTCCTCTGGGGGCTGTCGCTCACGTCGCCCATCGACACCTCGATCATCGCCACCATCGTCCCCGTGCTGACCATGATACTGGCGACGCTCTTCCTGCGCGAGCCGATCACGTGGCTCAAGGCCGGAGGCGTGTTCCTCGGATGCGCCGGGGCGCTGATCCTCATTCTCGTGAGCCAGCACGGAACGGGCCACACATCGAGCGTCAAAGGCGACGTGCTCTGCATCGTCAGCGCCGTCAGCTACGCCACCTACCTCACGGCCTTCCGCAACGTGATCGTCCGCTACTCACCCGTGACGACGATGAAATGGATGTTCCTCTTCGCGGCCGTCGCGGCTCTGGCGATCTACTGGCGCCCGCTGACGGAGGTGGACTACGCCGCCGTGTCGCCGCGCATCTGGGGCGGCGTGGCCTACGTGGTCGTCGGCGCGACGTTCTTCTCCTATCTGATGGTTCCCGTGGCGCAGCACCACCTGCGGCCGACGGTCGTGTCGATGTATAACTACGTGCAGCCCATCGTGGCGGTGCTCTTCACCGTGGCCCTCGGGCTCGACACCTTCGGCTTCACCAAAGCCGGGGCCGCGCTGTGCGTCTTCGTCGGGGTATGGCTGGTGACCAAATCGAAATCCCGGGCGCAACTGGATGCCGCCCGTCTGAAAGGCGGGGTTTAGGGGCGCCCGCCTAAAAGGTGTTTTTTTGAATTGTCAGCAACGCAGACCTATTCAAGAGCGGTTTTGCGCGTCCGTCACGGTTTCACCTTTGTCAGCCCGCGTTCCGCCGCCAGCCGCTCCATCAGGGCGTAAGCCGCGTCGTATTCGTTGGGAATTTCGCCGTCGAGAATGGCGTTCTTGATGACCTCCTTGATGTCGCCGATCACGCGGCACGGGCCGATGCCGTAGGTCTCCATAATCAGCTCGCCCGTGACCGGAGGCTGGAAATTGCGGATGCGGTCCCGCTCTTCGAGGTCCTTCATCTTGCGGCGCACCAGCTCGAAATTCGCCAGAAAGCGTTTCACCTTGGCGTCGATGCCCGAAGTGATGTCCGCCTCGCACAGGATCATCAGCGACTCCACGTCGTCCCCCGCCTCGAACAGCAGACGCCGCACGGCGGAGTCCGTCACCATGTCTTCGGAGAGGATGATGGGCCGCAGGTGGAGGAAGACGAGTTTCTGCACGAACTTCATGTGCTCGTTCAGAGGAAGTTTCAACTGCCGGAAAATCCCGGGCACCATCTTCGAACCCACGACCTCGTGGCCGTGGAACGTCCAGCCCGCCTTCGGGTCGTAGGCTTTGGTCTGCGGTTTGCCGATGTCGTGCAGAATGGCGGCCCAGCGCAGCCACAAGTCGTCCGAACGGCGCGAGACATTGTCCAGCACCTTGAGCGTATGGATGAAATTGTCCTTATGGGCGTGCTTGCCCCGCTTCTCCACCCCCTTGAGGTTGTGGAGTTCGGGGAAGATCAGTTCCAGCAGCCCCGTGAGTTCCAGCAGTTCGAAGCCCATCGAGGGAACGGGCGAAAGGACGATCTTGTTGAGTTCGGTGACGATGCGTTCGCGCGAAACGATCCGGATGCGCTCCGCATTGCGGCGGATGGCCTCGAAGGTCTCCTCCTCGATCGTGAAGCCCAGCTGCGCGGCGAACCGCACGGCGCGCATCATGCGCAACGGGTCGTCCGAAAAGGTGATGTCGGGATCGCACGGCGTGCGGATGATGCAGTCTTCGAGGTCGGACATCCCGTCGAAGGGATCGACCAGTTCGCCGAACGTGGCCTCGTTCAGCGACCACGCCATGGCGTTGATCGTGAAGTCGCGCCGCCGCTGGTCGTCTTCGAGCGTCCCGGGCTCGACCTCGGGTTTGCGCGAATCGCGGGTGTAGGACTCCTTGCGGGCCCCCACGAACTCCACTTCGACGCCCCCGGCGCGGACCATCGCCGTGCCGAAGGTCTTGAAGACCGAAACCTTGGCTTTCAGTTCGCGCCCCAGCGCCTCGGCCAGCGCGATGCCGCTGCCCACGACCACCACGTCGATGTCGGTCGAGGGACGCCGCAGATAGTGGTCGCGCACGTAGCCCCCGACGACGAAAGCCCTCACGCCCTGCTCGTCGGCAAGGCGCGAAATCCGCCGGAATATCGGATTCGTCAGCTTCACCCGGCTATTTCACATGAGGTTTGATGACATCGCGCCACACCAGATAGCCCTCGCCTTTGAGATGCAGTCCGTCGAGCGTGTAGCGCTTGTCCAGATTGCCGTTTTCGTCGGCCAGAGCTCCCCAGACATCGAGGTAGGTGACGCCCTTCTCGTCGCACAGCGCTTCGAGCCGCTTGTTCGTCGGCACGATCAGCGGCGCACAGGCTTTGCGGCGCTCGTACCCCGGCAAATCGCCGTTGACGGGCAGGATACTCTGCACGTAAATCTTGGTCCAGCGCGATTCGGCCTGGAAACGGTCGATCAGCCGCCCGATGTTGGCCAGCACCTCGTCGGGCGAGGCGCCGGAGATCAGGTCGTTGATGCCGATCATCAGGAAGAGTTTTTTGGGATGCCCCTCGATGATCGGGTCGAGACGTTCGAGCAGCCACCCCGAGCGGTCGCCGCTGATGCCGCGGTTCTTGATGTGGCGGTTATTGAACAGCTCGGCCCACTCGCAGCCGTCGGTGATCGAATTGCCCAGAAAGACGATGTCGCTCGAAAGCACCGGAAGCACCTCGAACAGCGTCCGTCTGCGGAGGTTGTACTCGCTCTGGGCGAACACCGAGCCCACGGCGAGGAGGGCGGTGAAAAGGATCAGGATACGTTTCATGGTCATCATAATTTAAGTTCGCGCCGGTAGAGCTGCACGGTGTTTTCCAGTCCGTAATAGAGTGCGTCGCAAATCAGCGCATGGCCGATCGACACCTCGTCGGTCCAGGGAATGCGGCTGACGAAATAACGCAGGTTCTCCAGCGACAGGTCGTGTCCGGCATTCAGCCCCAGCCCCTGCCGGCGGGCCTCCTCGGCGGCGGCCACATAGGGAGCCGCGGCCCGCTCCGGCCCGTCGGGATACTCCCGCGCATAAGCCTCGGTGTAGAGCTCCACGCGGTCGGCGCCGCACGCCTTCGCCCCGGCCACCATCTCCGGAGAGGGGTCCACGAAGATCGAGACCCGGATGCCCTTTTCGTGGAAACGCTGCGTCACGCCGGTCAGGAACTCGCGGTTGGCCACGGTGTCCCATCCGGCGTTCGACGTGATGGCGTCGTGGGCGTCGGGCACGAGGGTCACCTGCGCCGGAACCACCTCCGACACCAGGTCGATGAAGTTCGGAATGGGATTGCCCTCGATGTTGAGCTCCGTCGTGAGCACCCGTTTCAGGTCGCGCACGTCGTCGTAACGGATATGGCGCGCATCGGGACGCGGATGCACCGTGATGCCGTCGGCTCCGAAACGCTCGATGTCCAGGGCCGCGCGAACCACGTCGGGCAGGTTGCCGCCGCGCGAATTGCGCACCACGGCGATCTTATTGATGTTAACACTCAGCTTTGTCATAAAATCCACTCCATTAAAGAAATACAGGCTCCGGTCCGGACAAGTTCAAATAAATTTGGCTCGTCGCTCACCTTTCACTATATTTGTAGCGATATGCCGCGCCTCCGCGCCGGCCCGCAGACGCCTGCGTCCCGGATTCGGATCGGCGTGGTAAAGTTACTTATTTTTTCGAAACTCCGCCGATGAAAATCATACTTTTTTCCCGCGCGCAGATCGCCCACACCCCCGAGGAGATCCGCCAGTTGTTCGAGGCGATCGACGCATCCGGATTCGATTACGCAGTCAACGAGGAGTTTGCCCCCGTCGTGCGGCAAACCGCCGGAATAGCGCTCCCGCCCGAGAAGGTCTACGGCCGTCACATCGGCGAACAGCCTGCCGGAACCATCATGGTCTGCTACGGAGGCGACGGAACGCTGCTCGAAGGGGTGCACCGCCTCTGCGGAGCCCCGATCCCCGTGATGGGGATCAACGCCGGGCACCTGGGATTCCTGACCAGCGCCCCGAGCGCCGGGCTGGACCTGATATTCAACGACATCGCGGCCGGAAAGATCACCACCGAACCCCGCTCGCTGCTCTCCATCGAGGGCGATTTCGGCGAACAGCCCGACTCGACGCTGGCGCTCAACGAATTCACAGTGCAGCGCCACGGCGCGGGAATGATTTCGGTCGAAACCTACGTTGACGGGCAGATGGTGGCCACCTACCACGGCGACGGGGTGATCGTCTCGACCCCCACGGGATCGACCGCCTATTCGCTCAGCGCCGGAGGCCCCGTCGTGGCTCCGACGTGCCGGTGTCTCGTCATCTCGCCCCTCGCCCCCCACAACCTCACGATGCGCCCGGTGGTGATCCCCGATTCGGGCGTCATCTCGCTGCGCGTCAACGCCCGCCGCTCGGCCGCGTTCGTCACGCTGGACGACCGCACCTACCGGATTTCGCACGGCGCGACCTTCACCGTCAGGCGGGCCGAACAGAAGATTTTTTTGGCCGTGCCGCACAATATATCATTTTACGACACGTTACGGAATAAGATGATGTGGGGAATCGACATCCGCAGTTAATCTTTACTCGTTTTTTCCTTAATTAATAGAATTTTCCCTATATTTGTGCCCTATTATGAGCGAGCAGAAACGCATACCGCAACACGTCGCCATCATCATGGACGGCAACGGCCGCTGGGCCGGGTTGCACGGCAAGGAGCGTTACGAGGGTCATGCCGCAGGCGTGGAGCCCGTGCGGGCGTCGCTGCGTGCTGCCGCCCGCTGGGGCGTGAAATACCTGACGCTCTATGCGTTCTCGACCGAAAACTGGGGACGCCCCTCCGCAGAGGTCGATGCGCTGATGGAGCTTTTCTGCCAGAGCGTCGTGAACGAGACGCCCGAACTGATCCGCCAGGGGGTCGAGGTGCGCATGATCGGCGACCGGAGCCGCTTCTCGGAGAAGGTGCAGAAGTATCTGGCCCAGGCCGAGGAACGGACCGCCGGAGGAAAGACGCTGACGCTGATTCTGGCGCTCAACTACTCGTCGCGCGACGAAATAACGCGCGCCGTGCGGCAGATCGCCCGCCGTGCGGAGGCCGGGGAGATCGCCCCGGGGGAGATCTCCGAAGCCACGATCGGCGCCGCGCTCGACACGGCCCCCTATCCGGACCCCGACCTGATCGTCCGCACCAGCGGCGAACAGCGGCTGAGCAATTTCCTGCTGTGGCAGGCGTCCTACGCCGAATTCTGGTTCCCTGAGGTGCTGTGGCCCGATTTCACGGAGCGGGATTTCGATGCGGCCGTGGAGGAGTACGCACGGCGCGACCGCCGCTTCGGGCTGGTTAAATGATTGAAATTTAGACTATATTTGCAATAGATGAACTATTCCGGTAAGATATTCACGGCAGCAGCGGCCCTCGTGCTTTGCTGCTCGAATATATTCGCCCAGGAGCAGAACCCGCAGGACACGACGGCGGCTCCGAAGCCTGCGGTCTCCGAAAATGCCCCGATGTACAGGAACAACGGCGCACCCAGGCTCTATCACATTCGCAACGTCAATGTCCACGGCGTGCAGTACCTCAATCCCGACATTCTCAAATCGTCCGCCGGACTGATCGAGGGCGATTCGATCTACCTGCCGAGCAACTTCATCTCCAACGCCATCTCGCGGCTCTGGAGCCAGCGGTTTTTCTCGGACGTGAAGATCGGCGCCGAGATCGAGGGCGACAGCCTCGACCTGGAGGTGTTCCTCAAAGAGCGCCCCCGCGTTTACAACTGGGAGTTCGAAGGCATCTCGAAGGGCAAGAAGAAAGACCTTCTGGAGAAGCTCAAACTCAAACGAGGCAGCGAACTATCGGATTACGTCATCGACAAGAACCAGAAACTCATCAAACAGTACTGGGCCGAAAAGGGTTTCCGCAACACGGAGGTCGGCGTGCGCATCGACAACGACACGCTGCGTCCCGGACAGGCCGTGACCGTCACGTTCCTCATCGACCGCAAGTCGAAGGTCAAGATCGGCAAGATCAACTTCACGGGCAACGAACAGTTCCCGGACAAGCGTCTGCGCCGCACGTTCAAGAAAACCCACCAGAAATCGATCAACTTCTTCAAGGGCGCCAAGCTCAACGAAGGCGACTACGAGAACGACAAGGAGCTGCTGATCGACTTCTACAACTCGAAAGGCTACCGCAACGCGACGATCATGAGCGACTCGATCTACCCGATCAACGAAAAACGCCTGGGCATCGACATCGACGTTTCGGAGGGCAACAAATACTACATCCGCAACGTGTCGTGGGTCGGCAACTCGGTCTACGAGACCGACGACCTGCAACGCATGTTCGGCGTCAAGAAGGGCGACACCTACGACAAAAAGTCGATGCACAAGCGGCTGGGAATCGGCAAGGAGGAGAACCCCGAAGACATGTCGGTCAAGTCGCTCTATCAGAACGAAGGCTACCTGATGTCGCAGATCGAACCCGCCGAGGTCATCATCGCCCCCGACTCGATCGACATCGAGGTCAAGGTGTTCGAAGGCAAGCAGTTCACCATCAACGAAGTCGGCATCACGGGCAACCAGCGCGTCGATGACGAGGTGATCCGCCGCGAGCTGTACACCCGTCCGGGCGAACTTTACAACCGCTCGCTGCTGATGCAGACCATCCGCACGCTGGGTTCGATGGGACACTTCAACCCCGAGGCGGTCATGCCCGACATCAAACCCGTCTCGAACGAGCTGGTGAACGTCAACTGGCCCCTCGAGGAGCAGGCTTCCGACCAGTTCAACATCGCCGGCGGCTGGGGCTCGGGAACCTTCGTAGGTTCGGTGGGCATCACGCTGAACAACCTTTCGATCAAGAACACCTTCAAGAAAGGCGCATGGCGCCCCTACCCGATGGGCCAGAACCAGCGGCTGTCGCTCTCGGCGCAGACCAACGGCACCTATTACAAGGCTTTCGCGTTCAGTTTCACCGACCCCTGGATGGGCGGCAAGAAACCCAACTCGTTCACCCTCTCGGCACACTTCTCCGAGCAGAACAACGCCTACTACGTATGGCAGTCGGCGACGCAGTATTTCCGCACCTACGGCGTGGCCGCCGGTCTGGGCAAGCGACTGAACTGGCCCGACCCCTACTTCACGTTCTACGCCGAGGCCAACTACGAGCGCTACAACCTGAAAAACTGGACGGGATTCGTCGTGGAAAACGGCAACTCGAACCTGCTGTCGCTCAAACTGGTGCTGGCCCGCAACTCGGTGGACCAGCCGATCTACCCGCGCCGCGGCTCGGAGTTCAGCGCCTCGGTGCAGGCCACACTCCCCTACTCGCTCTGGGACGGTAAGGATTACAGCGACCAGTCGATGTCCGATCAGGACCGCTACCGCTGGATCGAGTTCCACAAATGGCAGTTCAAGGCGCAGTGGTTCCAGGGATTCCTGCGCAACTCGAACCTCGTGCTGATGCTCAAAGCCGAGATGGGATACCTCGGAAGCTACAACAAGAACAAGGTTTCGCCTTTCCAGCGCTTCGAGGTCGGCGGCGACGGCATGTCGGGATACAACATATACGGTATCGACATCATCGCCATGCGCGGTTACGAGGACGGTGCGCTCGACCCGTCGAGCTACTACTCCCGCGGCTACAACAAATACACCGCCGAGCTGCGCTACCCGATCATCCTGAAACCTTCGTCGCAGATCTACGTGCTCGGATTCCTTGAAGGCGGTAACGCATTCGATTCGTGGAAGAAGTTCTCGCCCTTCCGGATCAAGCGTTCGGCCGGCTTCGGCGTCCGCCTCTATCTGCCCGTGGTGGGTATGCTCGGCATCGACTGGGGCTACGGATTCGATCCCCCCGCGAACTCCACGACCAAGAGCGGCAGCCAGTTCCACTTCGTCCTCGGTCAGCAGTTCTAAAAAAGGCCTTGTGGCAATAAATTTGAAAGAAAAGAGTTATATTTACAGCACGAACCCGGGAAACCGGCTGAATATTAACTTAAAATAACAGGATTATGAAACGGCTGATTTTAATCGCGGCATTCATTCTGACGGCAGGAACCCTCGCGGCCCAGAACTACATAATCGTCAACAGCGAAAAAGTCTTCAAGTCGATCGACGCCTACAACACGGCCATATCCGATCTGGACAAACTCGCCAAACAGTACCAGACACAGGTGGATACCAAGTTCAACGAGGTCGAGACGCTCTACAACAACTATCAGGTTCAGAAAACGTCGCTTTCGGCCGCAGCGCGTCAGGTGCGTGAAAACGCCATCCTCCAAAAAGAAAAGGAGGCCCAGGAGTATCAGGAGAGCCTGTTCGGACAGGAAGGCACGCTGATGAAAAAACGGGTCGAGATGATCTCTCCGATCCAGAAGCAGGTCTTCGCGGCCATCGAAGCCTACGCCAAGCAGGTCGGGGCCGACCTGGTGTTCGATTCGGCGAACAATCCCACGCTGCTCTACAACAACCCCGCGGTCGAGCGGACGCAGCAGGTGATCGACGCCCTGAAAAAGAAATGACATCAAAACATTAACTGATAAATTCGTATGAAAAAAGCAATCAAACTGACCCTCGCTGTTGCGCTGGTTATGGGCTCCACGTCGCTTTTCGCTCAGAAATTCGGCCGCATCAACACCCAGGAGATCATCATGGCGATGCCCGAAACCAAGACCATGCAGGAAAACATGGAGACCTACGCCAAGGAGCTGCAAGACAACATCGAAACGATGAACGTCGAGTTCAACACCAAATTGCAGGATTTCCAAAAGAACTACAACACCTTCAGCGATGCCATCAAGGAGATGAAGGAGAAGGAGTTGCAGGACATGCAGAACCGCACCCGCGAATTCCAGGAGCGCGCACAGCAGGACTATCAGAAAAAACAGAACGAACTGCTCGGCCCGATCATCGAGAAGGCCAAGGCGGCTATCGACAAGGTTTCGGCCGCAAATGCCTATACGGTCGTATTCGACACCTCGACCGGCTCGCTGGCCTATTTCGACGAGGCGACGCTGACCGACATCGCCCCCCAGGTGAAGAAAGAGCTCGGCATCACCGATGCTCCCGCAGCAGCCCCCGCAGCCAAATAAAAACGCCCTGCGGAGCGATTCCGCAGAATCCGAACAATTTTACCTGCCTCAGGAGTGCCGGCCGACAGCGACCGGCGCTCCTTTTTCATGCGCCATAGTTCAAAAACACGCCCGAGGTGATCGAAAAGACAGATAATCGAACCATATGAACCATGCGGAATGATTTTATTACTATATTTGTCGGAAATCGAGTGAAACTATGAACAGCAAAGACGCAGAAACTCCGATCACCAGCTTCACCCTCAGCAAGCTGATCGCCATGTCCGGCGGCGAGAAACGCCCCGGCCCGCTGGGGGAATGCATCGCCACCAGCAGCGCCGCGCAAATGGAGGTATTCCGGTTTCCGGGACGCCTCGACGCTTTCGTCATCGGCGTGGGAACCGAAGGCGAAACGACCTTCACCTCCAACCTGAAAGAATACCGGCTGAAAAAGGACTCGCTCTTCATCGTCGGACCGAAGCATATCCTGCAAATACAGTCCAACAACAGCTTCAAGGCGCATGTCCTCGTCATCTCGCCGGACTTCCTGCGCCGCATCAACATCGACACCAAACACCTGATGCCGCTCTTCCTGCAATTCGGATCGCGGCACTGCATGGAGCTCACCCACGCCGAATGCCAGTCGCTGCGCAGCTTCATCTCGATGGTCGAACAGGAACTCGAAGGTCCCGAAACCGACTTTGCGATCGAGATCGTCAGCGGACTGATCGCGGCGACGATTTATAAGGTCGGCGACATCCTGACTCACTACATGGAGAAGCATCCTGAGATGGACAATCCCGTGCACAACCGGGCCGAGGAGTATTTCAAGCAGTTCACCGAACTGCTCGGCGAACACTACACGCGCGAACGCAGCGTGGGTTACTACGCCCGGCAGCTCTGCATCACGCCCAAATACCTCACGACGCTCATCAAACGCATCAGCGGCAAATCGGTGTCGGAATGGATCGACAGCTACGTCATCCTCGAAGCCAAAACGCTGCTCAAATACTCGAACATGAGCGTCCAGGAGATCGCCTATTACCTCAATTTCCCCAACCAGTCGTTCTTCGGCAGCTATTTCAAACGCAATACGGGCATGTCGCCGTCGCAGTACAAGGCCAAGCAATAGCGAAAAGCCCGGTTTCAGGAGAGGCCGAAACCGGGCTTCGATGATTACGGCAGGTGCGCCGCAATCATCGAAAACATCAGAACGGATAGCCGACACCGAAATTCAGCGCCGTATTCTTCCAGCGGAAATTGTGAATCCACCGCTCGCCGGCGGGATTGTTGGGATTATGGAGCTGGATGCCCCAGTCGAGGCGCAGCACGGCGAATTTGATGTCGAAGCGCAGACCCAGTCCCGTGTTGAATCCCAACTGTTTGTAAAACCGATCGAAGCGGAAGACCGCATCGTCCGAATACTCCTTCGGATTCTCCCGGATGTACCAGATATTGCCCAGATCGAAGAAGGTCGCCCCGTGGATGATCCCCCAGACCGGGAAGCGCAGTTCGAGGTTGGCCTCCAGCTTCACGTCGCCGGTCTGCACCGGATAGTCGTTGCGGGGATCGGGCACCGATCCCTGTCCGAGGGTTCGGGGCGTCCAGCCGCGCATGCCGTTGCTGCCGCCGCAGTAGAACTGGCGGTCGAACGGCACGGAGGAGGAGTTGCCGTAGGCCATCGCCACGCCTCCGTAGAGGCGCCCGACGAGCGCCGTCACGTCGCCCAGCATGATTTTCCGGCTGACGCTGAGGTCCGAACGGAAATACTGCGAATAACGGATGCCGAAGATCGAATAGTAGTCCTTGTCCCGGGCCGGGGAGAAGAACATGTGTTCGACGGCGTCGATCAGGTTGCCGGCAGTCTCGGCGTTGAAACGGATATTCGTGGCGTTGCCTCCGAGATTCTTGCGCTGGTTGTTGTAACTATAACCGAACGAAAGGCCGCCGATGAACTGCGTCGTGAAACTTTCGAGCAGGTAGCGGTTCTGGGTGAGCTGCGGCTCGCCGTCGGGACCGGAGTTGTTGACCATCAGGAACGAGGCGTCGAGGTCGTTCACATCGACCACGTTGATGTCGATCGGCCGCAGCGAGAACGACGAATAACGGTCGTTGGTCCACATGTAGGTGATGCCGGCGCTGGAAAGCGTGCGGCGATAGTAGGGACGGTCCTGGAAATTGACCGACAGTTCGATCTTGGTCCGGGGCTGGTTCACCGAACGGAAACGCCCCGGCAGCAGGAAGCGCGGGAACGTGAGGCCCGTGGTGACGCCGAACTCCGTGGCCCGCTTCTTCTTGGCATCGGGGGCCTTCATAAACTCGTAGCCCGCCGTGAAGGAGATGTCGAACGACTCAGCCCCGCGGAAGATGTTGCGGTTCTGGTAGCCGAGGGTGGCTTTCAGCCCGTAGAAACTCGACGTGGTGCTCCCCTCGAGATCGACCTTGACGCTCTGTTTGAGCGTCGGCGTGCAGAGAATGTTGCACGTGAGGTACCCCTCGCGGGTGTAGAGTGTCCGGGTCGAATCGGCCGTCGCACCGATGAAGGAAACATAGTTGTCGGCGTCGTCCGCCGGCCGGGCCTGCTCCTCGAAAGCGATCCGGGCGCTTTTGAAATACCCGAGGGCCATCAGGTCGGAGTAGGCGCGGTTGACCTGCGCCGAGTTGTAGACGTAGTTGGGATAGAGCGGCACAGCCTGCCGGAGCACCGACGGGCGCAGATTGGGACGCTTCTCGTAGATGATGTTCAGACCCCGGTAATAGAGCGTATCGAGGCGCGAGACCAGCGTGGTGTCGGTCCGCGCGACGGTCGGATCGTAGTCCGGAAAGATGTTGATCCGGTCGATGCGGTAGACCATGTTGTTGTCCATGACGGCCTGCCCGCGTGCGTTGTAACCGGTGAGATACTGCTTGACGACCACGCGCAGATCGACCTCGCGGTCGCCGCCCAGCGTGTCGGCCCAGAACATGATGTTGTTGACCGAAAAATTGTAGTACCCCCGTTCCTTGAGGTAGGAGGTGATGCGCTCCCGCTCGGCGTCGAGCACCGTGACATCGTAGATGTCCCCCCGGCGGAGCAGCGTGCGCGCCGTATCGGGCAGCACGATCTGTTCGAGGAACTCGTCCTGGAATTCGTAGGAGATCGAGTCGATGCGGTAGGGTTCGCCCTGATGCGTGCGGTAGGTGATCCGGGCGCGCTTGCGGCGCGACGTGGTATCGACCTCGAACGAAGCCCGCGAGTCGAAAAACCCCTTCGAGTCCATATAGACTTTCAGGTTCTCGGCGCTCTTCTCCGTCAGCCCCGTTTCCAGCAGCACGGGCGCCTGCCCGATCTTGCGCTTCCAGTTATTCCAGCGGTTGTCTTTCGCCGGATCGGCCTGTTCGTACAGCCAGACGTAGAAATTGGTCCCGAGGAAGCGCTTGTTGGGAGTCTGACGCACGTATTTCTCCAAATCGGAGGCCGGGATACGGTCCCTGCGGGGCGTCAATTCGTCGTCCTCGATCTTCACCCGCTGCACGAGGTACTGCCCTTCGGGAATGTGCCGCGTGACGCTGCAAGCCGGGCCAAGAAGGCCCAGCGCCGCGGCGGCGAATATGCGGCACACCCTGCGCACAACGTCAGTTGTTGAAGAATCCCTTCTCTTTCAGCAGGGCGAAATAGGATTTCGAAATGGCGAGGTTGTCCTTGCGCACGTAGCGGCGCTCAGTGAAGATCTTCGCCAGATTCGGCAATCCGTTCTCCTCCAACAGGCGCTTCGTGAGATCCGACTCCTCACGTTCGGCCCACAGCTCGTCGATCTCGGCAGCGGTATAGTCGGTGTACTTTTCGTAGTGGACCACGGCTTCCAGCGGCAGGCGGTCGGTCAGTGCGGGCGATTCGTCGGGATAGCCCATGACGACGGTCGTGACGGGAATAACCCCCTTCGGAAGCTCCAGAATCCGCGAAATGTCGCCCGCGGTGTAGATCGTCGTGCCGAGATAACAGATACCCAGTCCGTGCATCTCGGCCTCGACGCAGAGGTTCTGCGCCGCCAGCAGGGCGTCGGTCGAAGCGTTCAGGAACCAGGCGAAATTGTCGTAGGCGGGATCGGCGTCGCGCTGCTCGCACCACATCGTGAAGCGGTGCACGTCGGCGCAGACGGTCACCACGCACGGAGCCTCGCAGACCATCGGCTGATTGAAATGACACGGAGCGAGCCGCTCGCGCAGCGCCCGGTCGCGGGTCACCACCAGCGAATAGAGCTGCATGTTGCCGCAGGTCGAGGCACGCGAGGCAGCTTCGAGACACTCTTGCAAAAGCTCCTCGGGAATGGGCGTCGGCAGGAACTTGCGTATCGAACGATGCTTGAAAAGCACACTTTTCATAACGAAAATAATTTGAACCGGTGTGAAAATGACATAACCCGCGTGCCGGCGGGCAGCTCCGCGGATATTTTTCACAAAATTAGCAAAACTTTTAGAAGTTTTACTATTTTTGCGAATACATAACTCCCCGAAATGAGGACGGAATTCACGAAATACGAGGGTGCGGGCAACGACTTCATCCTGATCGACAACCGCGACGGCGTCTTCACGCCCGAGGCGGAGGCGATCGCCCGCCTGTGCGACCGCCATTTCGGCATCGGCGCCGACGGAGTGATGACCCTCGCGCGCAGCGCCGAGATCGACTGCTCGATGCGTTATTACAATGCCGACGGGTCGGAAGGCGAGATGTGCGGCAACGGCGCCCGCTGCTTCGCGCTGTTCGCCGAGCACCTCGGCATCGGCGGCGAAACCAAATACTTCGACGCCGCGGACGGACTCCATACCGCCCGAATCCGCCGCTCGAAAGGCCCCGCAGGCGAAATCGAGCTGGGAATGACCGCCGTCCGGGAGATCCGCACGGGCGACGGCTGGTGGTTTCTCAACACGGGAGTGCCCCACTACGTAGAGTTCGTCGATGACCTCGCCGCGACAGATGTCATCGGCAGCGGCCGCATCATCCGCCGCGACACGGCCCGCTTCCCGCAGGGCACGAACGTCAATTTCGTGCAGGTCACGGGCGACGGCACGATCCGCGTGCGCACCTACGAACGCGGCGTGGAAAACGAGACGCTCGCCTGCGGAACGGGAGCCACGGCAGCCGCCATCGTCGCCAATTTCGCCCTCCAGCCCCGGACTGTCCGCTATGCGGTTTCGGTCCCCGGAGGAGAACTTGCGGTACGGTTTTCGCATGAACCGGGAACACAGACCTACACGGACATCCGACTGACCGGACCGGCACGCCGGGTCTTCGGAGGGGTGTTCGACAGCGAAAATTTCTAAACAAACCAAGTTTTTCCCCATGAAAACAGTAAAGGGAATCCGCGAACACGAGGCGGACGAACTTCGGAAAGCCAAACGCCTCGAACCGATGCGCAAGAGCGGCAAGGAGCGCCACTCGCTTTACAGCACGCTCGACGAGGACGACGACGAAGCCTACACACCCTACGTCAAACGCGAATCGGCGCTCGACTACTTCGACGAAGAGGAGGAATAAACGCGAATCCCATGATCGACAAATTCATTATGGCAGGCCCCACGGCCCTGCACGTCTGCGATTCCCTGCAGGGAGACCGATGCGTCGTATTGCTGCACGGCTATCTCGAATCCATGCTCGTATGGGAAGATTTCATCCCATTTCTCTACAAGGAGGTGCGGGTGGTTACGTTGGACCTGCCCGGCCACGGCATCTCGGTCGTCGCGGGCGAGGAACATCCGATGGAGTTTCTGGCCGACACCGTGGCCGACGGGCTTCGGGAGCTGGGGATCGAACGCTGCACGCTCGTGGGACACTCGATGGGCGGCTACGTCGCGCTGGCTTTCTGCGAACGTCATCCCGAGATGCTCGACGGTCTGGTGCTGCTCAGCTCGACGCCCAATGCCGACACTCCGGAGAAGGCCGAAAACCGCCGCCGCGAAATCGCGCTCGTGAAGGCCGGCAAAAAGGAGCTGCTGGCCCGTGTAGCTCCCGAAGCGGGTTTTGCCGAAGAGAACCGCCCCCGGATGAAAGACTATATCGAAGATCTCACCGAACAGGTTTTCGTCACCGAAGACGAAGGAATCGTCGCCCTGCTGAACGGAATGATCGCCCGCAAGGACCGCAACGCAATGCTGCGCGAAACGAAAGTCCCCGTGTTGTTCATCCTCGGCCGCAAGGACGGCTACATCCCGGTCGAAGCCGCCGAGAAAATGGTTGCCGAACATCCCGAAGCGCAAGTAGTATGGCTCGAAAATTCGGGACACATGGGCTTCCTCGAAGAGCCCGAGGCCGCAGCGCAAGCGATCCTCGGATTCGTCCGGGCGGAAAAACAGTCCTGAGAAAGCCGATTTATACGTCCGCAACGCAGCCGGAAACAACATAGAATAGGACGCCCGAAAAGATGATTTTCTGCCAGAGCTGCGGCATGCCCATGACAGCCCCGGAACATTTCGGCGCCGAAGCCGACGGAAGTCCCAGCTCCGAAACGATCAAAAGAAAGGGCAAGGCACTCGAAATCGGCTCGGGGCATAACTCCATGTCGCGTTCCGAGATCATCAATCCGCGTTCACGCCGGACGACACGCACCGCTACGGGGAGATTCTGACTTGTCCACATCAACAGTCCATCCAAGCTGTCAGGGCCGGAAAACCTCTCTTCCGAAGTTCAAATTCACAACTGACAACGCTGCAATGATCACCACGGCGGGATATTACCGCTATAAGCCCGAAGAAAATTTATTCCCCGCCAAGTGCGAAAGTCGCCAACACGCCCTTATGATCCGTAGGCATAATTCGGCTATTTTTGCCGATCTTCGGCGATTTTTATTTTGTTTTATAATCATCTGGTTTTCAGATGCAAATATAGCTATTTTATTTCGATTTATTTTTGTTGGTTTCGATTAAATCCGTATATTTGTTTAGAAATTGTTTACCCGAATCCAAATTTATAAACAAATGAACTATTCGAAAGACGGGGTAACCGTTGCCGCCGTGATTGATACAAGCCACCCAAAGAAAAACGGTTTGTTTCCGGTGCGTATTCGTGTTACTTATCGCAGGCGATTGTGTTATTACACTACTGGTAAAGATTTGACCGCTGAAGAATGGGAAATATTGCCGGCTACAAAGGCCCGCGCACTCGTAGCTGTTCGCAAGGACATCGAAAGCAGCTACCAGATAGTGCGGGCGGCCGTTGAGGAGTTGGCGGCGTCTGGCGGGTTCTCGCTCGACGCCCTCAACAATAGATTAAAGGGTGCGGCGTCCGATACGGTTAATACGATGTTCCGGGCCAAAATAGAAGAACTTAAAAGAGCCGGGCGTGTTGGGTCTATGCTTGTATATGATAATGTTCAGAAAGGCTTGGAACGCTTTGCTGGGGCGCATATCCGTTTTGAGGCGGTCACCGTGTCGTGGCTGGGGCGGTATGCTGATTTTTTGCGCAAAGAGGGCAAGACACAAACGACTATTGCGATACATTTGCGCCACCTTCGGGCAATTCTTAACGAGGCAAAACGTTTAGGCTCGATCAAGGATGCGCAATATCCGTTCGGCCGGGATAAGTATGAAATACAAGCCGGCGAAGGGCGTAAATTGGCCCTTACGTTGGAGCAAATAGGGCAGATAGCCAACTATGAGGACGGAACCGAGGCAACGGCCAAATACCGGGATTATTGGCTGTTCCTCTACTTGTGTAACGGGATCAACGTTGCCGATTTCGTAAAGTTGAGGTATCGGGACATTGTGAATGGTGAAATATGCTTTGTGCGGCAAAAGACCGAACGCACGACCAAGATTCGCAAGGAAATCCGGGTCGTTGTTACGGAGCGGATGCAGGCGATCATCAACCGGTGGGGTAATCCCTCCCGGCCCGATAGCTTTATTTTTCCGATCCTCGACGGACAGGAGGATGCGATGCGGCGGAAGATGAAAACACTATACATAACCCGTGCGATCAACAAGCGTATGAAGGAGGTAGGCGAACAGCTCGGGATTGGCAATATCTCGACCTATACTGCCCGGCATTCGTTCGCTACGGTGTTAAAGCGGGCAGGAACCAATATTGCCTATATCTCGGAATCGCTGGGGCATCAGGACCTCAAAACGACCGAAAATTACCTGGCCAGCTTCGAGAGGGAGGAACGGGTAAAAAATGCGAAATTATTAACAAAGTTTTAAGGGATTATGGATGCGGACCAAAGCAAAATAGCAACAAAGACGGATGGCGGATATTATTTATCTAATTACAAAGGCATAGGTGCCATTTTTAAGTGGTTGGTTGACTTGGTGGAATTTATTTCGTATGAGGCAGACCATGAGAACTATCCAGCCTTGAAAAAATCTTATATTTGGGAAGATATAACACAGTATGATGAAACCAATAGGGCTTTAGGGCGTGAATATGCGGATGAATACATATTAGCAACAAATTCATTATTGATAGATATGGATCAGGCGGCGCGTAAAGCTGCGGTATCTGAATTTGTGCGATGCGGGTGGGGTATATTTGGAACACATGAACGTGCAAAATATTTTATTGAACTTAATGATAAACTGTGTGAGCAGGCGGATAATTCTTGGCCCCTTCCTGCAAATAAAGATTATTTATGGACGGCTATTGAAGCGTTAGCCGGATTTTATTTAGGCATTAATAATTCATGCGAAGTATATGGTATTTCTGCCATTAACGACAATAGAATATTGGCTGCTTTTTGCGCTGGGGTGTATTCGTTTCCTGGGGATAATGGCGGCCGATTTTTAGTATCGCCCGAAGACTGTTCCGTAGAAGATTCCCATACAGATAAGGAACATACAAGACGGGGGCGTATATCGTGCCGTTCGATGAGATTAAGCGATTATTTTACCATAGACCCAAATCATGAGATTGAGCAAATCCGAAATTGCATTAATGGCAATCCGGGAAAATCTCGTAGTGAAGCAGTAGCAATAGAGATAATTAGACTTAAAGAAGAAGGCAAACTTATTGACCTAAATGGTAGATTTAGCGGTTTTATAGATCAGTTGAGGTCCGTTATACCTGATTTACCCTCGCGGCAGTCGATATGCCGATATTTACACTACATATAATGCTAACCGAATTTTTGCAACTTATTTGCAACCGATAAAAAAATGCCCTTACAGATATGTGTAAGGGCATTTTTTGTTGCAAATATTATTGCCTTGTTATTTGCAACATATTTGCATTTTTTGCAAATAAAATATTGATGTCCTTTGCATTGTGGTCGATCACCATCGCCCGGACGCGGGTAAGTGTTGAATTTCAAAACCGCAATAATTTATGATTAACCAATCATCCGCAACAATATATGTTGCATCGTCGGAACAGCTGGAGGGGTTGATCCTTAAAGCAGTTCGCACCATTATCCCGGAACTGGCGGACTATCAGAAGCCGGCCGAGGAAGCCTCCGATACCCTGACACTTGAAGAAGCGATTAATTTCCTGCAAGCATTGGGGTGTCCTACCACGACATCCGGTATATATGCGTTGACATTCAAAAACGCCATTCCATTCCGGAAGGTTCGCCGCCGTCTTGTATTCTCGCGCAAGGAACTCACAAAATGGGTTGAAGCTGGTACCATACGCCCCGAGGAACAGCGGACCGCCGCCGCATTGCGTATTGCACAATCTGCTGAATCCAAAAAGTAATTGCGCAATGATCGAAAACAAGATCGCCGCCGATGCCCGTATCGAGCACACAGCGGCAACCCCGGCTATTCACGTTGACAAATATACGAACAATTCTCGGGGTTTCCATCAGAAGCGTGTCCTTTCTTTGCTCCAAAGGGGCGAGAAACTATCTGCCGCAGACATCACCGTTGCACTTCATGTATCAGATCCTCGCAGCCATATCCGGGACCTGCGGGCAAAAGGCGTCATAATTTCCGACGAATGGGTAAAGGCCGTTTCAAACGGTATTTCATCCGAAAGGAGGTGCGCGATGAATAAGCGTAATAGCTTTGTTTTCTACCGTTCCTTTCGGGCTGCGATGGAGGGGCTTTTACCCAGCGAATACCAGATGTTTATGAATGCGATAGTAGTGTATGGACTTGACCGTACATTGCCGGATTTACCGCCCGATCTATCCCGCATTTTCTATGATTATTGCTACCCTCAACTTGAGGCGGATTGGGTTAAATGGGAGCGTAGGCAGGCCCGGAAAGGAGGTACCCGATGAGCCGCGATACGATGGTCTATTACCGTTCATTCCGTGAATCTTTACGCGAATTGCCGCCGGACTTGTACAAGGTCGTATCGGAAACGATATTCGATTACGCCTTTGAAGGCATTGCGCCCGGTCCGGATAGTAATGCGGTTGCAAAAGCGTTGTTTATTGCGATCAAGCCCGTAATTGATAATGCGCACAACCGATACGATGCTTGTGTAGAGAATGGACGAAAAGGCGGAGCACCTAAAGGAAGCCGAAACAACCCAAGCGGAAAGGCGAACGAACCTAACCAAAGACCTAACCAAAGACCTAACCAGTACCATAACCAAGAACCTAACCTTTATAAGGATAAGGATGTAGATAAGGATAAAGATATAGAGAGTAAAGGGGATTTTAAGGGGGAATCTGCGACCGCGGTAAGTCCCGACGCTGTCGCCCCAAGTAGCGCGGACAAGCCGCGTAACGGGACTACCAAACGCACGGCGTTTGTCGTCCCCTCGCTCGAAAATGTGAGAGAATATTTTTTGACGATCAAAGGAAGCGATACGGATTCGGAATGCTTTTACGACCATTTCACGGCCAACGGCTGGCGAACGGGTAAAACCCCGATAAAAGACTGGAAAGCCGCCGCGCGAAATTGGATGCGCCGCAAATCCGAGTTTAACACCACAACCCAAAAACAAACTACCCATGAAATGCGGAAAACAAATTTCCTATAACCGCCCGGCGGCCGATTTGGTGTTGCCGGAATCACCCGAACTCGAAAGAGCCGTTTTGGGCGCATTGATTCTCGAACCGGAGTATTTACCCGACACGGCGGAGATGATCGAAATTTCGGCATTCCAGACCCCGATACACGGCAAAATCTACGGCATGATGCTCTCGATGCTCGCGGAAGGCGTCAAAATCGACCTCTACACGCTTACGCAGCGCTGTAAAACCGTTGAGGGGTTAGGCAACCCGGCGGCCTACCTGGCAAAGCTCACGCAGGCCGTCGGCTCGGGGGTAAATGTCCTCGACCACGCCCGGCAGCTCAAAGACACGGAGACCCGCCGCCGGTTGTGTCTATTCGGCCATGAACTCGCAGTACGGGCGGCCTCCGATCCCTCGGGCGTTTTGGATTGGGCGACAACAGAAATAACCGCCATAGCCGCCGCAACGGTACACGCCGACGATATTACGCCGCTTTCGGAGGTCGTGCGGGCCACCCTCGACGACTTGGAACGCCGGCAGCAGGCCCGCCAAACCGGGGAGTGTATCGGCATATCTTCGGGATTGTCCCGCCTCGATGCCCTTACGGGCGGCTGGAGGGGTGGCCAGCTTATCGTGTTGGCTGGCCGGCCCGGTATGGGCAAATCGGCCGTAATGCTCCATTTCTCCCACGCCGCAGCGGCTTCCGGGGTTCCGGTGTGCGTGTTCTCGCTGGAGATGCCCGCGGAACAGCTGGCCGGGCGTATGCTGGTGGGCTATTCCGGGGTGAACTCGCAGGCGTTCCGGGTAGGGAGCGTTGACGCGGACGGCTGGCACGAACTCGAACAGGCCGCCGCGGACCTTTCGGCGATGCCGGTTTACCTCAACGACCGGGCCAATATCACAATGGGGGCTATACGCTCGCAATGCAAGGCGATGCACCGCCGGGGACGGTGCGGGATGGTCATTATCGACTATCTGCAACTGCTCGACACGGCAAGCCGGAACACGAACAGCACCCGCGAGCGGGAGATCGCCGCCGCCAGCCGTTCGGCAAAACTGCTCGCAAAGGAACTCGATGTTCCGGTTATCTTGTTGTCGCAGTTGTCGCGCAAGGTTGAGGAGCGGACGGATAAGACACCGCTACTGTCTGACCTCCGGGAATCTGGCGCCATCGAGCAGGACGCCGATATGGTGCTGTTTCTCGACCGTCCGGCGATGTACGGGCGGACCGAGATAGACGCGGGCCGATACGGAACCATTTCTGCCGAGGGTGTCGGGCTGCTGCATATCGCCAAGAACCGGGAAGGCGCGACGGGGAGCATAGTTTTCCGACATAACGAGAGCTTGACCCGTATAGCCGATTACGACAGCTCGGATGTAGGACCGGACCGAGAGGCTGGGCCGTTTTAGCAAATACGCGATTTGGACGCATGAAAATACCCAAGTGGGACAAGTACCCACGACGCGAAAGATAATCGAAATATCAAAGAATACACCATGAAAAAAACGAATATTATACAATCCTTTGACGGATGAATTTACCACGTTCGGCGACAAGTTCGAGAAAATCGCCCATAACGAAGCCAACGGAATGTATTGCTACAAGCGTACCACCTCCGAAGGACTGACCTATTACGAGGTGTTCAAAGCACCGAAGCGAGTATGTAAAGACGGAGAAAAGCATGAATGCTATCCGCAAACAGCGGAATTCGGTTTCGGTACAGCTCTTTGCATCCGAGGCGACGAGAAGCACACCGCCGACAAAATCGCCTTTTATATGGCAAATGGATTCGACGCGAGGAGGTTCCGTGTATGATACCCAGCCGTTGAAATAAGCATATCACAAACGCCCTAATGTGGCAGAAACGAGTAAATCATTTTTAACTTGTTAAACACGCATAATTATGAAACAGAACAAGAGAAAGACAGCATTTGTGCCGTGCAAATCATTCGAGCATGACGGTGCAACCCTTACGGTCGGAGTTGCCGAAGTGACCGTAAATCGCAA
>ERZ773242.679-NODE-679-length-38535-cov-4.003144_pt1 | contig 38535 bp, 38 predicted proteins | sample MGYA00511077_ERZ773242 | MGnify/ENA primary metagenome ERZ773242 (study PRJEB29015, sample SAMEA2737754) | human gut metagenome | biome: human gut; feature: human-associated habitat; material: faeces | place: China | collected 2012 ... | reverse complement strand
GATCACATTTTTCGTCATTTATTATATGCCCCTGAAGCCAATTTGTAAATAGCTTCGGCATAAATTTTTGTCATCTGCACAAATCTTTCGATGCGCAGGCACTCATTCGGCTGGTGCATGCGATCCTCATCGCCCGGAAACAGCCCACCGTAGGCGATCACGTTTTTAATCGCCCGCGCATAGGTGCCGCCGCCGATGACCAGCGGCTGACTCTCATAGTCGCCGGTCTGCCGTCTGTAAACATCCAGAAGCGTCTTGATCATCGGGCTGTCCAGCTCCATGTACAGGGGATCGTGATTCTGGATCAGTACCCAGCCGAGGTTGTATTTTTCAAAGTTCTCCGCAAGCCCCGCGAAAACCTGCTCCTGCGTATAACTGATCGGATAGCGGATATTGATGGTCAGCTTACCGATTTCCGGCTCCATCTCCGCCATGCCGACATTGAGCGCCAGATTGCCGGAGATCTCATCAGAGAAGCCAATGCCCAGATTCCGTCCGCAGAGGTCAAAACCAAGGCAGCGGTTATAAAATGCGATCCAGTCGTTATGCTCCTCATTGGCGAAGTTCAGACGTCCTAAAAACGCCATCAGAATCGAAATCGCGTTAAGCCCCGCCTCCGGCGTTGAACCATGTGCGCTGCGTCCGACCGTCGTCAACTCCAGCGATTTGCCGACACCCTTGCAGTTCACCTTGTATCCGGTCTCCGCGCGGAAGGCGGCGATCTCCTCTTTGATCTTGCTGTAGTCTGCTTCCGGGTTCCGCACGACAGCCCGCGCCGCGTCCGGCACGCTGTTGGCGGCACTGCCCCCTTTCAGAGAACGCAGCTGCAGCCCCTTGTTTGCCGCGGATTTACCGAATTTACGCGCAGCTTCGAAGATCAGATTGCCTTTTTCGCCGTTGATGAGCGGGAAATCCCCGTCCGGCGTAAACCCGAAGTCCGGCGGTGCCACCTGCGCAAGGTAGCGTTCCATACCGCTCCATCCGGTCTCCTCGTCCAGACCCAAAATCAGACGCACCGTACTCTTCGGCGCAAACCCCGCCTCTTTCAGCGCTTTCATCGCATACAGACAGGCGATGACCGGACCTTTGTCATCCAGCGTTCCGCGCCCGTAGAGCACGCCGTCCTTGACTTCACCGCCGTAAGGATCGAAATCCCAGTTTCCGGCTGCTGGAACCACGTCCAGATGTCCGACGATCCCCATGACCGTATCCGCGCTGCCGCGAAAATCGATGTGCCCGCCGTAGTGCTCCACGTCTAAGGTTTCAAAGCCCATCTCACGACCCATCGTCAGCACTGTCTCATAGGCCTGCTGCACACCCGCGCCAAACGGATAGACACTGCCGTCTGCAGCTGTCACAGGCTCCGCCTGATCGCTCTGCAGCCGGATCACGTGCGCCAAAGCCTCGATCATTTCCTGCTTGTTCTGCTCGATGATCTGTTCGATCTGCGCGATGCACACCTTGTTATCTTTTTCTTTCTCTTCCATCGTTTCTTCTCCCTCTTCACTCCTGCATCGAACCGGAGGTTTTTGGATAGGTAAGGACAAAAGCGCGCATAACGAAATCAGAGAATTCTATGCGCATATGACGCTCACCCCTATGCGCCGCTTCGTAAGGTGCTTTTGTCGTTATGCCGGGAATATCGCACAGCGATATTCCCGGCATAATAAGAAAGAGCGCCCTTTACACTGCATGTCAGTTCACTCTTTCTGTATTTTTACATATAAATTTTAGACTGCTTCTACTGCCTGAATCTCCGGGTAAGCTTCCTTGATCAGTCTTTCTACTACGCCCTTAATCGTCATCGTTGCGCCCGGGCAGCCTGCACAGTGACCCTGCAGTCTTACCTTGACAATGTTGTCCTCTGTGAGTTCTACGAATTCGATATCGCCGCCGTCTCTCTGCAGGAACGGTCTGATCTGGGCGAGCGCATCCAGAATTTTTTCTTCCATGTGTATATTCCTTTCGTTACTGTTTTATTTGATTATGATTTAGATTCTCCAAAATCTCTGCAGTTATTATATTATATACCACCACCGCAGGTCAATACAAACACTTTTTTGCTAAGATTCCGAAACATATGCCGGCAGCTCCATGCTGTTTGCGATATGGCAGATGGAGACCGACTTCGTCGCCTCGTTCTTGCCTTTGTAATTGATGACGCCGGAGGCACCCTCAAAATTATCGATGCTGTTGAGCGCATCCTTGATCTGCGTACCGCTCGGAATGCCGGTCTCATTGGCTGTCTGCCACGCTTCCTTCTTGGCACGCGCCTCTGCATCCGTTGCAGTGCTCGCTGCGATGGTATCCGGGTCTGTCTCATGCACCGTCTGCATCGCGCGGTTCATCGCTGTGATCGCCAAAAGATACGCATCAAACGCAACGACCGTCCGCTGCGAAAGCTCTGCATCCTCGCCGTATTTTTCACGAAAAGCCTCCATGAATCGCTGCGACATCGCCGTTTCGTTGCTTGCCGCCTGCTCTGCCGGATAGCCGATATGCAGCTTCGGACTCGATTTTACAAAGTCCAAAAACTCCTTATTGTCCCATGCACGCGTACCTAAAAACAGCGTATAAGGCAGACCGTTCGCTTCGGCCTGTGTCAGAAACTCCTTGGCGACCGCCGGGGAAACCGCCAAAAATACAGCCTCCGCACCGGCATCCTTGAGCTTTTGTATCGTTTCCGTATAGTCCGATGATGAGGTGCTCAGCTCGAAGCTGCCCACCACGCTGTGGTTATTGCCGGTCAGCGTCTTCATACGGTTCGTAAACCGCTTGATTGTCGCTGTCGCGGTATCGTCGTTCTCCATTTTGACCGTTGCCACCGTCTGCTTGTTCTGCGAAAGGTACGTGAAATCCGCCAGCGCATCGCCCTGTCTGGTCTCGCTGTAGGTCGCACTGAAATAATAGTCGTTGTTCGCTGTAATCAGCGGATTGGTCGAGGAGATCGTGATCGTCGGAATGTTCGCAGCCTCGATATAGTCGCCCGCGACCAGGGATAAGGTCTCCCCATAGCTGCCGAGAATCATCGACGGCTCACTGTTGGTGATCAGCTCCTGAATCGCCGCCTCCGCTTCATACATATCGGATTTGTTGTCCGCATACACAAGCTCCACCGTCTTGCCGCAGGCCGTCGGATAAAGATCGTGCGCCAGCTCGATCCCCATGACTTCCTCCTTGCCCTGCGTCTTCATGCTGCCGGAGGTCGGCTCAAATACCCCGATTTTGATCGTCTTTTCCTTGGCAACCGGATCAGTGCCAAAGAAAGCATTCTTAAAATTCGTATATGTGGTGCACCCGGTCAGCCCTGCCGTCAGACAAACGACCAGAACCAGACTGAGGATGCGTTTCCTGCACTTGTTCATAAATCCCCCTTATCTACGTTCGTGCGCGGAAGCATTATTCGCCGAGATAGGCCGCTTTGACCCTTTCGTCATTCATCAGCGCCTTGCCCGGACCCGCCATGGTGATGTTTCCGGTCTCCATGACATAGGCATAGTCGGAAATCTCCAGCGCCGCCTTCGCGTTCTGCTCGATCAGGAGCACATTCACGCCCGCATCTTTGATCTGCTGAATAATTGTAAAAATATCCTTGATGATAAGCGGTGCAAGACCCAGCGAAGGTTCATCCAGCATCAAAAGCTTCGGTCTGCTCATCAGCGCTCTGCCGACCGCCAGCATCTGCTGTTCACCGCCGGAGAGCGTCGCTCCCAGCTGCCAGGTTCTTTCCTGCAGACGTGGGAAAAGGCTGTAGACCCATGCTCTGTCCTTTGCAATACCGTCCTTATCCTTGCGCAGATATGCACCCGCCGAGAGGTTTTCCTCGACCGTCAGATCCGGGAAGATCCTGCGTCCCTCCGGACAAAGGATGAGACCCGCGCCCACGATGTCCTTGGTCTTCATGACGGTGATATCTGTACTATCCCAGTATACATTACCTTCGGCCTTGTTGACAAGCCCCATTATTGCCTTAAGTGTCGTAGACTTGCCTGCACCGTTTGCGCCGATCAGCGAAACGATCTGACCGTCCGGTACGTCCAGACTGATGCCGTTCAGGGCGTGAATACCGCCGTAGTAAACATGTAAATCTCTGATTGCTAGCATGATTCATCCACCCCCAAATATGCTTCAATAACTGCCGGATTGTTCTGAATCTCCTCCGGCGTGCCGTCTGCGATCTGTCCGCCGTAATTGAGTACATAAATGCGGTCGCAGATGCCCATGATGACCTGCATGTGGTGCTCGATCATCAGAATACTGAGGTCGAATTCGTCGCGGATTTTGCCGACAAAGTGCATCAGCTCATCAGACTCCTGCGGATTCATACCCGCTGCCGGTTCGTCGAGCAGCAAAATCGTCGGGTGCGTCGCCAGTGCTCTGGCAATCTCCAAATGCCGCTGCTTGCCGTACGGCAGAGAGGTCGCCAGATCGTGTCTGTTTTCGTAAAGCTCGACCTTGCGCAGCAGCTCCTCCGCCTCCGCGATCATCTGCTTCTCTTCCTGCCGGGCTGTTTTGGACCTGAACACCGAGCCGAAAATGCTCTGCTTCTGGTTCATGTGCATCGCGACGAGCACGTTTTCCAAAACGGACATCTCCTTGAAGAGACGAATATTCTGGAACGTACGCGCGACACCCAGCCTGGTGACCCGGTCCGGTGTCAGCCGCATGACCTGCCCATAATCACCCTGATGCTTGCCTTTATAGGTCTCCGCCATCTTGCCGTGCGGGAAATTCTCGATCACGCGCATGCCGTTGATGTTGACAGCGCCGTTGGTCGGTTCGTAAACGCCGGTGACCACGTTGAACGCCGTCGTCTTGCCTGCACCGTTCGGTCCGATCAGACCGATGACTTCATTTTTGCGGACCTCCAGATTCAGATTGTCCACCGCGACGACCCCGCCGAACTGCATCGTGATGTCGGAGAGCTTTAATACTACATTGTTTGCCATATTACTTCCCCTCCTTTTCGAATACGACCACGTGGTCATAGACCGGCAGCGGTGTGAACAGCGGTTTACCTGCTTTGGCTGCCGCCTCGCCCTGCGCCTTCTTGTGCGTTGCTGCCGCATGCGCCGCTTTTTTCGCCGCGCGTTCCGCTTTCTTCTCCGCGCGTTTCAGCTTGCGCTCTGCCGGCCACGCCTTAAGACGCTGCGGCAGGGTACGGAAAAAGCGCGCGATGCCGTCCCACGAAAGCTCGCGGTTGCCCATGATGCCCTTCGAGAAGAAGAGCACGACCAGCATGATCAGCACCGCGAAAACAACCTTGCGGAAGCCCGCGTGCATCAAGGGGGACTCAATGCCCAGCCATTTGCCCTGGTCGAGTCCTCTGAGCAGCCATTCGTTCAGGCCGATGAAGATAAAGGAGCCCATGACGGAGCCGGAGATGGAGCCGATGCCGCCGATGACGACGATCAGCAGGATTTCATAAGTCATATTGGTTGTAAACGCGTCTGAGGCGGCATTGTTCTGGAACATCGCCAGAAGCGATCCTCCTACGCCCGCGAAGAAGGAGGAGATCACAAACGCCAGCTCTTTGTGCTTGAACAGATTGACGCCCATCGCCTCCGCCGCGATTTCATCGTCGCGAATTGCCTTAAATGCTCTGCCATAGGTCGAGTTGATCAAAAGCACGATCAGCGCGATGCAAAGTCCCGCGAAAATAACCGGGAACAGCGCCGTTTCGTAGGTCACGAAATTACGCAGAATATTGGAACCGTTGGTGACCGGTCCCAGGGTGTTCCACTGGAAAAATGCTCTTAAAATTTCCGCGAAGCCGAGCGTCGCAATCGCCAGATAGTCGGACTTGAGTCTGAGTACCGGGATGCCGATCAGGAACGCAATGCCTGCCGTCAAAAGTCCCGCGAAAAGAATCAGCAGGAACATGCCGAGATATTGTCCGAGGAAGCCGCCGAAGCTGCCTTCGCCGCCCAACGCGTTCATCAAAATCTCCGGAATGGAGAACTGCAGCACGCCGCCGTTAAAATACTGATAGACTGCTTCATGATCTGCTGCCGGAATCGCAAAAATCGCGTAGGCGTAAGCGCCGATCAGCATGAAACCCGCCTGTCCGAGCGAAAAGAGTCCCGTAAACCCATTCAGAAGGTTCATCGACACGGCGATCAGCGCGTAAATAGAGCCTTTTTCAAGTACCTTCATCAGCATACTCCATTTAGATGTTGGCATGATGAAGGAATCGCCAAGATATACTAAAATCAGAAACACCGCGATTGCGATGATACTGCAGGCAGTTTTTGTTTTTTTCGATAATGTCTGTTCCATTTCTGCCCCTCCCTATACCTTGTTGATGTTTTTTTCGCCGAAGATACCGGTCGGCTTCACCATCAGAATGACAATCAGCAATACGAACGTAAATGCATCGGAGAACGTCGTCAGTCCCGCGCCCTTCATGATGTTTTCGCAGATACCGATGACAAACGCGCCGACGACTGCGCCCGGAACGGAGCCGATGCCGCCGAAGACCGCCGCGACGAACGCCTTGAGTCCCGGCATGGAGCCGGACATCGGATTGACGCCGGTGTAGTTCGAAAAGAACAGGACAGAGCCGACCGCCGCGAGGAACGAGCCAATGATGAAGGTCACGATGATGACCCTGTTGATGTCGATACCCATCAGCTCGGAGGTTTCAAAATCACGCGATACCGCGCGCATCGCCATCCCGATCTTCGTGTGGTTGATCAGCATAACCAGCGCGAATACCAGTGCGATCGTCAAAATCGGTGTGATGACCGTTACCATCTTGGTGTGCGCACCGAGTACGGTCACGGTTTTCTGCAGGAACGGGATGGACGGGTAGGTCTTGGTCAGACCGCCGGTCACATACAGGGCGATGTTCTGCAGGAAGTAGGATACGCCGATCGCCGAGATCATGATCGACATTCTCGGCGCGGAGCGCAGCGGACGATAAGCCACTTCTTCGATGGTGCAGCCCAAAGCCACTGTAAAGATAATCACAACGATCACGCTCAGCCAGATCGGCAGTGCAGATACCAGATAGATCATAACCAGACCTGCCATCATGAACATGTCGCCGTGGGCGAAGTTGATCAGTCTGAGGATACCGTATACCATCGTATAGCCGATGGCGATCAGTGCATACTGTCCGCCTACGGAAACGCCCGCAAGGATATATGGCAGCCATTTCGCAAATAATTCCATGTAATAACCTCCAATTCAAGGATGCAGCGAGAAAATATCGCAGGCGATATCCCCACGCGTAATCATAAAAGACAGGGCGTTTAGACAAAAATGCCCTCTCCTTTATGATTTTTGTCTCGCAGCTTTGTTCAAATGATGTACCTTCGGTTGACAAAGGTATTCCCATAATAACACGATAAGCGGGAGGGGAAGCCCTCCCGCTGTATGCCTCTCATCAATCTTTGCTATGTACCTAGGCATGCTGCTCTGCTTGATTGCAAAAGCAAATCGTACTATGTGGTTTTATCCTTCGATCGACTGGGTCTTGACATATTCCCATTCGCCGGTTTCGGTGTTGCAGTGCTTAACAACCGCTTCGTTCTTTTCAGCGTCGCCGTTCTCGTTGAACTTGACGGTGCCGCATACGCCGTTTTCATAAACCACGTTCGGAAGTGCCGCCAGAACGTCTGCCGGATCTGTAGAGCCTGCTGCCTTGATCGCTTCCAGTGCTACGAAGTAAGCATCGTAACCCATTGCGGATACCGCCGCGATCTGGTCGTTGCCGTTGTTGTTCGCTTTCGCGGTGGAGTCTTCGTTGATCCATGCCTTGATGCCGTTATCGAATTCCGGGTTACCGCCTTCTTGATAGAAGGTCGTTACGTTCAGCTCGATGTCCTTGCCCTTGGCTGCTTCCAGAACAACGTTGGAGTCCCAGGTGTCGCCTGCCAGAATCGGCATATCCAGTTTCTGTGCTTCTGCCTGGTCGATGATCAGCGCAGCTGCTTCGATGGATACCGGGGAGTAGAATACGTCGCAATCTTTCGCTTTTGCGTTCGCAACATAGGATGTGAAGTCAGAATTTCCTTTTGGGAACTGCTCTTCCACAACTTTGCCGCCGAGCTTTTCAAACGCTTCTACAAAGTATTTTACCAGACCTACGGAGTAATCGTCGCCGAGCTTGGATAAGCAGTAAGCCTTTCTTGCGCCGTTCTCATAAGCGAAGTTTGCAAGAACGGTACCCTGGAACGGGTCCAGGAAGCAGGTACGGAAGTACACCGGGTTGCCGTTCGTTACCAGTGGATTGGTACAGGTTACACCAAGCGCCGGCATTCCTGCCTCTTTGAATACATCGCCTGCCGCGATGGATACTGAGGAGCCGTAGGAACCGAGAACGATGGATACGCCGGAGGATACCAGGTTCTGCGCCGCTGTGATGCCCTTTGAGTTGTCGGACTCGTTGTCAGCAGTCACCAGCTCAACCTTATAAGTTTCTCCGTTGATATCAACGGTCGGCTGTACCTTGTTCGCATACTGCACGCCGAGCGTTTCCTGTTTGCCGCCTGCGCCGTTGTCGCCGGAAGCCGGTTCAAATACACCGATCTTGACAGTGCCTGCGTATTCGCCGCCGTCTGCACCGCCGTTGTCATCGCTGGAGCCGCAGCCCGCCGCGAACAACGCGAAGACCATGATCAATGCCAAAAGTAAAGCAACTTTCTTTTTCATGTTTGATTTCCTCCTTATTTGAAAATGCAAGATTTTCTCAAATGTACATGTGTAAAAACATTATACCCTTTCCCGTAATGTATTGCAATGTTTTTTTGCTATTTTTTATCGTTTTGAAACAAATTTTGATTATTTTTTGTGTACTGCTCAACAAGATTTTGTTTTTGAGAACAAAAAAGCCCCGGTTTCGGGGCTGTGACATACTTTTTTATTCCACAAGGTCTGTCCGCACGATCAGGTTAGCTTTTGCTTACCCGCCTTACATGCGTAGTCCTTGCATTTGCTTGCTATTCCGGCTGTCTGAGTCCGAGCGCATGGCTGACCGGCAGAGAAAAGACGATCGACTGCGCCTTGCTCTCAAGACCCGCCTGCTCCATGATGGCTTTCATAATCGCGTTCCTGCCCTGTGCCGGTGCGACCAGCAGATGGATCTCCTTTTCGGAGGCGATCGAAAAGCCGAAGAACTTTTCGGTATACTCCGCGCCGGTTCCCTTTGCCTTAATCACAGTGCCGCCGCCTGCGCCCGCACTGCGCGCCGCGTCCATGATCATATCGCTGTAGCCTTCATTCGCAACTACAAAAATCAGTTCGTAATCTGTCTTGATGGACATTCTTTCTATCCTTTCTGCCGCTTCCAGGCTCTTGTTCGTTTCCAACGTCTGTCCGTCCAGCATGTATTCCAGACTGCGCTTGCCGCCGATGCTGTTCAGCGGTACAGTCACCGCAATGCCGTTGCCGGGAATATCGATATACATCTTCCGTTTCAGATGTCTGAGCAGCGCGCTCAGACCCGCATGGGTGACAACACCGAAGATGATGCTTTTCTCGGCAGGACTCAGATACAGATATTCGAGAATTTCCCGCGGCGCCGTACCCTGTCCGAGCACAATGTCCGTCGTAAACACATTGCACTCCTGAAACAGTTTGATTGCCGTTTCGGTCCTGTCGCGGTCTGTGATCGTAATGACTAAATTTAATCCGTCCATGGCAATCCTCCTTACAGTTCTATAATATCGTCGTCGGTGTAGGCTTCAATCTTAGCCTGCACACGTTCTCTGGCTTCGCTTTCCTTGCGCGTGCGGAATTTGTATTCCACGCCCAGAAGCTGGATGGTGATCAATGGGGTCATCGCAACCATCGCGACCACGCCGAATGCGTCGCTGACGATCCGCTCCGGTCCGCCGATCGCCTCGCAGGCACCCATCGCAAACGGCAGCAGGAAGGTCGCCGTCATCGGACCGGATGCTACGCCGCCGGAGTCAAAGGCAATCGAAGTAAAGATCTTCGGCGTGAAAAAACTCAGTCCCAGCGCCAGTACATAGCCGGGCACCAAGAAGTACATGACCGAAATGCCCGTCAGTACGCGGATCATCGCCAGCCCCAGTGAAGTCGCAACGCCGATAGACAGGGAAAGCTCCATCGCGCGCGCCGGAATGCTGCCCGCCGTCAGATCCTCAACCTGCTTGTTGAGGACATGTACCGCCGGCTCTGCTTTGACGATGAAATAACCGATCAGCATCGCAATCGGAAGCAGAATCCAGTTAAAACTCTTGCTGCCGATCAGATTGCCGATGTAGTTGCCCACCGGCATGAACCCGACATTGACGCCGGTCAGAAAGAGCACCAGCCCCACATAGGTGAAAATCAGACCCACGCTGATACTGATCAGCGGTTTCTTCGGCATTTTGATGTAAAATGTATTGAACAGGAAAAAGAACGCCACAATCGGTGCTAAGGCAATCGCCACCTCTTTCGCGTAGTGCGGCAGTCCATGCACAAACAGCAGGATCATTTCCTGTGAATTTTCCATTTCCGGAATCTCGACCGGCGTATAAGCCGCTTCCGACGGATACATCAGACCCAGCACCAGTACCGCCAGAATCGGTCCGATGGAGCAGAGCGCAACCAGACCGAAGCTGTCGTTTCCGGCATGGCGGTCGCTTCGGATCGCCGAGACACCGACACCCAGCGCCATGATAAACGGTACGGTCATCGGCCCCGTCGTCACGCCGCCGGAGTCAAAGGCTACCGCCCAGAAGTTTTTCGGTACGAGCATAGCCAGACCAAAGACAACGATATAAAATCCGATCAGCAGGATATTCAGGCTGATCCCGAAGAGAATACGCAGCATGGCAATGACCAGAAACACGCCGACACCCAAAGCCACTGCCCCGATCAGGACTGCATTTGGGATATTGGGCACCTGATTCGCCAATACCTGCAGATCAGGCTCCGAAATTGTAATAATGATACCCAGCAAAAAGCTGACAAATACGATCAGCCAAACCTTCTTGGACTTCGTAATGCAGCTGCCGACCTTCGTACCGATCGGGGTCATCGCTGTGTCTGCACCCAGGGTAAAGAACGCCATGCCCACGATCAGCAGCGCCGCCCCCATTAAAAAGGAAACGAGCATATTGTTGGGAATCGGCGCTACCGTAAAGCACAGCAGCAGCACAATGATGGTAATCGGAAGAACGGATGCGATAGATTCTTGAAACTTGTCGTGTAATAATGTCTGATGCCGCAAGGGTTACCTCCTTCTTAAATTGGTTATGATATACGATCTGCCATCTCCATTATAGCACAATTTCCTTAACACTTCCAGATAAAAAATTGCTAAAATCTCGAAAAAGTTCGAGTTTTTGATTTTTTCCGCGGCAAAACATCTCAAAAAATTTTTTATCTTCATGTTAACAACACACTGGATGTGGTATAATATGTGTACACAACAATAACAGCAATCAAATGCAGATGACTAAAAATTTAGGGAGGTAACAAATTATGAAATGGGTATGTACAGTATGCGGTTATGTTCACGAAGGCGACCAAGCACCTGCAGAGTGTCCGGTCTGTCATGTAGGCGCTGACAAATTCAAAAAGATGGAAGGCGACATGACGCTGGCTGCTGAGCACGAATACGGCGTTTACGGCAAGACAGTCAAGAACAATCCTGATATCAAAGAAGAGGATAAAAAGTTCATCTTCGATCAGCTCATGGCGAACTTCCAGGGCGAATGCTCCGAAGTCGGCATGTATCTCTGCATGGCTCGCATCGCGCACAGAGAAGGCTATCCGGAAATCGGTCTTTACTGGGAAAAAGCTGCTTACGAAGAAGCAGAACACGCTGCTAAATTCGCTGAATTATTAGGCGAAGATTTAGAACCGAACATGAAAGCTACCACCAAGGACAACCTCGCTTGGAGAGTTGACTGTGAATTCGGCGCGACCGCAGGTAAATTCGACCTCGCAAAGGTTGCAAAGATGAACAACCTCGACGCGATCCACGACACCGTACACGAGATGGCACGCGACGAAGCAAGACACGGCAAGGCACTCAAGGGTCTGCTGGAGAGATACTTCGGCTAGTTCAGATCGGTTGAAAGTTCAATAAAGAATCGCTAAGGGCGCCGGATTTCCGGCGTCCTTTTTTTCATGCGGAAACCTCTTCATTTTCACGCAAAATGTGGATTGGGGAGTGTGAATTGAGTGTGAGTTTTGTTCTGATTCCCGCTTGAACATCTAAAAAGTGTGAATCATAAAAGTGTGAATTTATTACACTACATAATCGTTCATCTTTGAACAGCTTTATTGTAAACCTACAAGAATCATACAAGTATTGTCAATTAAAAATTGAAAAGAATAAGGAGGAAATGTTATAATGAAAGAGCCGAATGCGTTGCAAGAAACTGCAGCATCAGTGATACAGCCATTTGCTTATATCGAACACAGCGTTTGGAGGAAATGAAAATTATGAGTAAGTACAAACCGCCATTTCACACGACGGATAAAATGATTTCACTGATTGCTGAAATCAGTGAGCAGGTCGGTCGGATCACGGTGCTGCAGGAGGGAGCCTTTAATCCCCACCTGCGGAGAGAAAACCGCATCCGCACAATCCACTCTTCTCTTGCGATCGAGCATAATTCTCTGTCGCTGGAGCAAGTAACCGCGATCCTAGATGGCAAGCGTGTACTCGGTAATCCAAATGAAATCAAGGAAGTACAAAATGCTTATGAAGCCTATGAATTGATGCTGCAATTAGATCCAACGTCTGTAGATGATCTTCTCAAAGCGCATAAACTCATGATGCATGGACTTGTACCGGAAAACGGAAGATTTCGTTCCGGTGGTGTAGGCGTCTTTGACGGTAATGTCCTGATTCACATGGCTCCTCCGGCGCAGTTCGTACCGGAGCATATTCACAACCTGTTTATATGGTATCAGCAGTCAGAACTCCATCCGCTGATCAAGAGTGCTGTATTTCATTACGAATTTGAATTCATTCATCCGTTCTCAGATGGTAATGGTCGTATGGGACGCATGTGGCATACGCTCTTGCTCGGCAAGTGGAAAGAACTGTTCTTCTGGCTGCCGATTGAAGAATTGATCCGGTCGCGGCAGCAGGAATACTATGATGCTCTCGGTGCCGCTGACAAACAAGTAGACAGTGCAGGATTTGTAGAGCTGATGCTTGAAATCATCCGTGACAGTTTGACAAAAGTGACAGTTGTTGGTCGCCCCGCCGATCAAGTCAGCGACCAAGTCACCGACCAAGATAAAACACCGATCGACCGACTTCTCGCTGTTCTCGGTAGTGAGGAACTTTCAGCAGCAGAAATTATGAAGCGGCTCGGACTTTCGCACAAGCCTACTTTCCGTAAGAACTATCTGCATCCGGCCTTAGATCAAAAACTGATCGAGCGCACGATTCCGGATAAACCGAACAGCCGGAATCAAAAGTACAGAAAAACAGAGTAATTAGAAATTACCTTATCCCACCATTTTTTATCCCTGTGAAGCAAAGGAAGACTGCACTGTCGTTGTCTCTGATCTTCCGGGCTTCTGGATGATTCCCTGTTTGAACGCAGCCGCTCAAAGAAAGTGGAACTTCTTGCGAAGACCTACGATCATGCTAAGCATCGCTTTTGTTTCGGCTTTCGTATGCTGACGCTCGGTTGGTCAGATGGAAACACGTTTCTTCCGATCAACAGTGTTCTTCTTTCAATTGAAGTTTTCTTCAAGGTTTGCAAAAGCTATCTCAAGCTCAGCAAGGAATGTCATGCCTTATCCTATGATGCCATGACAGCCCATACAGCTGTGGTTTTTACACGCTATATGATGCTTTCGCTGGAAAGTCGGGAATCCAACGATATCCGATCGCTGGGCGAACTTTTCGTGTATATTTCTGACGAAATGGCAGACATCACATGGCTGTAGGCATTACAAATGCTGCTGCAGCTGTTCCGCAGCACTTTATCGGAAACTGCAGAACTGACGGAAGAGAAAATCAACGAACTGGTTGATAACTTTCTTGATACACTGCCATCACTTTTGAAGAGCCTGCTTTGTGCTGCATAGAAGCAGCGAATTTACAATCGTATATTGCCAAGTATTGAATTTTCAAGGTGCATAGCTATTTTATGTGTGAAGTTTGATTCAATTTAGACTATTTTTTAAAATGTACTTGCATTTTTTTTAAATATGTGTATAATATGAAATGATAAATGGAACGTTCCATTTATCGCTTCATAGGAAGCGAAATAAATTTTATTATTAGGAGGTAAATATGCGCCAACTGTACATCAATGGCTCTGTGGCCACTGTCGACAGCAAAATGTCTTACGTGCAGGCATTTGCTGTGGAAGACGGAAAATTTATCAAAACAGGCACGAATGAGGAGATTCTCGCCTTAAAAACAGAGGATGCCACCGTTGTGGATTTAGACGGAAAGACAGTCATGCCTGGCTTCAACGATGCGCACCTACACATTCTTAACTGGGCTTCTTACCATGGAGAAGACCGTGCCAAGATCGACCTAGAGGGAATTACCTCAATTGAGGAACTGATTGAAAAAGTCCAGGCATATATCAAAGAAAAGAATATCCCTGAGGGAAAGTGGGTTATTGGCCGCGGCTGGAATGAAAATAACTACGCTGAAAAGCGTTGCATCAACTATGCCGATCTAGACCGTATCTCCACGATGCATCCCATTGTTCTTACTCGTATCGATGAGCATGTTGTAGCCGTGAATTCCATGGGGCTAGAACGCATTGGTATTACCGATGAGACACCCAATCCTGCTGGAGGTCACATTCAACGAGACGAAAACGGCAAGGCCACGGGCCTGCTGCAGGAAAACGCCAGATACATGGCCTATTCTCTGCTACCGGATGCCGACGTACAGCAGATCAAGAAATTGCTAGTCAACGTCATGGATCATATCTCCAAGCTAGGTATTACATCCGTTTCTACGGATGACTTTGAAACCTTCTCCTCCAAGAACTGGAAATACATCCTCCAAGCTTACAAAGAACTGGAAGAAGAGGGTAAACTGAAGGTGCGCATTACGGAGCAGTGTCTATTAATCACCAAGCCACAGCTTTTGGAATTCTTAGAGGCTGGCTACAAGACTGGTGTCGGCAGCGATATGTTCAAGATTGGTCCCCTAAAGGTGGTTAGTGATGGTACAATCGGCTCTGCTACAGCATTGTTGCAGGCTCCTTACGCTGACCATCCTGAGACTTGTGGTATGGCAGAATTCGAGGAAGAGGTCATGGATGACCTGATCATCACTGCACATAAGGGCGGTATGCAGATCCTATGCCATACCATCGGCGACGGTGCTGCCAAGAGGTGCCTGCATGCCTTTGATCAGATGCTGGAAATCAAGCCTGTGGAAGACCCCCGTTGTGGTCTGGTCCATGTTCAGGTGGCTGACCAGGAAATCTATGATAAGATGCGCGACGATAAGGTGATCGCCTTTATCCAGCCTATCAATGCCGGTACCGATATGCAGTGTGCCGAATCCCGTGTGGGTCCAGAGAGAATGAAGTATTCCTATCGCTATAGAACAATGTATGATTACGGCATCATCACGCCTTTCACATCCGACTGGCCGGTTGATTCTGTCAACGTCTTTGATTCCATCTATGTAGCTACCACCCGCAAGAACCTACAGGGTCAGCCTGAGGGCGGCTGGTATCCAGAAGAATGCTTTGATCCTGAACAGGCACTACGCGGCTTTACCATCATCCCTGCCTATACTTCTTATGAGGAAAACAAGAAGGGTTCCATTGAAGTGGGTAAGTTTGCTGACTTTGTGATTCTATCCGACGACTTCACTAAGATTGATCCTGAGCACGTCCGCGATATTCAGGTGCTAGGTGTCTATCTTGGGGGCAAGAAGGTAAACTAAGTATTCTTGTAAAAAAGAGAAAGGAAATGGATTATGCTTAAGAGAAAAGAAGTCAAAAAACCATCGCTCTTCGCATCCCTGCTGATTTTTCTATTTTTGATCGGTGCACTGGTTGCCCAGGTCATCATTAACGGATCTGCGGATGCTCACATCACTTTCCTGCTGACCATCGCCTTCGGAGCTATTGTCCTGCTGATTAATGGTATCAGCTGGGAACGTATCGAAGATGGCATTGTTGAGGGCTGCAAAAGCGCCACTGTGGCTATGCTGATTCTAATGCTTGTGGGCATTCTAATCCCCACGCTGATGGCCAGCGGCTCTATCCCTAATCTGATCTATTGGGGTATGCAGTTGATTTCCCCAAAGATCTTCCTGCCCACGGTAGCTTTGGCTTGCGCCATTGCTTCTTTGGCTACTGGTAGTGCTTGGACTTCCGCCGCTACCTTCGGTGTTGCTGCTATGGGTATCAGTATCGGTCTGGGTATCCCCGCTCCTCTGACCGCCGGTGCCGTCATCTCCGGCTCCGTGTTCGGTGACAAGTTGTCCCCCCCTGTCTGACACCACCAACCTCGCTCCTGCTGTGACTGGTACAGATCTGTTTTCCCACATCAAAAGCATGATTTATACTACCGTTCCTGCTATGGTGATCTCTTTGGTTCTGTTTGGTATCGTAGGTGCTAAGTACGGCTCTGACAGCATTGACAGTGTTGCAATCACAGCCATTCTGGAAAGCCTAGATGCTAACTTTAATGTAAAGGGCTTTGGTTTGATTCTAGGTTTGATTCCATTCGCAATGATCTTGATCATGTCCTTTAAGAAAGTGAATGTTCTTGCCACCATGGTCTCTGCCGCTTTGGTCGCATGCCTGATTGCTATTGTAATTAACGGCTATGGCATTCTTGACATGATGAGCTTTATGAACTTCGGCTTCGTTATCGACGCCGGTAATGCAGATGTCAACAGTCTGCTTAACAGGGGCGGTCTGCAGGGTATGATGTACACTGTTTCTTTGGGCTACTTCGGTTTAGGCCTAGGTGGTCTGCTTGAATACACCGGTGTTCTGGAAGTTATTTTGGAAAAGATGTCTGGCATGACCAAGAAGCAAGGTAACCTAATTCTGACCCACGTGCTCTCATGCATCTTTATCAATTTGTTCACTGCCAGCCAGTATCTGTCTATTATGATCCCTGGCAAGCTATTCGCCCCCGCTTACGACAAGCTGAAGATTCAGCGTTACGTCGCCTCCAGAACTTGTGAAGACAGCGGTACGGTTACATCTCCTCTAGTTCCATGGAACATGTGCGGTGTATACTTTGCCACAACACTGGGCGTGGCAACAACAGAATACTTCCCGTATACCTTCCTGCCTCTACTCTCTCCAATCATTGCTGTTATATACGGCTATGCGAATATCTTCATCTTCAAGGTCAACGAAAAGACCTCCGAGTGATTTGTCTCAATTTTCATATGACCAAATTTACTCTCATCAATTTTCGGCAAGGCTCCGCTGGTTTCTAAAGGCGGAGCGTTGCCATATCCAACTGCTACGTCTCTCGGGAGGGATTGCTCAATGACATGCTTTTTAACAATACTCTTGTCCCTTTTGTGGGGATTGTCTTTCTTAGGAACCAAGACCCTGTTGGTCACGTTGGCACCATTGGAAATCATGGCAGTACGATGGACTCTAGCGTTTCTTACTTTTTCGCTTTTGACAATAATTAAAGTAATCCGCATTGATTATCGTGGCAAGCCGCTTGGACCACTGTTGCTGGCAGTTCTGCTTCAGCCCTGCGCTTACGCCATTCTGGAAACGTGGGGCATTGCCCTGACTACTTCTTCGGAGAGTTCTATTTTTATCGCTATGATCCCCCTTGTAATTGTTCTTGAGGAGTGGCTGATCTATAGAAAAATACCATCGCCCAAGATCCTGATGGCAATGGCGATTTCCTTTAGTGGTGTGTTGATTAGTGTTCTCTTTTCGCCTTCCTTTTCCGTCGGAAGCAAGATATTGGGATATTTGCTTCTGATTGGTGCTGTTGTAGTAGGAGCGTTGTACAATACCGTATTTTCTCAAAAGTTTGGTAGCCTCTATACACCTGTGGAGATCACTTACGCCATGTCGATCAGCGGAACAGTATTTTTCAACATGCTCTCGCTATGGCAGGGCAACGGAATACACGGGTATGCCATCGTTCTAAGCGATTTTTCATCCACCTTGGCAGCAATCTTTCTTGGTGTAGGCTGTTCGTGTGCAGCGTACCTCATCCATAATTACAATCTTTCCAGAATGAAGGCAACAGTCGTATCTAACATTCAAACAAATGCCATCACAGTTGTGGGAGTTGTTTCCGGTATCCTTCTGGGCGGAGATGACTGGGGTTGGTATACACTCGTTGGACTAGTCATGGCAGTTGTTGGAATTTGGATTTCTTTGGAGGAGAACCATGCTTAAGTCCTCAAAAGCCAACATCTCATTTGCGTGAATAATTCTCGAAGACGGTTAACAAGTCTCTTCGTACATAGTAATACCTCCATAAAATAATAATCTCGTAATTACTTTTTATGGAGGCGCGTGAATTCCTATAAACATCAATAAAAAACCAGGATCCTGCTGTTGACAGCATCCTCCAAGCTCTTGCTGGTACGTCCAGCGCAGTGCTTTGTCTCAAGGGTATGAAGACTACCAGCCGCTGATTGTGTCAAATATTTTATGTAAACGGATTTCGTTTGCCGGAACATGTTTCCTTATCCTATGGTGTTTGTATAAAAAATGACGGTGAAAAATACTTTGCCAGCCGTCAGCTGGAAAAAGCGATTACAGATACGCTTCCCGGCATCATCTGCTGCACCCACGGCGCGTTCATCTCCAAAGAAGAGCTGAAACAGTGCCGATTGTTAGAAACAGCTGTCGCCTTTGTCTTCATCACCGATCAGGATTACGACACTTATGCCGATGCCTCTGTGCAAATTCCTGCAGGTCGATACCTCTGTAGCTATTATGAGGGGAAAATGTGGGATCGCATGGCGTGCTTGAAGCGCATGCTGGATTACATCGACGAACAAGGCTGGCAGATTACCGGTGATGCTTTACAGATCAATTACATTGACGATAACCTGACCGACTATACAAATGAATTTTTCTACGAAATTCAAATCCCGATTTAATAAGAGAGTCCCCTGCCGAGCTGCGTGCAAGGACTGCAACTCTTACAGGAGCTTCTCTATCTTCTTGCGAAAAATCACATCACCGCCGGAAGCAGAATCTCAAATTCTGTACTGAAACCCGGACTCGGCTTGTCCAAAAGCGTGACGGTACCGCCATGCGCCTCAATGATTTTTTTGGTGATGGCAAGCCCCAGACCGCTGCCTTCGCTGCTGCGCGAATCGGTTCCTGTCACAAACGGCTCGAAAATCCGCGCTCTGCGTTCCGGCGCGATGCCAACGCCATTATCTGCCAGACGAATCGCAATCGTGTTTGGTTTGTTTTTTTCTTCAGTTTCGACAATTTTCACACCCATGACCGTACCGAGTGCATTGTATTTCATCGCATTGTAAATGATATTGTTCAGCGCTCGCGTCATCATCGGCTGATCGAGCGCGCAGAGAATCATTTTTTCCGGAATCGAAATCCGCAGCGTAAACCCTGCCAGATTGATTTCATCGTAACGCCTTGCAAGATATTCCCTCAAAAATTCACAAATATCTGCCACCACCGGCTCCACCCGAAATTCCGGATGATTGACCTTGTTGTATTCATAAAAGGAATTCAAAAGATCGTTGAGCTCCTCTGCCTTGTCATCGATGAGCTGCAAATAGGTCGTGAGCTTTTCCTGCGGTACTTTGCCGTCCGCAATCGCGCGGGTATACCCACAGATGACTGTAATCGGCGTTTTGAGGTCATGGGAAATGTCCGTCAGCAGCTTCTGTCTGTCCGCATCCAAACGCTTTCGCTCTGCCTCACTCTCTGCAAGCTGGTTTGCCATATGATCAAAGTTTTGAGCGATCGTCTGAATCTCGTAAGGACCTTTCAGTTCCCCCACACGCGCATGCGCCGCCCCGCCTGCCGCCATGCGGTTGATCGCCGCGCTGAGCTGCATCAGCGGATTCTTGACACTGCGATTGAGGAACAGAATGAATACCGCGATCAGAAGCAGGCTGATCGGCAGCAGGCCCCAGTAGACCATATTGGACTTGCGTCCGATGGTCGTGTAGTCATCAATATCCCATTTTTTTGTGGCTGCAACGAGGATCCTGCCGTCCCGGAGCGTCGTACGTATCAGCTCCGCATTCTCCGGGAAAGCTCCGGTCAGAATACGATACTCCCGCTCGGTATACTTCTTTTTGTCCGCTTCAAAAGCGCCGCTGATTACCCTGTAGCCTTGATCCAGTACCATCAGCTCTGTTTCCGAATCCTCGTCATCCGGTCCGTAAATGGTCTTGACAAGCAGGTAATCACCGTCGTATTGCGGCACATCCAGATCGTAACTGTTGATAAAGGAATAGTCATCGTAGTCCGGGATACAACGAATCTCCGCGGCATCCAGCATATACGGAAATGTTTTTTCATCCTGATAGAGCAAATTTCCATCAGCGTCAAAGACAGCGAAGCCTCCGCCGATCCCAAAGTATCTCTGCGGCTTCACCTTCGCATATTCGCCCTTTACCATATGGGCATCTGTCGCTGCTGCTTCCATATCCGGCGTTAAAAGCATATGCTGGTAATAATGCTCGCTTGCCCAAAAGGCAAGTCCGACACAGAGCAGCAGGATCAGCGAAAAGCCGATATAGGCTTTCGCAAACAAACTGACTAATTTTCCTTTTTTTGACTTATCCCTCAAAGCGATACCCTACCCCTCTGACAGTCTTGATATAAGTCGGTCGTTTCGGATCGGTCTCGATCTTGTCACGTAGCTTGGAGATATGCACCATGATGGTGTTTTCATCGCTCTCAAAAAACTCTCCGTTGATATTTTCGTACAGCTGTGCCTTGGTAAAGATCCTGCCCGGATTTTTCATCATCAGCGAAAGCAGCTTGTACTCCGTCGGGGTCAAAACGATCTGCTTGTCGTTTTTCCACAGCTCATGTGAGGAAAGATTGAGCAGCAATTCTCCGCGTTTCAGTTCACTCATCTGCGCGGCGGCTCTGCGCAGCAGCGCTTTGACTCTTGCCACCAGCTCGAGCGGATTAAAGGGTTTCGCCATATAGTCGTCTGCGCCCATGTTGAGTCCCAGGATCTTGTCCTGATCCTGTCCCTTCGCCGAGAGAATCAAAATCGGCATCATCGTCTTTTTGCGCAGACGCTGCGTTACCTCCAGACCGGTCATCGACGGCATCATAATATCTAAAATTGCAAGCTGCGGGTTGTATTGCTCGATCATCGCCATTGCCTCTGCACCATCGCCGCTGCAGAGGATCTCATAGCCCTCGCTTTCCAGATACAGCTTCATCAAGTCGCGGATATCCGCGTCGTCCTCTGCAATCAAAATCGTTGCTTTCACTGTGCTTCGTTTCCTTTCTCCGCTTGGTCCGGCAGACTTTCAATAAATGCGATCGCTCGTTCAATCACAGCCTCCCCGGTCTCTCCATGCGGTCCGCCGTTGTGAATCTCGTGGTAATAGCCCGGCCACTCGACCAGCGTAAAGCTTTGCGGGTCCTGCAGCTTGGCAAATTCACGACTTCCCTGCACATCACAGATTTTATCTGCGGTTCCATGCATCAAAAGGCAAGGGGTTTTTCGCACCCTGCCGTTATCCTCATTGCTGCCCTTTTCCAGTGCTGTACCGATGGTAAATCCCTCGTAAGCGCAAAGTGCCGTTGCATACGGATGTACCATAGGGTCTTTCTTATACGGACGCACATATGCAACATTGCCGAGGTCATTCTCCGGAAACTCGGATTTGATTTTGTAATTCGGTGCTATTTTTGACAATAATTTTACCGCAGTCAGCAGACCGCCGCTGACCGGACGCACCAGTCGAATCCATGGTGCCGAAATGATATAGCCAATCGGCACATCGTTGTGCCCGCCGCGTGCGCGGTAATCCAGTGTAATATTACCGCCCATGCTGTGTCCGTACATCACAATCGGCACACCCGGATAAAACGCCTGTGCATATTCGATCAGCGCATCAATATCCTTGAGCACCTCCACACGCGGCGCACATGCCCCGCGCACGCCTTGTGAGCGTCCATGTCCGCGCAGATCCATCGATACGACCGCGATGCCCGCGCGGTTAAAATAGTCCGCCACGCGGCTGAACCGACCCGCATGCTCACCGATGCCATGGATCAGACAGACCACATGATGCGGCGCTTCGCAGGGAAAATGATAGCCCTGTACAATACAATCCCGTTTCTCAAAATCAAAAAGTTGATACACTGTTGCACCTCCCAAAAATTGTAAAATACATTTAGATTTCAAAATCTTACATTTCAGTATCAAAATACGACATTTCACAAAATTTTTCTTTTCTTTTGTGTGGTTTTGCGTTATGCTTTACTTACATCTTAGGAACGGCTTAATGAATCAGAAACAAAGGAGGTAAAAATCATGAAACACTTAGAACAGAAGGAACAAAACAGTCAATGTTCCCTTTGCGGAAAGCGGTACCACATTACAGCTTTCCACGGCGGGTATGTTTGTGAATGCTGCATTGATTACATTAAGACCCATGACTAGGATGGAGGTATGAATGTAAGTTCCCCTATTTATGATTGATCTGAATCACGTAAGAACGCTCATGCAGCATAACTTCCGAGATCTGTGCTGCCGTACTGCTGCCTGCATCGCTCGATCGGGCAGGCAGCGGACGCAGCGCGCCGCATTATTTTTGCTTTTTGCGCACAGACCCTGCCTTGCGTTTCGTCTTATGTGCGCCCTTTTCCGGTTCCGTCTTTTGCGCGCCTTTTCCGCGTTCCGCCCATGCTCTGCGTTTCTCCTGATTTTGCTGTACACGCGCCTGGTGCGCCGCGCGGCTGATTCTTTTCTTTGTCTTTGGCTTCATCACCGCATAGCCGAAGCTGCCGATTGGATGCTTTTTGATGCCGAAGTACTGTCCGTGTACATAAGCCATCAGCCCGGCTTTTTCCATCTCGAACCGACCTTTTTCGTCGATGAGTTCCTCGTCAACGTGAACGGCAACGATCTCCGCGACAAACATATCGTGCGAAGGATAGGCGTGAACCTCTCGTACCTTGCATTCCAGATTAACCGGAGATTCCGCGATCATCGGGCACTGCACCTGTGCGCAGGCCTGCGGCGTCAATTCCATCTCCTGAAATTTATCGACATCACGCCCCGACTTCACACCGCAGTAATCGGTCGCAAATGTCAGCGCCTCCGTCGTCAGATTGATGACAAACTCGCCGCTTTCCGCGATCAAATCGTGGGAATAACGGGATTTGCGCACCGAAATATAGGTCATCGGCGGCGTCGAGTTGACGATGCCCGTCCACGCGATCGTGATTATATTCGGTTTTTCGATGCTGCCGCAGCTGACCATGACCGCAGGCAGCGGCATCAGCAGGGTGCCCGGTTTGATGGTTTTTTTCATAGGTTTATTCTCCCTTTCGCAGTTTTTGCAGGATCTCTGTAAAATACACCGGCAGCGGCGCGGTGAATTCCATATAGCTTCCGGTGCGCGGATGCACGAAGCCCAGCACGCCTGCGTGCAGCATCTGTCCATCCTGCGTGAGGCTCTGCTTCTTCGGACCGTAGACCGGATCGCCGACCAACGGATGCTTGATATAAGCCATATGCACACGGATCTGGTGCGTTCTGCCCGTCTCCAGCCTCGCCTCGATCAAGGTATAGCGTCCGAAACGCTCCAGCACGCGCCAATGCGTGACCGCGCGTTTGGAATTCTGCGCGGTGACAGCCTGCCGCAGCCGGTTTGCGGGGTCTCTGCCAATCGGCGCATCGATAGTGCCTTCGTCCTGCACCAGATTATCATAGACGAGCGCAGTATATCTGCGTGTGATGCTGTGCGCAGCAAGCTGCGCCGAGAGCGATTCGTGCGCCATATCGTTTTTTGCAATCATCAATAGTCCGCTGGTGTCTTTGTCGATGCGATGCACGATGCCGGGTCGAATCACGCCGTTAATAGAGGACAAGCGCTCTCCGCAGTGGTACATCACCGCGTTGACAAGCGTCCCGGTATAGTTGCCGACCGCCGGATGGACGACCATGCCTTTCGGTTTATTGACCACCAGCACATCGTCGTCCTCATAGACGATCTCCAGCGGGATATTCTCTGCCTCGATTTTAAGCTGTTCCGGCTCCGGGATACGAAGCTTGATCTCTTCCCCGGCAGTGACCAAATATTTCTTTTTGGTGCAGGTTTTGCCGTTTACCGTCAGATTCCCGTCTTCGATCAGCTTTTGGATAAAGCTGCGTGAAGTATCCGGTAATAGCAAAGAAAGCACTGAATCAATTCGAGTGCTTTGGTTGTCTTGATCTATGATAAAGCTATATGTTTTTTCCCGATTCATGTTCTGCTCCTGCTGCTTTCTCCTTCGGTTTATCAAAGAAAAAGATGTATGCGACCAGAAATGCGCAGCCGACGCAGATACAGATGTCCGCGATATTAAATACCGGCCAGATGTGAAAGTCAAACATATCTGTCACATAGCCCAGCGCCACGCGGTCAATCAGATTGCCAAAACCGCCTGCGATGATGAGCTGCATCGCAAGACTAAGCGTAAAATGCGCATCCTTATGCCGTTCCATATACCAAATCGCGATCAGAAGCGCCGCAAACGGCACAACGGTCAAAAAAACGCCGCGTCCGGTAAAGAGACTGAAAGCAGCGCCGCGATTCTGCACATAGGTAATCGAAAAGATGCGATCGATGACCGCAAACGTTTCTCCGACATACATGTTCTTGCGAATCAGCAGCTTGATTAGCTGGTCGAAAACGATCAATCCGAGGATCCATAAGTATCTGAATTTTTTCATGGCATACACCTAAGGTCTTGCCACGATAGTCTTAGAGAGATCAGGCTTTGCCTCTGTCTGCAGCTTTGGTTCACGGTCTGCCGCCAAAGCTGCCTGCGTTCCGTCCTGTGCTGCAGTGCCTGCACTGTCCGCTGCAGACTGCGTGCGTGTCAGCTCCTCACGAAAGTCCGCCATGGAGGCCGGCAGGAAATCCTCCTCGAAATCTGCAAGGATATCCTCACCTACGAAGTCCAGACGATCCAGTTCTGTCTCCAGCATCGCCTTGTAACGACCGCGCAGCATCTCGACGCGGCTTTTGAGGCGGTTGCCCTCTGCCGTCAGTCTGGAGATGGAATCCTTGGCGTCCTTCGTGATCAGGCTGGCTTCCAGCTCCGCGTTCTTAAGCAGGATCTCTGCCCGTCTTTCCGCGCTGGCTGCGATGTCGTTCATCAGAGATTTTGCTGCTTCTAATGTCTCATATACAGAGGTTTCTGTGGACATATGCTGATCTGCGTGTGTCTGCGCCTTTGCGATCTCTTCCTTGAGCTGTCTGTTCTCGCGCAGGAGCTTCTCCATGTCAACGATGATCAGATCGAGGAAATCATCGACCTCCTCCATATCATAGCCTCGCTTGACTCTGCTAAAATCTTTATTTTCAATATCTGCAGGTGTAATCATTATTTCCTCCCTATAAGATCAGGTATATCAATCTAACCAGAATATTCGTTCCGAACTGAATGAGCAGTAGCGCGATCAACAGTGAAAAATCGATCATGCCGGTGTTGAATCTGCTCATAAAATTGCGACAGGGCGCAACGATCGGTTCTGTAAACCGGATCAGCGCCAGATAAATCTTGCCCAGTGTGCTGTAATTGTTCGGCTGCGTAAACCAGCTCATGATCGCCCGCACCACCAGCGCGGTACTGAGTATCTCCCCAAAGGTGTAAATTGCGTATATCAGTATTCCTCTCATCTCAAATCTCCCCTATTTCCAAGGATTTTTATTTGCACCTCCAAAATCAAAGGCGCTTCTGTCATCCTGTCCGGCTGCGATGTCCACACTCTCCGGCGCGAAGATGAAAATATTATTGGCGACCTTCTGCACGTTTCCGTTCAGTGCGTAGGTCGCGCCACTCAAAAAGTCAAAGATCTTTTTGGCTGTTTCCGTTTCGATCTTTTCCAGATTGATGATGACCGGACGACGTCCCTTGAGGCTGTCCACCAGCTTCGGACATTCATCGAAGCTCTTCGGCTCGATGACCACCAGCTTGAACGCACTGGTGCCCGCGATCGAAATCTTCTGGCTGATCGGTACAGCCTTATCTGCTGCAGCAGGCTTCGGCTGGAAGCTGCTCACCGGTCTTCTCGTTTCCTCTTTCGCGAGCTGGACCTTGGCTGCCGCGATGTCTTCTTCTGTGAAGTCATCCTCCACGTCTTCAATGCCGACTAATTTTTTAAAAGTATCTCCGAATCCCATTTCCGTTCCTCCTATTTTTTTGAATAATCTCTGGCGCCGAAGATGGAAGTACCGACGCGAATCAAGTTCGAGCCATTCTCGATGGCTACTTCGAAGTCGTTAGACATGCCCATGGACAGGTATTTAAAATCCAGATTCGGATGCTGCATTTTGGCATATTCGTCATAGAGTGCTTTGACTGCCGCGAAATACTGACCCGCATCCTCCGGGTTGTCCTCGAACGGCGCAATGCACATCAGCCCGCGGATCCTCACATGCGGGCAGCTTGCAAGAATATCTTGAATCATCTGCCCGGTCTCCCCGGTCGTGATGCCGAACTTGCTCTCCTCCTGTGCGGCATTGACCTGGATCAGAATATCCATCGTAATACCATGCTGCGCGGCGCGCTTGTCGATCTCCTCTGCCAGCTTCAGCGAATCAACCGAATGAATCATGCACACCTTGTCGATGATGTACTTGACCTTGTTGGTCTGCAGATGTCCGATCAAATGCCATCTGACCGGCTTGACCGCATCATATTTATTCATGATCTCCTGCACCTTGTTCTCACCGATGTCGGTAATGCCGCAATCGATGGCTTCATTGATCTCCGCAGGATCGTGCAGCTTTGTCACTGCGACCAGCAGTACCTCCTCGCCGCTGCGTCCGCTGCGCCGGGCTGCCTCTTGTTTCAGCTGCTCGATATGTGCGATATTTTCTCTAATCGACATGCTCCTCGCTCCCTTTCAATTCCTGAATTTTTTCCTGACTGCGCAGAATTTCGTAATAGTTCCGCACTGTTTCGATCATATTGCCGTCCTCGTCCTGGTAAAGATTCTTCTCCACGACCGTAATTTCACCGTCCTGTGAAAGAATCCGCACCGACGTGAAATTATAGCCGCCATATTTATTGGCGACAAATACGCCTTTCTGGCCGTTCACCTCTGTAATACTGTCCGTTTCCAGCAGGATCCCGCTCTTGTCTGAGCGGATCAGCTTACAGGCTTTGGTCCTGTACTTCTGAAAATTCGTATAAAAGCGATTACAGGACAGGATCACCTGCAGCTTGTCCCCCTGCATGGTGACGCTGCTGACCTTCATTTTGAGCGGCGCTTCGCCCTCTAAAAAATCCACCAGCACAGTGCTGTTTTCCTGATACGCCTCTGCTTTATCTTTTGCAAGCCAGCAGATGATATACCACTGACTGTTGTCTACGATTTTAAATATCGCGTCGCCGCGGCTTGCCGTTTCCGACACGCACTTGCGCAGGCTGTAGTCCGGCTCGCCCTCCTGCGGTTTCTGTTTGACCTTTTGCAGGAAGCTGCTGTCCGCCGTCGCCATCGTGTCCGGGGTCAGCACCGACTCCAGCCCATCGTAAAAATAGCTGACGATGCCCTTTTCGCCGGAATAATACCCCTGCCCGCCGACGGTCACGATCCTGCTGCCCTTGCGCATCAGACTACCGCCGGAAATCACACGATCGACCGCGCCGCCGCCATCTGCGGTGTAGAGACGCTCGTTTCTAACGAACAAAGCCTCGCTCTCTTCGCCGATCTGCAGCGAGCCGTATTCCGCTACATAGGTTTCGACAAAAATATCCGAAACCTTAGGAACGACATAAATGCACACGTACAGCACGATGCAAAGCAGCAGATAAACCAGCACACCGATTCTAAACTTTGCTTTTTGATTCATCTTCATACTTATTTATTTTACCACAAAATCTCGTGCGTGACAACTAGCTGCCGGTGGTTTTGCGCACGATTTCTTCCAGTATTTTTCGTTCTTCCTTCGTCAGTGTCTTCTCTTTTTCGACCTTTTCGATATAGCGTCGAAAAAGATCCGGTCGCCGCGCTTGTGTCAGCTCTAAAGCGTTTCGGTACTGCGCAAGATGGATCAGCTTATGATTGCCACTATAGAGCACCTCCGGCACTGCCATCTCCTCATAGACCTGCGGCTTGGTGTACTGGTCGCATTCCAGCAGCCCCGAATAGATCGACTCCTCCGTCGCGGATTCCTGCGCACCGAGTACCTGCGGAATGAACCGCGCCACGCTGTCGATCAGGACCATCGCCGGCAGCTCGCCGCCGGTCAGGATATAGTCACCGATGGAGACCTCCTCCATATCCCACGCGTCCAGTACGCGCTGGTCGACCCCCTCATAATGTCTGCAGAGGATCACGAGCTCGTCCTCGCGTGCGAGCTGCTCGATCATCGCCTGATCCAGCATCCGGCCGCGCGGCGACATATAGAGGATATGCTTGCCCTCTGCCCGGATGGCCCGCAGCGCATCGAAGATCGGCTGTGCACGCATCACCATGCCCGGTCCGCCGCCGTAAGGCGTATCGTCGGTCCTTTTATGCTTGTCCAGTGTATAGTCGCGAATATTGATCAAATCAATATCCAAAATGCCTTTTTCTCCGGCTCTTCCCAAAATGCTGCTCTCCGTCACTGGCGGAAACATCTCCGGGAACAGCGTCAAAACATGAATTTTCATTCTGTGCGCACCGCCTCGTCATCGATAAAGCCCGGAATCAGTTCCACTGTAACGGTTCTGGTCTCCATATCGACCTGCTTGACGAACTCTGCGACCGCCGGGATCATCGCCTCTTTGCCGCTCAGCAGCGTGATGACATAAACGTCCTGCGCCGCGCCCTGCAGCACCTCCTTGATAGCACCGAGCTTCCCGCCCGTCCTGCCGTCCAGCACCGTGCAGCCCATCAAATCGCGCACATAGAAGGTGTCGTCCGGCAGCTCCGGCAGATCTGCCTCGGTGATATAGATATCGCGCTCTTTCAGCGCTTCGGCCGCGTTGCGGTCATCTACACCCTTGAGCTTGAGGATGACGATGTTTTTCTGATAACGTACGCCCTGGATCTCGTAAGGCGTGAGCTCCTTTTTGTTCTCTACGAGGATCTCTTTGAGTTCTTCATAACGTTCCTTGCGATCTGAGTAAGCGTAGACCTTGACCTCTCCGCGCAGCGCGACCGCATTGACGATTTTTCCGATTTTGATTTTTTCCATATTTGTCCTGATTTTGCCCTAATGATTGCGATAGGCACATACCCGGCTTCTCACTCACCGACGCATGTGCCTATTGTTTTGCAATAAATCACGAAGAAATATCATTCTTTCATGATCTCTACTGTCACCTTTTTATTATTTCTTGTGGCCGCAGCCTTAACAACGGTACGCAAAGCTTTAGCAATTCTTCCTTGCTTACCGATGACCTTCCCCATATCCTCCGGCGCTACCCGAAGATGGATGACTGTGCCTTGTTCGCCCTCCGTTTCCGTAACGATAACGCCATCCGGGTTGTCTACAAGTGACTTTGCAATTGCTTCAACCAATTTTGTCATTAGTTTTCACCGTTTCCTTATTTTTCAATAATGCCTGATTTTACAAATAAAGCCTTTACTGTATCTGTCGGCTGCGCACCGTTTGCGAGCCATTTCTTTGCGAGCTCTGCATCAAGCTTGATGTCCTTCGGTTCGGTCATCGGGTTGTAGTAACCGATCTCCTCGATGAATCTGCCGTCTCTCGGTGCTCTGGAATCCGCAACGACAACTCTGTAAAACGGCTTTTTGTGTGCTCCCATTCTCTTTAATCTGATTTTAACCATTGTGTAAGTCCTCCTTAAAATAATCCTTTTAGTCTTTTATTTTTTTTCATAAAGCCGGGGCTGCTGAATTGTTTCATCAATTTCTTCGTGTCCTCGTACTTTTTGATTAAGCTATTGATCTTGCTGACCGGCTGTCCGCTGCCCGCAGCGATACGCTTGCGTCTGCTGGCATTGAGCAACGACGGATTTCTCCGCTCCTCCAGCGTCATAGAATAGATGATGGCCTCCATCTGCTTGAATTCTTTTTCGCCCTTGGCGATGTCGTCTTCGCTGATCTTGCCCGCGCCCAGACCCGGGATCATGTCGAGCATCTTGCCGATGCCGCCCATCTTCTGGACTTCTCCCATCTGATCCAGGAAATCCTCCAGCGTGAACTCGTTCTTTCTGAGTTTCTTTTCGAGCTTGGCTGCCTTCTCCTCGTCGTAGGTCTCCTGCGCCTTTTCGATTAAGGAAAGCATATCGCCCATGCCCAGGATACGCGATGCCATCCGCTCCGGGTGGAACGGCTCCAGCGCATCCGTCTTTTCGCCGACGCCGATGAACTTGATCGGCTTGCCGGTCACCTTCTTGGCAGAAAGCGCCGCGCCGCCGCGCGAATCGCCGTCCATCTTCGTCATGATAATGCCGTCGATGCCAAGCGCTTCGTTAAAGCCCTCCGCGGCGTTGACCGCGTCCTGTCCGGTCAGAGCATCGACAACGAGCAGAATCTCGTGCGGTTTCACCGCCTTTTTGACTCTGACCAGTTCGTCCATGAGCGCCTGATCGATCTGCAAGCGTCCCGCGGTATCGACGATCAGAACGTCGTAGCCTCTGCGCTCCGCTTCTTTTTTTGCCTTGAGCGCGATGTCCTCCGCGACCTTGTTGCCGCGGTCGGTAAAGACCGGAACATCGACCGTCTTGCCGACGACCTCGAGCTGATCGATCGCCGCCGGTCTGTAGATATCGCAGGCCGCGAGCATCGGCTTTTTGCCGTTTTTCTTGAGATATGCTGCGAGCTTGCCGCAGGTGGTGGTCTTACCGGTACCCTGCAGACCGACCATCAGAAGTGTGGTAAACCCGCTCGGTGCATAGGTCAGCTTGCTGTTGGTGCCGCCCATCATTTCGACCAGCTCGTCGTTTACGATCTTGATTACCTGCTGCCCCGGCGTCAGACTCGAAAGAACGTCCTGTCCCATCGCCTTCTCCTTGACTTCAGCGACGAACTCTTTGACAACCTTGAAGTTGACGTCCGCTTCGAGCAGCGCCAGCTTGACCTCCCGCATGGCGTCGTTGATGTCCGCCTCCGTCAGTACGCCCTTGCCGCGCAGCTTCTTAAAGGTATTTTGTAATTTGTCCGATAAACTCTCAAATGCCATAAGTATCTCTCCATACGGTCCGCGCCGCGGGGCGCAGCCTGCAGACCGTGCTGTCACCGCCGGGGCTAAGCCTCCAGCGTGTTGATGATCTGTTTGATTTCTTCCAGTTTTGCGGTCAGATCGCTGCTCGTTTCCGCAAACTCCGCGATCAGCGCGTCGATTTTTTCATCGATGCGCCCGATCACCGCCTCCGAACGCTGCAGTGTCTTGACAAGACCGAGCTTCTGCTCGTATTCCGCCAGCGCCTGCTCCGCTTTCTTCAAGGTATCATGCACAGCCTGCCGCGAGATGCCGAACTCCTCCGCAATCTCCGAAAGCGAATAGTTCTCCTCATGGTAGAGCGCCATGACCTCCTGCTGTCGTTTGGAAAGCAACTGACCGTAAAAATCATATAATAAACTGTTCTCTGCGATGCTTTCAATTTTCATGCTGCACTGTCCTTGCAAAAATATCGGGTGTCAACAAAAAAACTTGACACCTTTGCTAGGATACCACAGTTCCCGCGGGGTGTCAAGCTTTTTTACTTGAAAGTTTTTGAACTTTGTTTTCTCACTGGATTCATAATTTCTGCATCTCTATGCTTCTTTACAAACGCCCTCTTTTTCAGTCTTTTTCATTTTTTTTGCCAATGCGAATGAAAGGATTACCGCTGCGGCACAGCAAATTCCCATGAATAGAAACATCCTAAAGTACCCTGCCTGCTCACCGAGCCTATCAAGCCAATTTCCAAACATAGCAGGGACAAACAGATCCGGTAAATAAATCAACATAGATGCAAGCCCGATCGCGGTTGCTGCATAAGTCACCGGAATCTTGATTTCATTCAAAATGGACCACATAATGCCGTACATCATCATCGAAAATGCAGAGGCAAGCATTGTAATTGTAACAGCAAGTGTCATGCTATCCTGCCCTGCCGGAATTCGCATTGTCACAAAGAACAGGACGGCCAGAACCGCAAAGCCGTATCCATAAAATTTCAGCGTTGATTTCAGAATTTTATCCGCAATATATCCGCCAAGCGGAGAAAGGAAATATAATAAGTATCCGCGAACAACTCCAAGAAATGCGGAATCCGATACATCTATTCCGATTTGTGAGCTTAAATACGGTGTGAAATAGCTTACATTGCTGTATACAGTGTATATTACAAACATAATTATCGAAGCCCACCATAAGTACGGATTTTTTATTGCTTTACCAACATCAGACAGCTTAAATTTTTCTTCATCCTCTATATTGCTGCTGTTTTTTTCTTTATATGTAAGCATTACAAAAATTCCTGCAATGATGACAGATACGGACATAGCAAGAATCGTCCGAAACATTGCAGTGTGCGCATCCTCAACAGAAGCATATAGTTTCCAAAATATCAAAGCTGTACAGAAACTGATAACAGCGCTTAAAGCATGATACCATCCGAAAGTTAATCCGGAGTCTTCTTCCCCTCCAAGCAGGCATAACCCCTTATTCAAAGCTGTCCAAAAGACAAAGCTGGTAGTAAGTGCAAGCAAAAAGAAAACGATCAGTGCCGTCGTATAATTCATGGAAAACGCAAGTACAATTCCTAAAATTCCCGTTCCAAACAAGGATAAAACCAACATTTTCTTTGCAGAAAATTTGTCAGCGACAATACCTCCAGGAATGTAAAGTACAAGACATCCGATTGCATATACGGATAGCAGTAATCCTGCTTGTGCATTTGTGATTTGAAATGCTTCTACCAGCTTATCATAATACACATATTTGATATATGGCAATTCATAGATGACACTCCCTGCAATCGCAAATGCAATGATTTGCATAATCAGTTCCATACTTAGTTTTTTTGTCTTCATTTTTTATCCCTCCTTTTTGATCCTTATCAAGCGAGTATTTCAAAAAGCTTTTCCAGCACAAAGCTGCACCTTTCAATCGATGGTATATATAATTTTTCGTGCACAGAATGTACATCGTATACATCCGGTGAAATCGAAATCATCTGCAGTTTTTGGTTCTTTTTATAAAACTCTGCACATTCCAGCACAGAATGTGTTGCGATGGCCTCCAATCGTTCTCCGGTCACTGTTTTGTATGCTTCCTGTATTTTTTGTAAAAGATCCGAATTCAGATCTGTCGGCCACGATGGTGTATATTCGCTTCGGGTGACGTGAATCTGTAATGACTCTGCCAGCGTTTTTATTTGCTCAGTCAAACGAATTAGATCTTCCTCTCTTTCCGCCCTTGCCAATATTTTAAAACTGCCTTTCCCTTTCGTAAAATCAAAAAGACCTAGATTTGAAGATAGGACAGGCAATCCTTCTATGCAGTTCGACATTTTTAAGACCCCGTTCGGACAGTTTTGCAGAAAACGCCAGATCGGATCAAGCACAAACACTTTTTGAAAAGGCTCTGTCTTTTTAAGTGTAATTTCAAGCGCTTGCTCTTCTTTGTGCGATTGTCTGATTGCCTCCTGCATTCTCTGCAGCAGACTATATAAGGCAGCCCAGTTTGAGGTATTCGCTTTGACAATGCATTCTCCAGGAATTGCATTCGAGGCTGCGCCTCCATAAAAAGCCGCATACTCCATTTGAATTCCTGTAGCTTTCAATTCTTCCGCAAGTTTACAAGCCAAGAGGTTCGCATTTATTCGATCTTTTGCAATATCATCTCCGGAATGACCACCGAGCAATCCTCTGATTGATATTTCGACTCCTGTTTTCATCTTTGCTTCATATCCTTGTGCTGCAAAGTTTCCTTCCATTTCCACGCATCCTGCAGAACTGACAATGACTTTATCACAGAGTTCCGAATCCAGATTGATCAAATATTTGCAATCCAGTTCCTTCGAGTCTAAAGAAACAGCCCCGATTGTTGTATTCTCTTCATCCACCGTAAAAATCAGTTTCAGTTCTCCTCTTTTTTGTACTTCATCAGCCAAATATTGTGCTAAGGCAATACCGATTCCATCATCTGCACCCAAACTGGTTCCCTTTGCTCTTAGATAGTCTCCATCAAAAACCGGAATAATCTCATCTTTCGCCGGTACATATCCTTCATAGTCTGCAATGCAAACCATATCCATATGTGCCTGTAAAATCACACACGGTTTTTTCTCAAATCCTTGCCTGGCAGGGCAGGTTATGATTAAATTTCCAGTAATATCACTTTTTACCTTATAGTTTCTGCTTTCTGCCCATTCTCGCAAATATATTTGGATTTGTTTCTCATGTCCGCTTGGTCTTGGAATTTTACATATTTTAAAAAAATATTCCAAAATTTTTTCCGTTCGCTGTTTCAATTTTTCGCTCCTCCTATTCCCGCAAAAGCGTTTTGTTCATTCTTGTGTTTCGGAACACGTTACAATCTGCAGCAAAATATCTGCGGACTTTTTCATCGCCTGAACCGATACGAATTCCCGGCAATTATGATAATTATGTCCTCCCAGAAAAATATTGACACATGCAAGTTTTTTGTCTGCCAGGGTCGAGCCATCAGTACCGCCGCGAATCGGCTTTATTATCGGTTTTACACCACAGTTCCGATAAGCCTTCAGGCAAGTTTCGATAAGCTCCGGGTGTTTCTCTATTTCCGCTTTGGGATTGCTGTATTCATGAATTCCTGTTAATTTTACCCGCCCTTTACCATACCGCTTTTCAATGGTTTCCGCTGCTTTTTGAAACAAAAGCTTTTTATTTTCCAATCCATCAATCTCGAAATCTCTCAGAATATATCCCATTTTTGCAGATTCAACTTGCGCATTCACCTCATACAGATGAATAAATCCTTCTCTTCCTTCCGTATTTTCAGGTCTCATATCTTGCGGCAGCAGCCGATCAAACTCAGCAGCTAAGGTACAGGCATTTATCATCTTTCCCTTTGCCTCTGCCGGATGAATATTATTTCCCTCCAGTTCAACATCGTAGGAAAACGCATAAAAGGTTTCATAATTGAATTCGCCGATGCCATCACCATCAACGGTAATTCCGTAATCAGCACCAAATTTTTTGACATCAAAAACAGATGCTCCGCCGATTGAAACTTCTTCATCCGGTGTAAATGCAATTCGGATTTTTCCATGTTTCAGTTCCGGATGCGTCACTAAGCTATGCACGACATCCATAATAATTGCGATTCCGGCTTTGTCATCACATCCGAGCAAGGTACGCCCGTCCGATGTAACAATATCATCGCCTAAGTATTGCTCCAGTTCCGGATAGCATTGAGGGTCAATTACCACATTATCTTCCAGTTCAAGAATTTGTCCAGCATATTTTGTATGAATTCTTGGCTGTACATTTTTCCCAATGCAGTCGGGTGCTGTATCCAAATGTGCCAGCAAGCCGATTGTTTTTTTGTTTTCGTATCCCTTTGTAGCCGGAACTGTCGCAAACACAAAACAATTTTCTGTCACTTCAGCATCCTCCACTCCCATTTCACACAGTTCGGTTTTCAATAGATCTGCGAGATCTCTTTCTCCTGCAAAACTTGGAATTGTTTTGCTCTCGTCGTTTGATGTAGTATCGATAGCTACATATTTTAGAAAACGTTTCAAGATATCATCCATTTCTTTGTTCTTCTCCTTTGCATCATATTAAAATTTTATTGCCAGCATAGCTAACAGCATCGCGATACACAGCGGAATATATATTTTAAAGACAAATCCTGCTGCCTGCTTCAAATACTTAAAAAAAGGCACCCCCGCCAATACACACATCGCATAGTTGACACCTTCCCAAGGCACAATCCATCCAAAAGTTCCACTGCCTAACGCAAAGGCAGAAACTGCAGTCTGCCTTGATATGCCTAACAAATCTGCGAGCGGCGCCATGATCGGCATAAGGATTGCCGCAAGACCGGAGGAGCTTTGAACAAAAAGCATTGCAAGTGAAGAAACCGCATACATCGCAGACACAGAAACAGCTTTTGGCATATTCGTCATCCCGCTTGACAGGAAATACAAAATAGTATCTAAAGTATTACTTTTTTCCAATATCATCGAAAGCACTCTCGATGCGCTGATTAAAAGCACCGCCGGAATTACGGTTGTCATTCCTTCAATGTTTTTTTCAATCATATCTGTAACACGCAGACCGCCTGCAAGCGGAATTCCTATGCCCATAATCAGAAAAACAGATCCGATTTCATAAAACCACCACCCTTTTGCGATAACTCCGTAGACCATAATTCCCATGCCTGCCGCAAGCAAGATAAGAACTATACAATTTCGTACAGAAAGCTTTCCAAAATTATCGTTCTGCGTTTCTGTTTGCCGTTTCAGAACTTCCTGCTCATAGCAGGGTGAGCAAGTCGGATCTTTTTTTACGCGGAAAGCGTAACGTAAAATATAAGCACTGACCGCTGTCATCATAATCAACCAGCATATGATTCTGACACCAATACCGCTTAACATCGGTACTTGTGCCAAAGCCTGCCCGATACCTACACAAAATGGATTCATAAACGCTGCTGATGCACCGACTGCAACTGAAAAGTGAACGGTCATCAGCCCCACCATCGAATCATAGCCCATACTTAGAAACATCGGAACAAGAACAAGAATAAACGGAATTGCATCCTCATACATTCCATAGGTAGCTCCTCCTAAGCCAAACGCAAAAACGCAAATTGGAATCGCCATATACGTGTGCTTACCAAATTTTTTTGCAATTGCCTGAATTCCATTGTCAACAGCTCCGGTTGCGATGATTGCACAAAAAGCGCCCGCACATAAAAGAATAGAGAAGCTTACATCTGCCGCAGAAACGGCACCTTCCATAAAATAAGTCCATATCTCACGAATACCTTGTGGAACAGATGCAGTATACTGGAATGTTCCAGGTACAATTAACTCTCGAATTTCCCCGCCTAATTCCTCAACGATTACCTCTCTGCGTTCAAACTCACCGCCCGGAATAAGGTAGGTAGCGAAAGATATCAGCAGAATGATAAGAAAAACGATGGATAACGGATGCAGATTCCCGATTCGCTCCCACATACTCTTTTTTTCATTCGCAGCTGCCTGCACTTTTTCTGCAGAATTTTCTTTTTTCATGAATTCTCCTGTCCGAAAAAAATATTTTTATTTTTATTTATATTCTAAATATTTTTTTATTTTTGTCAAGACAAAAAAGACAATATTTTCACAAATTTGTTTTTTTTCTTTTTTTATGCTATGATAGGTAGGGAAAATTCATAAATATCAGGAGTTCCACCATGAAAAGAAACGAAATTAAAGAACATATTCAAGAGCTATATCCCACCATGCCTTCAACGGTACAGCGAGTTGCAAAATATGTGTGTGCAAATTATGATCGCGCCTTTTTATTAGGTTCCTCTGAACTGGCTTCTGCTGTGGGTGTTAGTGATACAACGGTCATTCGTTTTGCAAAAATACTTGGCTTCAAAGGTTATTTGGAATATAAAAATGCACTGAAGGCAGAATATGCTTCAGTGCAAAAGGTTTACTCTTATTTAGGGCGTTTAGATCTCTCCGAAAGCGGTACTCTCATTCCCGCTTACTTAAAGTCCATCCCTGCAATTTTGGAAAATTTTTCAGCTGCGTTTGATTTTTCAGTTCTGGATAAAATCTGCGACACGATTATGGAATGTAAGACCTTATACCTTTTAGGATTGGGCTCCGATGCAGTTGTCGCTGTTTTTCTAAAAAACTATCTGCCTTTGATGGGAATACACTGCGTCTGTGTGACAAGTGAAGGATTGTCCCTAAGAGAAAAAATGTTCCTGCTTGATAAAAACGATGTTGTTTTACTTTCTGCATCGCCGACACTCCTTGATGATGAACGATGGGCTTCAGAATATACAAAGAAAAAGTCTGCGTCTCTGATTGTTCTCACCGATTCGGAAATTACAGCACAGGAACTTTGTGCAGACTATTCTGTATGCTTTCAGGAAAGTTCAGACACCTTTTTTAATTCCTATATTTTATCAATGGCCTTTTGTAATAGCTTGCTCCTTCGCCTATATGAACGGAATAAAGCTACAGTGGCTCGTACGATGCAAGAGTATCAGAACCTCTTTGAATAGAACCTCTCATTCAGTCACTGTAGCTTTTTTAAGACTTCGTGGTCATCTTACAAATTGACCGCTAAGCGTTTGTGTTTTCTTTTTCACGGTTCATGATCGCGATGGATGCCAGTACGCAGACGATTCCGAGCAGCTTGAACGGACCGACAGCTTCCTGAAAGAGCAGGATTCCGATCATGGCCGCCACAACCGTCTCGATAGAGGCGATCACCGGTACTTTGGAGGTTTCAAGTCCGCACCGCAGCCCCCGCAGGTAAAAGATATAGGAGCCGACCGTCGGGATC
>ERZ773242.670-NODE-670-length-38960-cov-4.251613_pt1 | contig 38960 bp, 36 predicted proteins | sample MGYA00511077_ERZ773242 | MGnify/ENA primary metagenome ERZ773242 (study PRJEB29015, sample SAMEA2737754) | human gut metagenome | biome: human gut; feature: human-associated habitat; material: faeces | place: China | collected 2012 ... | reverse complement strand
CGCTTTGCCGGGAGCTGCTGGCGCTCGCACTGCCCGAAGAGGATTTCGGCGAGATCAAAATTATGAAATCGCAGAATCCGCTGATCGACGAGCCCGCAGATGGCGCGGCGGAGGCTGCGCACACCGAGACACAGCCAGACAGCACGCGCAGCGACACGCGCGCCCTGACTGTCGAAACGCAAAAATCACTGAAATTCGTCAAGGACATGCATGGCGTGCGCTTTGATGCATACATCAAGTCTGAAAATGTATGGGCTGAGGTGGAGATGCAGACAATCTCTAATCTTCCTCTCGGTAAGCGCGCTCGGTATTATCAGTCCAACATGGATCTGGACTGTCTGGAGAAAGGTGCAGACTACACAGCACTTAAAAAATGCTATGTGATCTTTATCTGTACTTTCGATTACTTCAAAAAAGACGCACCGGTGTATTTTTTCCGTTCGTGGGATGTGGAAAAAGGCTTGCCGCTGGACGATTTTTCGTATAAAATAGTGTTGAACGCAGCGTGTTCTCCGGACAAGGTACCGGAGAAGCTGAAACCGCTCTACGCCTACTTGAATGACCCGCGGCAGAGTCAGGTTTCCCCGCTGACGCGCATGATCGACGCGCGCGTGAAAAAGTTCAATACGGACGAATGGAGGCGGAAGTACATGACATTCGAATATATGCTGAAGGAACGCGAACGCAAAGGCATAGAGCAAGGACGTGCCGAAGGTCACGCAGCCGGGCTTTCTGAGGGACGCAGCGAAGGCGCAGCGCAGAAGCAGCGTGAGATCGCGAAGAATATGAAAACTAAAAACATTTCGATTGCGGATATTGCCGAAATGACCGGGCTTCCTGCCGAAGAGATCGAAAAATTATAGACGCACGTTATAGAACAGCAGGCGCGGATGATCGCGCCTGCTGTTCTATTTCATTCATAATGTCAATGTGCGCTGGGCGAGCGTCTCGCTATCCTCCGGACGATGGGTAATCAAAAGCACAGTCTTGCCCTGGGTCTCCGCTTCCCACGTTCGATCGATGATGCGCTGTTTAAGCGCTTCGTCCAGCCCGCGGAACGGCTCGTCGAGAATCAAAAGCTCTGACGGCGCCGCGAGAGCTCTGCCCATGGCTGCGCGATAGCGCATACCACCGGAAAGCTCCGCTGGCAGCTTGTTCAGTACGTCTGTCAGTTCCAATGCCTCCGCTAATTCGTGGATTCGCCTGTCAATTTCTGCTCCGCTCAGCTGCCGTGAGGCTGGCAGCGCAGTCAGCCGCGCGTGTTTCTGCAAGGTGAACAAGTCTGCTGCGTGCGTGTTTCTTCGCAAATCAGATGCGTCGCTTCCTCTAGGACAGGAAACGCCCACTGTATCGCTGCATATGAATCTTCGACGCGCGTTCAAAAATGCAAGCGCGATATTATCATAAACATTGAGCCACGGCAGCAGACGGTCTTCTTGAAAGAGAAAAGAAAGTCGATAAGTGCCGCCGACGGTGATCTGTCCGCTGTCCGGCAGCGTCAGTCCCGCGAGCATACGCGCCAGCGTCGTCTTGCCGACACCGGACGGTCCCATCAGCGCGGTGATCTGCCCCGCTTCCAGGCACAGACTCAAATCCCGCAAAGCGCACTGACCATCAAAGGCTTTGCTGACATGCCGTACCGTGACCGCAGGCGCCACGAAGTTTCCACCACCGATATTGCCCTTTCTACTATCTCCGAAACCTACGCCCTTTCCCATACTACACGATTGCGGCTGTCGAACTTTTCCAGTAAGCATTCGTCCTGCGTCACGCGATGCCGCACCTGCTTCTCTTCCGTTTTCCGGTCCTTGCTTTTGCGCAGCATTCTTAGCCTGCAGCCATTTCTTCAGCCTGCTGCCGTCATAAGCTTTCCATGCAAGCGGCTCGACCAGCCAACAGATCAGCTTTTCGAAACCGATACTGAGTATCACGATCACAGCGATATAAGCAAAGAGCTGCGGAGTCTCCAGATAATATTTTGCCTGCAGCATCCGATAACCCAGCGAATAGGTCGGGATTGCCAGCACCTCTGCCGCCACGACTGCTTTCCACGCAAGTCCTGCGATGAGCTGCAGGGCGGTACGAACCGGCGTCAGCAGTGCAGGGATATACAGCAGGCGCAGACGCTGCCCGCCGTCCAGCTCGTAGACCGCCGCGACCTCCAGCAGTTCATCGGACACCGCCTCCAAACCACCCAGTAGATTCGTATAGACCACCGGGAAGCACATCAAAAAACAGACCGGGACTGCGACCCAGTTCGAGTTGACCAGCAAGATCACATAAATGATGATTGCCATCACCGGCACTGCCTTAAAGAAGCTGACCGGCAGCGCCAGCAGCCGCCGGATCCAATCCCTCCGATAGGCCAGCCACGCGCAGACGGTCCCTGCCGCAAACGAGAGCAGCATCGCCAGCAGGCAGCGAAAGATCGTCCAGGCTGCCTGCAGATAAAAAGCCTTTTGTCCAAGCAGGGCGACCAGCGCAGCCAGCGTCTCTGCCGGAGACGGCAGAAGCAGGCTGTTTCTGACCAGCAGCGCCGCGCCTTGCCAGAGCGCAAGCCAAAACAGGCAGATGGCGACCCATCTGCCTGCTTGTTTGGCGCGATTTGCAGTTTTGATATTCCGGTCCATATCATGCGAACCTTGTTCTCGTTCTTTTTCTTTCTGTCTCATTGATTTAGTAGTATAGCTCATCACCCGGCAGCGCCCCGCCGACTGCTGCAGGATTCATCGTGAACAGGGTCTCATTGAACGTCTTGAGCATCGCTGCGCCTGCGGCTGCCTGATCGCCGCTGTATAGTACGATGTGACAATTCGGGATTGCCGCCTCTGCGATCTCCGCTTTACCGATAAAGCCTTTTTCGACGATCGCCGCCGCGGCCTCTGCCGGACTATTGTTGACAAAGTCTACCGAAGCCTGATAGTCCGCCAACAACACCTTGAGATCATCGGCACGTTCTTCGACGAAGCTCTTTCTTGCGACCAGTACGCCCATCGGCAGCTCCTGTCCGGTCGCCTCGTTCCACAGCACATTGAGGTCAAAGAGCTGTGCGACTCCCTCTTTGCCTGCCGCCAGCGCGGTCGATACAAATGGTTCCGGGATCATCGCGATCGTGCCTTCCTCGGACAGCAGCTTCGTGTTGACGTCCGCATGGCTTGCCAGCCATTCCACCTTCACGTCTTTACCCATTTCAAGTCCTGCGTATTCGAGTACTTTTTGCAGCACATATTCCGGCGTACCACCCTGACCGCTGGCCACAATGGTCTTACCTGCGAGCTCGCCGACCTCGGTGACCTCCACGTTATTTCCGAGCATATAGAGCACACCCAGCGCAATCGGGCTGACCGCCACGATCTGTCCCTCGGTCTTGTTATATAGTACGGCTGCCATATTGGACGGCAGCGCCGCCACATCCACCTCGCCGTTGATCAGCTTCGGCGCGATATCCGTCGGCGCCTGATAGGTCGTGACCGCATACTTATCGGTCAGGTCCATCAGCTTGACCATACCCATGCCGGTCGGCCCGTTCAGCGCCGCCACATTGACGATCGCACTGACCTTGTTCTCTACAGTCTCCTGGCTGTCATCCCCGCTGTCGTTCTGACTGCCGCAGCCTGCCAGCAGCGACATTGCCAAAAGCAGCACGAGCAGAAGCGAAAGCAGCTTCTTCGCATTTGATTTTTTCGTTTTCATTTCTTTGTCCTTTCTTTTGTGTCAGCAGGCTAGTATGCCCCTTCCACCTTAGAATATACCGTTTTGGCACTGACCCCGCGCAGTGCGCCGAGCTTGCCGGAAAGCGCACTGATGACATCCTGCGGCGCATCGATCGCAACGCTGATGATCGAAATTTTCTTCGCCGCATAGGGTATCCCCATCCGGCCGATGATATACTGCCGGTAAGCATGCAGCAGATCATTGATCGGCTGCGCGGCCTCCTGTTCCTGCACGATCATGCTGATCAGTGCAACTCTGGTCTCCATGACAGTCCTCCTTCCCTTTCGGCATTTCTCCCTGCTTGACGGCAGGATAAGCCTCCGGATTTTTGATCTGCGGCATGATATGGTTCGCATCCGTCAGGAAAATATAGATCAGCATCAGTGCGATCGCAAACAGACCGAGTGTCTCCACCCATAATCCGCGGCTGAAAGTCACTGATGAAATGCCCATGATACCGCTGACGCCATAGAGCATCAGCGTTGCCCGGCGCTGTCCGTAGCCCAGCTTCATCAAGCGGTGGTGCAGATGCCCCTTGTCCGCCTCCATGATCGGGCGCTTGTTGACCAGACGACGGAATATCGCAAACGCCGTATCGAAGATTGGTACACCTAATACCAGCACCGGAATGATGACCGCCACGATGGTCGCGCTCTTGACCGGTCCCAAAATTGACATCGTCGAAAGCATGAAACCCAGAAACAGCGAGCCGCCGTCGCCCATGAAGATCCTCGCCGGATAGAAATTATACGGCAGGAAGCCGAGCGCACCGCCTGCCAGCGCAAGCATCGCGCCGGATGCCAGATACATGCCGTGGATATAGGCTACATATGCGATACACAGTGAAGCGATCGCTGAAGTGCCGGCCGCCAGCCCGTCCAAACCGTCGATGAGATTGACCGTATTGGTAATGCCCACGATCCAGAGGATCGTGATGATGAAGCAAAGCGCTGCACCCAGTTCACTTCTTCCGTCACCGAAGAAATTGCTGATAAATTCGATGCGGATGTCGTACAGGTACATGATGACCGCCACGACTGTCTGCCCCAGGAATTTCACCTTGGCAGGCAGGTTTTTGAGATCGTCGATGACCCCGAGAATGTAGATCAGCGTGCCGCCGATCATGATGCCGATGATGCGGGTGTCCAGCTGCAGCAGGAAAATCGCCGTCGAAACCATCGTTCCGATGAAGATTGCCATCCCGCCGAACCGCGGCATCGCCTTGACGTGCATGCGTCTGCCGTCTTTCGGCACATCCATCGCGCCGATCTTCGGCGCCAGCTTGATCGCCGCCGGTGTCATCACCAGCGACAGCACAAACGCAACCAAAAAGGTCGCCCATAAGGTTGTATACATAAATGTCTCCAATTACTCTTACATTGTTTTTTGGTACTCCCGGTCATTTAGCTGTGCCTGCGGCGCAGACTCGCCTGCGCACGCTGCCTCTTTGGACATCTTTTCGACCGCAAGCCCTGCCTCTTCTAAAATCTCAAGCGCCAAATCGTCCGGATAGCCCTCTCGCACCACGATTCGTTTGATTCCTGCATTGACAATCATTTTCGCGCAGATACCGCATGGCTGATGCGTGATGTAGATCGTGCCGCCCTCGATCGCGTGTCCCATGGACGCCGCCTGAATGATCGCGTTCTGCTCTGCGTGCAGCGCCATGCAGAGCTCATGCCTCTGCCCCGACGGCACACCCAGCTTTTGGCGCAGACAGCCGCCGCGGTCCTCACAGTGGCGAATCCCTTTCGGCGCACCGTTGTATCCGGTCGCAATCGCACGTTTATCCTTCACGATGACTGCACCGACATTCCTGCGCATGCAGGTCGAGCGCTTTGCCGTCAGCTCTGCCATTTCCATAAAATATTCGTCCCAAGAAGGTCTTTTTGTCTTTTCCATTACTGATTCCTCTGCTGTATTTCTCATTCCCTGCGTTGCTACTGTCCACCTTTACTGCTGTCAGCGCTCTGCCTCTGTCTGCCTTTGTTCGTCGTAGTAGACCTCGACCAGATACAGACCTGCCGCCGGTGCGGTATGCCCCGCCTGCTGCCGATCTCTGCTCGCAAGGATGCCTGCAAGCTCTTGCGGTCTGCGCCGACCCAGACCAACCTCGGTCAGCGTACCGGTGATGATCCGTACCATATTATACAGAAATCCGTCCCCGCTGATCTCGATCACCACATCGTCTCCGCGCCGGTCTATATCCAGATGATAGATTGTGCGGACCGTCGTTTCCTTTTCCTCACCGCCTGCCGCCTGAAAGCACTTAAAGTCATGCGTGCCGACGATGTACGCCGCAGCCTTGCGCATCGCCTCGATGTCCAGCGGCTGCAGGACCTGATAGCAGTAGCGCCTGCGAAAAATATCCGGTTCCGGCAGATTGCGGATCAGATAACGATATTGCTTGCCGCGGGCGCTGAACCGGGCATGAAAGTCCTGCGGCATTTCGCAGAGCGCGGTGATGCGCACATCACCGATCCCTTTGAGCGCCTGTCTGCCGCCTGCCAGTATATTGTTGGCTGCCAGCATGATGCGCTCCGTCGGGATCCCGAATTCCCCACGAAAGGATGCGCACTGTCCGAGCGCATGTACGCCGGCATCGGTCCGGCTCGTCCCGTTGATCTTGATTGGCGTGCCGCAGACGTGGCTCAGCACCTCCTCCAAATGTCCCTGTACGGTTCTGACGTTTGGTTGTCTTTGCCAGCCGCAAAACCCGGAGCCGTCGTATTCGATTGTTATGAAAATATTACGTTCCATTATTTTTGCTGTCCTTGATAGGCTTCGTGATCACCTGCACGCTTGTCTGCTCACGATTCCTGTCGTTCATATTTCCCGCCGCTTCCTATCGCGGCAGTACGATCTGCTTGTTTTCCTTTGATTCTCTGTAAAGCGTAAACTTATGCCCGATGGCCTGCACAAACTCCGCGCCGAGCTTGTCCGCCATCTCATTGGCGACATCCTTTGCCGCCAGATCACAGCCCTCCTGCAGCTTGACCTTGACCAGTTCCCGGTTTTCCAGACAGTTGTCGATTTCCCTTTCGACATTCTCAGTCACACCGCATTTGCCGATGTAGACCACCGGGTCAATATGATGCGCCATCGCGCGTAAAAAACTTCTTTGTTTGCTTGTAATCATAATTCCTCCAAAATACTCGCAAGCCGCCGACGTCTTCATCATACTCCGGTGCGGCGGCACATCCTGCCTGCCGTCAGAAACAGAAGGTCAGAAGCTGCATGTTGTTATTATACAACAGGTCATGTAAAAATACCAGATAAAATCCGGCTGTCGCCGCAATGTACGGCACCATCGCCCGTTCGTCCGTAAGCTTGGCCTTCTGACGCAGCATCAGCCAAATGAAATGCCCCGCGCTCAAAAAAGTCGAAATGACAAAAATGACCAGAATGCCGTCCATGCCGGTCACCAGCCCCAGCACGCCGAACAGCTTCACATCTGCGCCGCCGATGGCAGGCTTTTTGTATAGCAGCTTGGCCAAGAGCGCCATCGCTGCCAGCACGCCGAAGCCCAGCAATGCGCCCCATACCGCGTCCAGCGGCCCGCCCGGATGCCGCGTGATGAAGCCTAGGCTTGTCACGCCCAGCAGCAAAACGAGCTGATCCGGCACAATCATGTATTTCTGATCTGCAATCGACATTTCCAGTAGCAGCCACAACGCCGCCAACGCCGGAACCGCATAGCCGGGATCTTTGAGCCCCAGATAAATACCGCAGCAGATAAAAAATCCGGTAAACACGTATTTCCAGGGTGTGCTCTTGATGCGCTGCTGCGTCGGATGCAACAGCTCCTCGGACGGCTCCTCATCATAGTCCGTCAGCCATTTCCCCGGTATGCGATTAAAAAACCATACTGCACTGTTTCCCAGCAGCACGCCCAGCCCGACTGCCGCGCTGCAAATGATGACGGCCCGTATGACCTCTCCGTATGTCTCCAACATATCGTCCTGTACTTTCCGAAAATTTCCCTAGATTTTTCATATACCATCAGTTTACCACATTTCGCGCCGCATGCCAAAGACTTTCTTTTGGATCGCACAGATTGCATGATTACAGAAAGAATAGGCACAGCACTATTTACGCCCCTGCGGATCGATGCTATACTGATAGAGCGAAGAAAAGCAACCATATTTTTAGAAGAAAAAAATAGAGAGAAAGAGGAACGACATGCAGACAAAACCGACAATCAGACAGATCATGGAAGAACTCGTGGCAGTGCAGAGCGATACCGGCACGCAGCAGGAGAAAAACGCCGCTCAAAAAATCGCTGCATATTTCGCAGAGGATCCCTATTTCCGCGCACACCCGGACTGCTGGGGTCTGGCAGATACCGGAGACTTTTTGGGGCGACCCGTCGTGTGGGCACTCAAACGCGGCACATCCGGCCGCACGCTGATCCTGACCGGACATTATGACGCAGTCGAAATCGATTGTTACGGTGACCTGAAGCCGTTCGCCCTGCAGCCACAGGCGCTGCTTGATGAAATACAAAAGCGCAGACTCGGTACCCAGACCCTGCAGGAGGAACTGGCGAGCGCTGATTGGCTGCCCGGACGCGGCACCGCGGACATGAAAGGCGGTCTTGCGGTCGGCATTTACAAGACGCTGAACCTGCCTGAGGATGCGGAGACCGGTCTGCTCTTTGCTGCGGTCTGCGATGAGGAAAACGTGTCTGCCGGCATGCGCGCCGCTGTCGATGTCCTGCTGGAGCTCCGTACCCGTTTTTCGCTTACCTATACGGCCGCGCTGATTCTGGAACCGCAGCTGCCGCTCGCAGGAAACGACTTCATGCTCTACAACGGCAGCATCGGCAAACTGCTGCCGATGATCGTCGCCAAGGGCAAGCTCGCGCACTGCGGCGAACCACTCAAGGGTCTGAACGCTGCGCATCTGATCGCCGAGATTGCTGCTCGCATCGACCTCAATACAGATTTTATCACAGAAGATTTCGGGCTCGTCTCCGCGCCGCCTGCCGTACAGGTGATGCGAGACCTCAAACAGACCTATGATGTTTCCCTGCCGGAGCTCGGCGTTCTGTGCGTGAATCTGCTCTTCCTCGGTGAGCGCGGACCTGCGGACAGTATGGCAAAACTCCGCCGCGTCTGCGAAGAAGCCGCGTCTGCCGTCATGCACAAATACGAACGCGCCTGTCAACACGCAGAGCGCCACGGCATGCTGACAGCGACCCAGCGCCTCACAGACGCACCGCGCGTCCGCAGCCTCCCGGAGCTGGAGGCGCTTGCGTCCGCGCAATGCGCCGACTTCGCGCAGTGGAAGCAGGACCATGCGGACGCCCTGCGCACCGAGATTCAGAGCGGCCGCCTGACCCTGCAGGACGCAAGCGTACGCTATATCTGCAGTCTCATAACGATTTGCGGCTGTGACGATCCGATGATCGTACTGGCGCTCGCGCCGCCTTACTACCCAGCCGTCTGCAACGCCTATCTTGCAGCAGACGGCCGCCGGATCGCAGAACAGGTCAGAGAAGTTGTCGAAGACGACTATCAGATGCACTTATCTGTCGTCCCATATTTTACCGGCATCGGCGACGCCAGCTACCTGAGCTGCACAGACCCGGCTGCACAGCGGGCGCTGGCGGACAATCTGACTCTGCCGCCGTCTCTCTATGATATCCCGTTTGAAGGCGCCGCCAGCCTCGGTATCCCCGCCTTTTATCTCGGCCCACGGTGCCGCGACATCCACCAGTGGAGTGAGCGCGTCTATCTGCCGGACCTCGAGCAGACCGTACCGGACATCATCGACCGCATCCTCGAACTGCGGTGACAGAAGCAGACACAGACTCAGAATCAGCCGCAGAAGCAAAAAAACAAAAATAGAACATGATTCTTGGTTTTTCCTCTGCTTTTCCTTGGAGTGAGCAGAAATATTTGTTATAATTTGCATACACGATTTGCGATTTGTGTGCAGAAAACGCAGCGAATCGCGAGCCAATCATAAAAGAATGAAAAAACTAAATGGGAGATCGTATCATGCAAATTATAAAATTCGATGCCGTCAGCTTGATGCTGAATCCTTTCGTGCTGATGTTCGTGACCATCGCACTCGGGCTTTTGTTCGGCAAAGTCAAGTTCGGCAAGTTCAGCTTCGGCACCTCCGGTGCATTGTTCGTCGGTCTGATCGTGGGTTGGGCGATCTACGGCTTCGCACAGAAGATCTATGATGCAGGCGATGAAACGGCTGCCGGGTTCAAGGCTGCCGCGCAGATCATGTCCGGCAACGGCGGCAAGGTCATTCACACCTATTTCTTCTCAGCCGCGCTGATCGTTTTCGTGGCCGCCGTCGGTCTGCTGGCGGCAAAGGATCTCGGCATCGTGCTCAAAAAGTACGGCGCGAAGTTCGTCGTGCTCGGCCTTTTGATCACCTTTATCGGCGCCGGCGCAACTTATGCCTGCACCGCATTCTGCAAAGACACGAACCAATATGCGGTGACCGGCGTCTATACCGGCGCGATGACCAGCTCTCCCGGACTCGCCTCAGCGCTGGAAACGGCAGAGCTTCAGGCGACAGACCTGGCGAATCACTATGAACAGGAGTCCGCGCTGAACCGCCATGCTCTGATCCGCGTGCTCACACTCAATGAAAAGTACGCAGGGCTGACCGAGGAGAACACCCCGGTACTGACCGATGAAATGAAGCAGGACTTCGTCAATCAGGCGACCGCGCAGGTCGGCATCGGCTCGGCCGTCGGCTATCCGTTCGGCGTGATCATCGTCATTCTGGCAGTCAACTTCCTGAATGTCCTCTTCAAATTTGATATCGAGGAAGAAAAGAAAAAATATCATCTGGAAATGGAAAGCGCCAGAAACGTGCAGGGCATGCGACAGATCCCGACCACCGAATTCAGTATTGTCGCCTTTGCAGTCGTATGCGTAGTCGGTTATCTGATCGGCTCCATTAAAATTTACATGGGCCCGCTTGGCTACGTCAGTCTGGAATCCACCGGCGGCATCCTCATCGGCGCGCTGCTGCTCGGCTATATCGGCAAGATCGGCCCGCTCTCCTTCCGCATGGACCCCAAGGTTTTAGGCATCATCCGTGAACTCGGGCTTGCCTTCTTCCTCTCTATTGTCGGCTTAAACTACGGCTACGGCGCAGTTGCCGCGCTGACAGGCTCCGGCATCACGCTGGCGCTGGTCAGTCTCTTCGTCGGTGCAGTATCGATCATGGTCGGCTTCCTGGTCGGCCGTTATCTGTTCAAACTCAACTGGATCATGCTGTCCGGCGCGATCTGCGGCGGTATGACCTCCACGCCCGGTCTGGGCGCTGCGACCGACGCGGTCGGCAGTGATGACCCGGGTGCAGGCTACGGTGCGACTTACCCGTTTGCCCTGTTCGGCATGGTCATCTTTACGATCATACTGAACAAACTGCCATTGCTGTAAGATAGCACAGAAACAGATGTATGCTTTTTCGTACGCATGCATCGTCATGCATCGCCCTTGCCGCGTTTGCTTTGTGTCCTGTTTGCGGTTCACTGCTGCGGGTAATGATAGCCCTTGCCGTAGAAACGCTTCGCGGGCAGCAGCAGGAACTGATTGCTGCCCGCGCCGTCATTGAAGGTCACGTCGGTATAGTACCACTTGCCGTTGATTTTGCTGCGGCTCCACATATGCAGTTCGTAGTCCTTCTGTCCCGGTCCGGAGGTCGCCAGACCTGTGACGGACTCGGTCCGGATTCCTGCCTGCAGGCACATCAGGCGAAAAAGCTCCGCATAGCCCTTGCAGACGCCTTTTTTGTAGTCCAAAAGTCCGGTGAAGCTGTAGGAAGCATCCGCATATCGATCGTCATAGGTATAGTGCTTGACCATATAGGCGTTGATGGCTTTGACTTTCTGCTTTTGTGTCCTGCAGGCTTTGATTGCGGCTTTGGTGATGCGGCGGAGCTTCTGCGCATAGCGGATTGCCGCGTCTGAAGCCGCCGTCTCCGCCTGTGCGTTTCGCAGCAGGCATTCCACTTCATACTCCACCGTATAGTTGAACTGCACATCGATGGTGGCTGCACTGCCGCTGATGGTCGCATAGGTGTAGGTACTGACCGACGGACTCCATACGGCGCTCTCTGCATCAAAGACCCGGTACAGACGTTCCGTCGTACGAAGCTTCAGCCGCGGCAGCAGATCCGCCTGCGCCTGCATATATAAAGAATATAACGTATCCGCATCGCTGACCGTCATGCCCTCTGTATAGGTCACTTCCGTGCGCTTTCGCGCAGCTCCGCCGCTGCCCTGCTCCTGCATCTGCACATCTGCAGACGCCGAAGACACACCCCCGGTCAACACATCTGCAGACGCAAAGGACACACCCCCGGCCAGCATAACTGCCGACAGCAGCAGACAAACCACCTTTTGCAGAACCCGCTTCATACCCAATTGCGCTCTCATTCTCTTCACACCCCGCTCACTGCACACTTTGCGCTTCATTTCATTCCCATTGCATTCTGTTTTGCAAACTCATCGTTATCATGTATCTGTAACTATTCTACCACACCTTTTTTCGCATTGCAAACATTTGTTCTTTTTTTAATAGAGCCATCTTTGTAGCATGCCAAGGGCAATGAGCGGCTGGGTACTTGCGTAAATCTGCATAATCGTGTGCATCTATGCAAATGCTTCCTGCGAAGCGCCTCGTGCGCAAACAAAAAGTCCTGCATAATGTAGGACTTTTTGATGGTTTTCCTATGAAAAATGTCTCAACGCCATACTGCGTTTTTTTGCGGCCGCGCTATTTTTTCCAACTGCTCTTGAGTCCGATGATCTCATTGAAGACCGGATTATCCTCGCTGTACAGCTTGGAATCCGCAACGAAATACCCATGGCGGAAGAACTGGAAGCGTTCACCGCTCTGCGCTTCGAGCACTTTCGGCTCCGCGTAGCAGGTGATCTCGCGCATGGTATCCTCGTTTGCGACCATCTTGCCGTCCTCACCCTCCGTCATCAGGTAATCGAACTGACGGAGCTTGATCGGCACCGCGGTCTGCGCGTCCACGAAGTGGATCGTGCCCTTAACCTTGCGGCCCTCAAACCCGCTGCCGGATTTTGTCTCCGGATCGTAGGTGCAATGCAGCTCCTTGATCGAACCATCCGCATTCTTGATGACTTCCTGACAGGTCACAAAATACGCGCCCTTCAGACGCACCTCGTTGCCCGGGAACAGTCTGAAATATTTCTTTGCCGGCACTTCCATGAAGTCCTCGCCGTCCACCCAGATCTCTCTGGAAAAGGAGACCTGACGCATGCCCATTTCCGGTACTGCCGGATTGTTTTCGACTTCGCAGAGCTCACTCTGCCCCTCCGGATAGTTCGTGATGATGACCTTGATCGGATCAAAAACAACGTTTCTGGTTTCCACCTTTTCTTTGAGATCGTCGCGCACGCAGTGTTCCAGCAGAGAAACATCGACCGTACTGTTCGCCTTGGAGACGCCGATCTCCTCACAGAATCTGCGGATCGCCTCCGGCGTGTAGCCTCTGCGGCGAATGCCCGCGATGGTCGGCATCCGCGGGTCATCCCAGCCGTCTACTACGCCATCATCCACCAAACGTTTCAGATAGCGCTTGGACATGACGGTATTGGTCAGATTCAGGCGCGCAAACTCGATCTGCTGCGGCGGCTGCGGCCACCAGCCGACCTCGGCCAGTACCCAGTCGTACAGCGGTCTGTGATCCTCAAACTCCAAGGTGCAGATGGAATGCGTAATTCCCTCGATCGCGTCCTCAATCGGATGCGCGAAGTCATACATCGGATAGATGCACCATTTGTCTCCGGTATTGTGATGCGTCGCGTGCGCGATGCGATAAATGATCGGGTCTCTGAGGTTGATGTTCGGCGACGCCATGTCGATCTTGGCACGAAGTACCTTTTCGCCGTCCGCGTATTTGCCGGCCCTCATTTCCTCAAACAACGCGAGATTTTCCTCCACGCCGCGATTCCGGTACGGACTCTCCTTACCGGGTTCCGTTAAGGTTCCGCGATATGCCTTGATCTCTTCCGGCGTCAAGTCGCAGACATAAGCCTTGCCTTTTTTGATGAGCTCGACTGCCGCCTCATACATTTTGTCGAAGTAGTCGGAAGCCCACAGGCGCTCATCCCACGCAAAGCCCAGCCAGCGCACATCCTCCTCGATCGAGTTGATGTATTCCATATCCTCCTTGACCGGATTCGTGTCGTCATAGCGCAGATTGCACTTGCCGCCGTACTTGGCCGCCGTCGAAAAGTTCAGGCAGATCGACTTCGCGTGCCCGATATGCAGATAGCCGTTCGGCTCCGGCGGGAACCGCGTGTAGATCGGCCTGTCGCCGTATTTATGATTTTCTAAATCTTTTTCGATAATGCTGTGAATAAAATTGGTTTCTGCCATTTGCTTGTCCCCTTATTTTTCTATATATGCTACTATCATAGCACGATTTGCAAGAATTATCCACCTTTTCTTTCCCTTCGAAGCAGGAAATTTGCGTAATTTTCTCGTTTTTGCGGCTTTGATTCCGCGACAGTCCTTTCATACTCTTTTAGCTGCGAACCGGTTCAAAGCTCCCATCGCAGCGCACTTGGTAGACGATTCGTCTTTCGCTGTTTGCAAGCGTTCCAACGCTGATGGTATCTGGGATCGTTTGATAGTCCGTACAGATCACATACGCCGTTCCTTGTGCAATGCAGTAAAGCTTCCCGTCTTGTTGAAGTAAGACTGCGGGATCTTCTTCTGAGGTCTTCCCTGCCAGACGGAATACCGGCTCAAATACTTCTGACGTATCAGCAGAACTGTAATTCTCGTAATTTTGCTCTGTAAAGTATCGCTCTTCCACGCATGTCCCATTCCGGAACACAGGCCACAGAAAAACGTTTTGACCGTCGCTTTGATCCTTAAAATAGTGTAAGAACAAGTTTTCATCCGCATCCCAGACGGGAGAGTCGATGGAGGCGATATACAGCACAGATCCTTCATCCCCTTCGCCGTCGCTGATCGTCCAATCCACAACCGGATATGTAATCGGTGCTTCTTGCTTCTTCGCGGTCGTAAAACAAACGAGAAGAATGGCAGCCACAGCACAGAAAATAAGCAAAAGCTTCTTTTTCATAAGATACCCCCCTATTCTGCTTTTTTGAAAATTATTTTTTGAAATACTTCGGCTTTTTGAATTTGCAGATCTTGTCTTTACAGTTATCGCATTTCAGCGCATCGTTGGACCCCTCCCAGAACTGCTCCGGGTGCTTGAGCAGCGTGATCTCCCAGCGCAGCATCAGCACAATGCTGGTAAAGAACAAGCTCCAGTGCCCTTAAACATATCAATTTTCCGTGTCGATTGCATCCCAGCTTCACGTATGCGGGCAAGTCTCGCTCACTTTTAGTCTAAAAAGATATCTTCATTATACATGGTCATTTGAATCCCAAGGGTATCTTCAATACGTTTATATGTGTCTCTATATAGTAATCCTCTTCCCAATAACATATTTTTTTTCGATGTCGCTATTACAACCACTTCTTGGCCTTGCTTAATTTCAGCTGAGGTCAAAACATTTCCATTTTTTGCGTCAAGGGTAACAATTAAATCAGGAAAAGTGTGGATACGTTCTTCATTCCTATCTAGGGCCATATACTCATTAAAAAAATAAATTCGGTATCTGTGTCCTTCAGACATGACTAAACAATATCCTTGATCCAAGGCATTTTCTGTCTGTAGATGATATTCTGCCACAGTTCCTTGGCAGATAATGCGCCCCCCACAAGTTTTACAGATGGCTTCTGCCTTCGTCACTGGTGTTGTAGCTGAAACATAGGCTTCGCCAATTTCGTATGCAAACTGATAAGCTCCTGTCGCACCTGCTTTTTGAAGCCATTGCACAGGGACGGGGTTTCGGATAACTGCAACAGCTCCACCGGCGCTTGCTGCCGCATTGCGCATCAGGTCGGATGTTTTTTCGATTGTACCTTTCAATGAAATTTCAAGATAACTTCCGTTGCTTTTTTTCCCGCCAGCACCCACTTGAATTGTATCATTCTTTTCTTTCTCAAGACCCAGTGCACCCATGATACCAAACGGATGTGCGCGTCCATCACATGCTGAATCGATAACCGGAACATTTAGCAACGCAGCTGGGATAAATGGTTCAAAAGAAGAGGACGCCCCCATTTCACAAGGAATAAAACCGATAATTTCATCTTTTACATGGTCTCTTATCTGTTTAAGGAGTATCTCGTATACATCCGAAGAATAGTAAGCGGCATCTGAGGCTGGTGAACCGACCCCTGAAACCGTCAAAATTACCCCCTGTGTCTCCGATAATGAAGAAATCGGAACCACACGAACATTTCCGATTGCAAGTGCTTTTTTTGCATTATTTAGCCCCTCATAGAGGTCTCCGCCTCCACCTCCACCAAGAATCAAACTACCGATTGCTATTTTGGAAATAGCCTCAAGATTCATATTCATATTCATTTTCTCTGTACCTCCATTTTTATAACTTCAGTACTCAAATTGCACAGCACCAGTATACTGTTATCATACAAAAAAGTCAATCAGAAAAAGGTTTGTAATAGTTTGCTTTTGTTGTTCCATAATTTTCGGTGTAATCAGCAGGCATAAAATTTTCAAAACATACTTGACACATATGTCCTTTTTATACTAAAATTAAAGAAGTTAGAGAAACAATGTTCATAATGTTTTCCATAATCTTATATGACTCGCTGAAATTTATTCAAGGAGAATGTTATGAATGACACAAAAAAGCAACGTACAATTCTTTTAAGTGAAGAACAATCCTATGCACAGCACAAGATTAAAGCGGATCAAATGCCTAAAGTAACGGAGCCGATTGTTTTTATTTTTTCCGTTCTTATTGCGATACTTGGCTGTATCGTCGGTCTGCAAGTTCAGATTAACACAGGCACAACTCCTGACACTTCAATTATTGGTGCTATCTTTGCCGTGTTAATTGCTCAGATTCCTCTCAAATGGTTAAAATGTTTTAAGAATATTCACAGACAAAATCTTGTCCAAACTACAATTTCAGGAGCAACTTTTGCATCCGCAAATTGCATGTTTCTTACTATAGGTATCCCTGTTATCATGGGATGGCCACAGCTTATGGTTCCGATGTTGATTGGAGCATCTTTAGCCACTATTGTCGATGCAACCATACTATACAAATCATTCGGTTCCCCAATGTTTCCTGCTGAAGGAGCTTGGCCTCCGGGGGTTGCGGTCGCGGAGTCCATCTACGCAATGGCCGATAAGGGAAGACGCGCACTTCTGTTACTCATCGGAGCTGTTGCCGGTTGGGGTGGTGCCATGATCGGTATCCCAATGGACTTGGTGGGTGTTGTTTGGGTTGGTAGTTTAGTTGCAATGGGCGCTTTTGGTGTTGGCGCACTTGTAAAAGGCATTCTGTCTACAAATGCATTTTCATTGACCTTTGCTGGCCATACCGCATCTTTCGCTTCAGATATCTTTGGATCGGATTTCTCATTTTCTGACACTGTATCCCTCTCTTATCTTGGTCATGGAGCCATGATAGGCGCAGGTCTTATTTCTTTATACCAATGTGCAAAAATTCTTTTTAAAAAAGACACAAGCGGAACATCTGCCGCCAATCAGTTCAATACAAGTCTCAGCGACATGAAGGGTGCCTTGAGCAAAGGCTTCATCGCTTACATTATAATTGCAGTTGGTTTGGCACTCGCAACCGGTTTGTACTACGAAATGAATTTTGGAAAGCTTTTACTTTGGATCATTTTCGCTGCACTTGCCGCTTTGATTTCTGAATTAATTGTCGGCGTATCTGCAATGCACTCCGGATGGTTCCCAGGGTTTGCTACTGCATTACTTTTTTTAATCATTGGCATGATGATTGGTTTTCCACCATTACCGCTTGCAATTCTGGCCGGTTTCACTGCTTCTACGGGGCCTGCCTTTTCCGATATGGGCAACGATTTAAAAGCAGGATGGATATTACGCGGAAAAGGCGTCGATCCAGAACTGGAGCGAGTCGGACGAAAGCAGCAATACTATGCAGAACTTCTTGGTTTTGGTGTTGCTTTTATCATGGTCGCGTTCTTTGCAAAAAGTTATTTCAATCAAGGAATGTTTGCACCGATCGACTATGTATATCAGTCAACAATTGAGGCCGGTTCTACAATGGAGGTCATGAAATGGCTCGTAATATGGGCCATCCCGGGGGCGATTATCCAACTCGTTGGGGGAGAACATCAGACCGGTATTCTTTTCGCAACTGGATTCTTAGTTGGTTGGACGGAGGCTGGCGTCGTCATTATAATTGCTATTTTGATTAGAGCAGCCGTAGTACATAATCATCCAGAAAGAGATAGTATTTTTGCAATTTTAGGTGCCGGAGCCTTAGTCGGCAGTGCACTTCGAGATTTCGCCACCTCTATGTTAGGACTATTCAAAAAATAATTTTTTTCTCTGCAACATTCTCAAAGCAGAGACTTCATTCTAATCATTTTGTACAAAAAATACAAGGATTGATAAAAGTCCAGAGAGCTTTTACCGCATGGCATAAGCTCTCTGATTTTATGCATGCGGTATCGAACTGTATTAACATGTACATGTAGTTGTTTCGAGGTTTTCATATAATCAAAATCCTTTTCGACAAAAATCATCATAGTATCGATAAGTTCCGAATGATGTTTGTGATCATATCCCAAAATCGGATCATACAGCTCATGAAAAAAAGCTTCTAATTCTGGATTTTCAAATAATTGCACCAGTAGTTTTGAAAAGCCGATATCTTTAAATTTTACAATACCGTTTATATCATGCATCCCTGATAACGCTGCCGAAACAGATTGCCGGATCGCCTTATCTGTTTTTTCCTGTGGTAAGAAATTGCTGATACCAATCAAAGCATTCGGCAAAATAGTACGAATAAATCTTATTTTTTCTTCCATAATCTCACTAATCATATTTTCATCTCGCTGAGGAAAAGAGTATACGATTAATACACCATTTTTATGGGGACAGGCAAATGAAAACCTATCTTCACGGCTTTTACTTAAAAGATATATTTCATTGCTGATTGTGGTTATTTTATTATAAAGCAAATCGGCATTCACACAGTGAAAAGCGACAACATTACGCTGCAGCCTTGGATTAAGTGTCTGCATAATTTCTGACTTTCTTTTCTCACTACATTCTGAAGATGTCAATTCATACACCATGTTTTCATGCAATTCAAATTCATGATATGACATTTTTAATTCCATGATAGAAGAAATAATAAGTGCGTATGGTGTACTGCTATCAATAAAAATAATCGGAATCTGATGTTGATCGGCAATATCATAAGCCTCTTGCGGAAGCTCATTCATGTACTCATTGATGATACAAAGTGCAGAAATGTCTAACTCCACAAAATGTTTCATTAAAGTTACAATATAACCTTCATTTTCAATACCATGAAACATGGAAGTAAGGTAAAAGTTTCGTCCATAATTAATGGGTGTGGACGCAGCCGCTCGTTCATCATAAAAATTGTCTAGTACATTTACATAAGAGACGATATTCGCAAGTCCGCTGCGCCCTGCTTTTATGTCTGCATTGGCCATGATTGGCAAATGCAGAATATCAAGTACTGTAATGTCTTTCATAGTCTTTTATACTTTCTTTCTTAATTTAGTCATGATAACCATATATCCTCACATCGTTGAGTAAGTTCCACCTTTGTACAAACATTGTATCATGCTGCTTGAAAAAATCAAATATTTATTAGAGATTAATATAAATTTTATACATAAAAATTATATACTCGTACAATAGTAATTCCCCTTTAAATTTGTTACGATGCAGTTACAGTACTGGAATTGCACAGTAGAAAGGAGAGTTCATATAAGAATGATTCGAAAACACAGATGAATATTGTTTCTCTATCATCTTTTCAACGAATCACTGGATTTTACAAGATATTGCAACAGCTTATTATTGCAATTTATGAAACAAATCAAAACAAGGAGAATCATTATGGTTTTTAAACAAATGCTCGAAATATTCGATCTGCTTGATGATATGTACGCAAGCGGAGATAAGGTTGCAAAATACCTACAACAAATTAGACCTAATGCAAATGTCACCGTGAAGGCGATTCGCGGAGAAAAAGGCAGTACGGATTTGATAAAACTTATAGTTCCGGGGAAAAACGGAAAATTAAAAGGTGGCGATGCACCAACGCTGGGTTTAATTGGCAGATTAGGCGGTCTTGGTGCACGACCTGAAAGAATTGGCTTCGTCTCTGACGGAGATGGTGCTTTGGCGATATTGACCGCAGCAGCAAAATTATTAGACATGCAAAATAAAGGCGATATTCTTGATGGTGATGTTATCTTGGTAACGCACATATGTCCAGATGCTCCTACGGAGCCGCACAAACCTGTAGATTTTATGGATTCACCAATCAGCATGCAGCAATGCAATGATGCGGAGGTTTTCCCGGAAATGGATGCAATTTTGACTGTTGATACAACAAAGGGGAATCGCGTTATTAACACTATGGGTTTTGCAATTTCCCCGACGGTAAAAGATGGGTATATCCTTAGAACTAGTGAAGACCTTCTTGATATAATGGAAATGACAACAGGCCGTTTGCCAAAAGTATTTCCTATTACTACACAAGACATTACGCCATATGGTAATGATTTGTACCATCTCAACAGCGTCCTGCAGCCAGCAGTGTCCACAACTTCCCCTGTTGTAGGAGTTGCGATTACTACGGAAGTTCCTGTTGCAGGATGCGCTACAGGTGCAACGCATGGAAGCGATGTAGATATGACTGTACGTTTCCTGTTGGAAGTCGCAAAAGCCTACGGGCGTAAACAGTGCAATTTTTACAATGAAGAAGAATTCGCACATATCACATCCCTATATGGTTCCATGAAACATCTGCAAACAATGGGGGTATAATATGGGACGACTTGGACTTATTACAATTGGACAATCTCCGAGACAGGATATTGTGCAGGATATGCTTCCAATCTTAGGCTCTTCGCACGAACTCCTGCAGCGAGGTGCTTTAGACAATTTAACTGCCACACAATTGCAAAACCTTGCTCCTAATCCAGGTGAACAAGTACTTGTGTCTTCACTCCAAGATGGAACTTCAGTGGTAATGGCAGAAACAAAAGTAGTGAATTTGTTACAAGATTGCATTCAAGAATTAGAAAAAAAAGGTGCACAATGTATCCTTCTTCTTTGTACCGGAGACTTTCACACCGCACTTTCTGCTCAGATTCCGCTGTTGCTTCCAAATCGGATTCTCGAAGGTTTGATTCCTGCATTGCTCAATACAGAGAAACGATTCATCACGCTAGTTCCCGATCGTGCACAAAACTTGGAAGCCAAGAAACAATGGGAGAGCAAAGGGATACAAACTGATGTATTTGCAATTTCGCCATATACTAACACTCTCCGTGATTTTGAAGATCTTGCGCTGCAGTTAAGAAAAAGTAATTGTACCTATATCCTAATGGACTGCATGGGTTACTCTTCCGAAATGAAAGAGGTCATCGCAAGTGTTTCAAGGAAAAAGGTCTTATTACCGCGCACGTTGTGTGCATCCGTTGTAAAAGGGATACTTTAATTTCATCCAAGGAGGAATATTACAGATGGAATCAATGATAGAAATATCAAAGAAAATTTTAACTGATTGTCTGGGACTAAATCCAAAGGAAACCCTATTGGTCATCACAGATACCATAAAATATGAAATAGGTGAAGCGTTATATCTAGCGGGGCTTTCTCTTGGATGCGAATCGCTTTTAATGTCCATGCATGTCCGAAAAGTATCGGGCGAAGAACCGCCCGCCGCCGTTGCCGCTGCAATGCTTCACGCTGATGTAATCATCTGTCCTACGGAAGAATCCCTCACGCACACACATGCAAAAACTATGGCCTTACAGCATGGTGCACGCATCGGAACAATGCCCGGCATCACAAAGGAAATGTTTACACAAGGAGCAATTACTGCAGACTTTAACCAAGTGGAGACTAGAACTTTGGAATTAACCGAAATGTTAACTCGGGCAAAAAAAGCAACGATATATAAAGAGGAATGCCGATTAGATTTTGACCTTCACGGACGTTCAGGAGTCCCTAGTACCGGTATATACAAACTCCCTGGGACGGGAGGCAATCTACCCTCAGGTGAAGCATACATTGCACCTATTGAAACAGCGACTTGTGGACAAATGTGGATTGATGGTTCCATGGTTGGTATCGGTACTTTAGCAGAACCGCTTTGGCTTGACATTAAAGCTGGGGAATTGCAGCGAATAGAGGGAAAAAACTCTGAAATGCTAGGCATTCTTTTTGAAAGAAAGGAAAATCGAATAGTAGCGGAGCTTGGTATTGGTACAAATGAAAAAGCGCTTCTCTGCGGAAATACTTTAGAGGATGAAAAGGTATATGGGACTGTCCACATTGCCTTCGGTACAAATACATCTTTTGGCGGGCTAAATAAAGCTGATTGTCACTTGGATGGTATTATACTGAAGCCCACACTATACCTTGATGATAAACTAATCATTAAGGAAGGTGTATTTGTATACTAATCATTATTTTTAGGTGGCTTGAAATAGTAAGTTCACCATGTAAAACTTAATTCAACATGAGACAAAGTTCGTTTTTCGAAGGGCTCCGGCATGTTTCCGGAGCTTTTTCGAAAATTATTTTTTGAAATACTTCGGTTTTTTGAATTTGCAGATCTTGTCTTTACAGTTTTCGCATTTCAGCGCATCGTTGGACCCCTCCCAGAACTGCTCCGGATGTTTCAGCAACGTGATCTCCCAGCGCAGCATCAGCACAATACTGGTAAAGAACAAGCTCCAGGTGAAGAAGTTACGGATAAACAGCATCGCGTGAACATCATAAAATAGCCCCAGTTGAAGATGCGGCAGTTGACACAGCAGCGGTTCTTGATAAAATAATTCTGGAAAGGACACCAGATGACCACGCAGATCAGGTCGCAGACATAATAAAACACCGACAGCAGGATCAGCTCTTTCGTCTCAATGATGTCCATGACATACAGCGCGCCAAAGACCGCGTTGACACTCAGCCAGACCAGCAGCACCCAGATCGCCGCTAGGTTATTTTTTTGAACATAGCGGTACAGCTCCAGCTCGCTGTAATGCTCCGCCCGCCGATAGTGGCTCGCGAAGCCTTTTTTACTGCCCATCGTGATGCGCTTGTTCTGCGGGAACATCTGCGATACCATGCTCACCATCAGGATCGCCCAGACCACATAGACCCACAGGATATTATACTGACCGAGCATCTGCCGGATCTGCTCCGACGAAAGCCCGGAAAGTAGCCACTGCATCTCTACCTTTTTGGTCAGAATCAGGTCAAAATAGTCCGGTTCGAAAAGGTACGCCAGCAGGACCGCCAAAAACACGCAGCAGCGAAAAATCAGCTTGCCGACATATTCCTGAAACATATCAATTTCAATTTTTTTCATGTCACGTCACTCCGGTCTCAAAAAATCAGCTTCCCCGCGGGATGGTCTTTGCTTCACCTTCAGAAAAATGCTTCGCATCATGCGCGAAAGGGCCTGTTTTGGCAGCATACCCCTCCTTTTGCTATGTTTATGGTAATCCATTTTTTTGGTGAAGTCAAACAGAAAATCGCCGCGCAGCGGACATTCTTCACTCGCTTTTTGCCCGCTCTTGTGTTATCATATAGGTATCGCCATTCTTGGTAGTTTATAGTTTATAATTTGCAGCTTGCTGCTTACGGCGCGCAGGCAACACCTGCGCAGGGTGAAAACGACCTGCCGCAGCCTTTGCGGTGGGGAACATCCGTACCGCAAAAAAGGCTTATCACTGCGCCGCCCAGCGGCACATATCATAAAAGGAGACTCAAAAATGAAAGGAAAACATTTGTTTTTAATTCTTGCATTAACCATATCGACCACCGCTGTCATTGCCCTCTGCGGCTGCAGCAACGCGGTCGCGCCGGCCTCCGGCGCGGTCAATGACCCTGCGGGCAACACTGATAACAGCCTGCAGACTGCCGCTGTCTCGGCACAGCAGCCTGCAAACGTGCAGACACCGGCTGCGGAGCAGGCAGCCGCAAACAGCGCAAGCGGCGAGATCGTGCAGACGGCAGCCAAAAAGAAAAAAACGACCGTCACAAATCCGGAAGCGCCTTGGGAGGACTTCAACATGCGCGGCATCCCCGAGGTTCTCGACAGACTCAAAAAGGATGACGGCGACCTCTTTGTGCTGGTCAACAAGCTCCATGCCGTCAGCAAGAACTACAAGCCGACCGATATGGTCGTGATGGACAACAAGCTGACGACCTGGCAGAATTTAGAGATGAAATCCGATGCCTACGACGCTTACCTGAAGCTGTACCGCGCCGCCAAGAAAAAAGGCTTTTCTCTCAAGGTCTGCTCTGCCTACCGCACCTACAGTACGCAAAAGACTTTGTATGCCAATGCGGTCAAGACCAAGGGACGCAAGACAGCCAACATCCGTTCCGCGCGCGCCGGACGCAGCGAGCACCATACCGGCTACGCGATCGACATCACCTCCAAGTCCATGGGCTGGGGGCTGAAGCAGGACTTCGCGGATTATCCGGACGGCAAGTGGATCAACGACCACTGCCACGAATACGGCTTCATCATCCGTTACCCGAAAGGGAAAACCGATATCACAGGCTACGCTTACGAGCCTTGGCATCTGCGCTATGTCGGTGTTGAGGCAGCGACCGAAATCATGGAACAGGGCATCACACTGGAGGAATACCTCGGCAGATAAGCGAACAGTCCGTTTTCATTGGAGGCCGAACATGAAAGATTCAAATTTTGAAAAATTGACATTGATTTTATGCTGTAAATCGCATATAATAGAGTTGTAGGCAGAGATGCCTGCGAGCGGTTAGATTGTCCAATTAAAACAATCGTTTAAAAGCGGTTAGATTGTCCAATTAAAACAATCGTTTAAAAGCAATGGGTAGAGGATTCTACCCATTTTTGATAGGAGTACTTATGAATTGGTACGTGATTGATAAAGATTACATTACTTATCTGCTGCAATTCGATTCACGTGTTGGGTATGTTGAATATGGTGATCGCTTAAAATTGCACGTTGGTGTCGTTTTGGCCGTTGGTGAGTTTCTATACTATGTTCCAGTTTCTTCGCCGAAAGAAAAGCATCGCATCATGTCCAACAGTTTGGATTTTTATAAGCTGCAAGACCCTGTCACCGGTTATCTCTACGCAGTATTAAATCTTAATAATATGATTCCCGTTCCAAATCATTGTCTTACCCAAATCAAGTATGACAAATTAGGTGATTTTCGCTATTTCAAAGACGAAAAAGAAAAAACGAACTACATATATCTTCTTCAAAAAGAGAAGTCTTTCATTGATGCTGCCCAAGACATTCTACAGCGAAATGCGCAGAAGTTATACCAAAAGTGCACTACGAATCCCGCTTCCTCTCTTGCCAAACGCTGTTGTGATTTTAAAATGCTTGAAGAAAAATGCAAATCATACAGCGCATAGTTATTCCTTAATAATATCCGCGCACTCCACGCGAATGACCTTTTCGAGGTCCGTAAACGGCAGCTCGATCTGGAATCCAATCCGGCCACCGCTGAAAAAAATCGTGTCGTACAGCGGCGCGGTCTCATGGATCGTCGTCGGGAAAAACTTTTTCATGCCGATCGGGCTGCAGCCGCCATGTACATAGCCGGTCAGCGGCAGCAGATCCTTCGACTTGATCATTTCGATCGATTTTTCGCCGACCGCCTTGGCCGCCTTCTTCAAGTCCAGTTCCTCCGCCACCGGAACCATGAACACATAATAATTCTTCGACTTGCCCTGCGTAACCAGCGTCTTGAACACCTTGTCCGGCTCCTGTCCGAGCACCGCCGCGACCTCCACACCGCTGATTGCGTCCGTATCGGTATAGGTATGCTCCCGATAAGATAGTTTCATCGCGTCTAATTTACGCATCGCATTGGTTTTATCCAGTTTTGCCTTCATTTTGTTCCCCCCCTGTATTTTTCCTTCGCTTTCGTATCCGTCGGCAGTGACTCTTTCAAGAATTCTGACGCCAATGCGTTGTCACAGCACACTGATATGATATTTTTTTAGTTTATGCTGCAAGGTCTGCCGCTTGATCTGCAGCGCGTCGGCGGCCTTTGATATGTTGCCGCCGGCATTGATGATCGCCTCGCGCAGGATGCGCATCTCGACTTCTGCCAGATAATCCGGCAGCGGGCAGGACATGTCATAGCTGCGGTCCGGCATCCGCTCTGCCACATAGGTGTGCCGCCCGAACGTCGGCATCGTCAGCATCCTGTCGCTCAGCACATGCTCCCTGTCCGCCATGGAAACCGCTTGCTCGATCATGTTCTCCAGCTCGCGGGCATTGCCCGGATAATCATACTGTTTCAGTTTGTCGATGGCCTCATCGGAGATGGACCACAGCTGCTTGCCAAACCGTTTGTTGTGTTTCCGAAGAAAAGCCTCTGCCAGCACAGGAATATCGTCCGGCCGCTCGCGGAGCGCCGGGATCCAGAGATTCACGACATTCAGACGATAATAGAGATCCTTGCGCAGCTTGCCCTGTGCCATCAGCTCCTCCGGCGGCTCATTGACCGTCGCAATGATACGAGCCTGCACCGGGATATCCTTCGTTCCGCCGACGCGGCGGATATAGTTTTCCTGCAGAACGCGCAGCAGCTTGCTCTGCAGATCGTAAGGCATCGCACTGATCTCATCCAGCAGCAGGGTACCCCCGCTCGCCTGCTCAAACAATCCCGCGCGATCAACCGCTCCGGTAAAGCCGCCCTTTGCAGTCCCGAACAGGATGCCCTCCAGCAGCGTCTCCGGTATCGCCGCACAGTTCTGCGCCAGGAACGGTCTGTCCTTGCGGCTGCCCGCATGGTGAATGCTCTGCGCCAACAACTCCTTGCCGGTGCCGGTCTCACCGTAGATGAACACCGAGGCATCGTTGCGCGCAGCTTTCTTCGCTCTGGTGATCAACTCCCGAAACGCAGGGTTTTCTCCGTAAATATCATCAAACGTGTAGCGCTTGATGCTGCCCGGCAGATGCACGCCCGTCTCTGCCGCCGGCTCGTGCTTGCTTTCGGTCAGCTCCAGCAGCGTGTCCGACATCTTGCGGATATTGGTGATGTCCTTGGCGACCTCCACAGCCGCTACGGTTTGCCCGTCTGCTATGATGGGGATCGTGCTGTTGATCGTCGTGATCTCCTTGCCGTAGAGATTCTTATAGGTCTGCTGCTTTCGCAGGGTCGCATTATTCTTTTTGAGCGCCTCGAACATCGTGCTGTCGTTCAGGCTGAAATCAGGGAAAGCCTCATGGAACTTTTTCCCCAGGACGTCCTCAATATTGACTTTTTCCATCGATGCCATCGCCTTGTTGTAAAACCTGCCGACGCCGTCCTGATCGACGATATAGACCCCCTCATCGATCAATTCGATCAGCTCTGCGATGATCTTGCTCAGATATTCTGCTTTCATGCCGCTCCCTTTCGTATTTACTTCTAAATCAAGTGTATCATATTTTCTTCATGACTGCAAATATTTTTGCGGCGTATAGCTAGCAAAACGGCGGTCAAAATAACCGCCGTTCCTGTGTTTCGCTCAGCCTTGATCGTCGGCAATGGCCTGATCGATCAGCTTCTGCAGCGCTTCTTTCTGTTTCGGCTCTGTGATGGCGCCCACGATCGGGTCCCCCACAAGATTCCCCTCGCGATCTACCACATAGGTGGTCGGATAGGCATACACACCTGTCGCAAAGGTTCCGGCATCACTCTCAGAGTCAAAATAGACGTTCTGGTAGGACGCGCCCTTCTTTTTCAGCACTTCTTTCGCCTCGGCAATCGCTTTTTCGTTCCCGTCCAGCGTGAACGTGTTCACGCCGACGAGCGCACCGTCCTTCTCCTGCAGCTCCTTGTTGAGCGCATCCAATGCACCCAGCTCCTCCACACATGGGCCGCAGGTCGTAAACCAGAAATTCACAAGCGTTACCGCATGCTCCGAAAACAACGTGTCACTCTTCACATCATTTCCATCCAGATCCTTGCCCTCAAACGCAGGGAACTTCTGCGCGGAACCATTCGCCGGGGTCTGTGAGCTGCCGTCGGAAGGCTGTTCCCCAATCTCCGGATACTTCTCCTCCAGCATCGTCATTTCCTTTTCCAGATCGGCAATCTTCTGTGCCTCTGCCTTGATGAGCTTGTATTCCTCATCCGTAAACTGATCCTTTGCAGCCTCTATGGTATCCAGCAGGAATTCTCCGTAGTTCTTTCCGTCCTCGATCATCGCCATGCCCTTGTCGGCTTCCTTGAAGACTTTTTCCCAAAGCTCTGTGTTGTTTCCCAGAATCTCGTTTTCCTCTGCCATGAGTTCACTGAGCCTTGCCGCAGCCTCTTCTGCATTTTTCGGCTCGCCTCCCATGCCGCCTGCTTCCTCACCGTTTTTCGCGCCGCAAGCCGCCAGTGCAAATACCAGTAACAGCGTCAGCAGCAGTACAAAAATTTTTGTTTGTTTCATTTCTTTTCTCCTTATTCTTTTTATTTTTTTCTTTTTCTTTTTTACTTTGCCGATGCGTCGGCCGCATCGTTTCCTTCCTCTCGCGTCCGGAATCCGTAACGAAAATGCACCGCACAGGTCGGGCAAGCGCGGGCGCACATCCCGCAGCGGATACATTCCGTATGATTCGGCGTTTTCGTCACATCCACATCCATCTTGCAGGCTTTGGCGCATTTGCCGCAGGAAACGCATTTGTCCCGATCCACCTGCATCCGAAACAGGGACATGCGATTCAGCAAAGCATAGAACGCGCCCAACGGACACAGCCACTTACAGAACGGTCTGAAAAACAGCACGCTCAGCACGATGATCGTAAGCAAAATACTCAGTTTCCAGGAAAACAGCTTGCCCAGTGCCGCGCGAATGCTCGGATTGACAAGGGAAAGCGGGATCGCGCCCTCCAAAACCCCCTGTGGACAGAGATATTTGCAAAAGAAGGGATCTCCGATTCCCACATCATTCGCAGCCAGTACCGGAAGCATGCATACCATCACGACCAGAATCCCATATTTGAGATAGCGCAGCGGTTTGAGCTTCTGCGAGGAAAACTTCTTCGTTGGAATTTTGTGCAGCAGCTCCTGCAGCCAGCCAAAGGGACATAGAAATCCGCAGATTGCTCTGCCCAGCAGCATACCCAACAGCAGCAGAAAGCCGACAATATAATAGGAAAAGCGGTACTGCGGTGAGCCCACCGCGGCCTGCAGCGCACCGATCGGGCAGGACCCGGATGCCGCCGGACAGGAATAGCAGTTAAGCCCCGGAACACAGACGGCTTTGCCTGCGCCCTGATATAGACTGCCCTTCAAAAAATTCGGCAGATGCAGATTGCTCAGCAGGGTCGCACCTGCCTGCACCCAGCCCCGAAAACGGATCAGCAGATCCTGTATGCTCAAAAATTTCTTACCCAATGCCGACACACTCCAGACATAGACGAATCGCCTTGTTCAGCACAGCTTCTGCCTCGCCGCGCTGCACACCGAAGTATAGCATCGCAAGAGCGACAAGCAGAAGCAGCACCTGTATGGCTGTCCTTTTTTTATCTACCAATTCCATCATCCTTTCTTTTTTTATGATACAGGCGTGATCGCACAAGCGATGACCCCTGCATCATCTCAGCTTTCGTTATGCGTACTTTTGCCCTAAGTATAGCACAGCGGGAATAAAGTCTTTGTTAAGAAAGAAAAAAAACCGAAAAACAAGTTCCTGCGGGTCCCTGCCTTTCGGTCTCTTTTATTTATTTTTATTGTTCTGCTGTGCGCTGCTTATCTTTCAACGATTAACGCAGTTCCCATACCGCCGCCGATGCAAAGCGTTGCAAGACCGTACTTGGAATCCTGCTTGATCATTTCGTAGATCAGCGTGATGAGGATTCTGCAGCCGGAAGCGCCGATCGGGTGTCCGATTGCGATTGCACCGCCGTTGACATTTGTCTTTTCCGGATCTAAGTTGAGGTCCTTTCTGACTGCCAGAGACTGTGCAGCGAAAGCTTCGTTTGCTTCTACCAGGTCCATGTCCTCAATCTTCAGACCTGCTTTGTCCAGAGCCTTCTTGGAAGCCGGGATCGGACCAACGCCCATGATGGACGGATCAACACCTGCGGAAGCATAGGATTTGATAGTGCAAAGCGGCTTAATGCCTAATTCATCCGCTTTTTCCTTGCTCATAACGACAACTGCAGCACCTGCATCGTTGATACCGGAAGCGTTTGCTGCGGTTACGATACCGTCTTTCTTGAACGCGCCTTTTAACTTCGCAACCTTTTCGATGGTTGTGCCGAATTTCGGGAATTCGTCTGTATCGAAGATGATCGGGTCACCCTTTCTCTGCGGGATTTCTACCGGAACGATTTCATCTTTGAACTTGCCTGCTTTGATCGCAGCTTCTGCTCTGTTCTGGGAGATAACGGAGAACTCGTCAAGCTGTTCTCTGGTCAGACCCCACTGCTCCGCAACATTCTCAGCGGTGATACCCATGTGGTAACCGTTGAATGCGTCCCAAAGACCGTCGTTTACCATCATGTCCACCATCTGGGTGTTGTTCATTCTTGCGCCCCATCTTGCTGCCGGCATTGCGTAAGCTGTCGCGGACATGTTCTCTGCACCGCCTGCAACGACGATATCAGCATCGCCTGCTTTGATGATCTGTGCAGCCAGCTCTACAGCTCTCAGACCGGAACCGCAAACCTTGTTGATGGTCATAGCCGGTACTTCGATCGGCAGACCCGCATCCAGTGTCATCTGTCTTGCCACGTTCTGTCCAAGACCGCCCTGCAGTACTGCGCCCATGATAACCTCATCGACCATTTCCGGCTTGATGCCTGCTCTTTCAACGGCTCCTTTGATGGCGATCGCGCCTAACTTTCTGGTAGGCACGTCCTTCAAGGAACCGCCGAAACTGCCGATTGGTGTTCTTGCTGCACTCACGATTACAACTTCTCTCATTTTTATGTATCCTCCTTACGATAAAAAAATACTTGTGTTTTGCTCTTACAGATATTTAATCACACAATAACATAAAATGCAAGCAGTTTCGTTATTTTTTTAACGAAATCTCTTGTATTTTTTACTATACATCTCCTCAGCTATATCTTACCGAACTTCCGCTTAAAAAACAAGCCCCTCGCGAAAAGTAGTTTATTTAACAATAGCCGTATACTTCTGTGCCAGCTTCCATGGCTTGTAGGACATCTTCGTCAGCCTGAGATTCGCCAGTCCCATATCCTCCTCGCGGTTGACATACACCGTTTCCTCCGGCAGGCGCAGACAGAACTCATGGTTGATTGCCTGATACAGACCGCGGATGCGGTCATCCGCTTTTTCCACATGCACCAACACCGTCTCCTTGCTGTTCGTTCTGGCAAACTCCCCGAGCGTCACCGCCTCGATCTTGCCATGGATGCGAATGATGCCGGACAGCAAGCCCTTGCCGACGAACTTGAGCAGCTCGCGAATCGCCTCTGTCTCCAGCTCTAGAATCTCCTTCCAGTCCTCCGGCGTCTCGCCCAGCTTGTACGCGTTCTTGCTCTCGATGTAGGCCATGACCTCCGGTACGTTCTCCGGCGTCACCTCTTCATAGGTGAACTCGTAATTTTTCATAAACTGGTTGAGATGGTTCTTCTTCGTATGCAGCTTGCGTCCCGCCAGACTCACCAAGTCCTCCTTGCGGTAAATGTAGTCGTCATCATCGCGGTCATGCTCGATGAACAGCGCCCCCTCCTCCGGGAAACATTCCACAAGCAGCGGCACCAGCGATTCCGGCACCAGACTCAGCTCCAGCTTCTGTCCGTTCCCCGCGAAAATCTCCTTCGCCGTAAGCAGCGTTTCCCGCAGCTTGGGTACCTCGTAGCTGCCGGTATTGGTCAGTGGGAAGGACATGAAATATTGCTTGTCCTCTTCCGGATCGAGATTGCCCAGCGCCCCGATGCAGAGGTAATCCCTGATGATCTGCCAGCTGATCTGATGCGTGTTGCGCCAGATGTAATTGGCGATATAGGTGTGACTCGACGATTGATAGTCATAGCCGTCAAAATAGGTGTTGAGCAGGTCGATCTGCTCTTTGTTCAAATTATCAAAAGTGTTTTCAAATATCATAAATATCGTTTTTTGTTTCTGTTTTCTTCCTTTCTGTGTCCGTGCCGCACACGCCTCAAACTGCGCATGCTCCGCGGGGGATGAACACGCGGCACACAATGTCTTCTATTCTCCGTCCGACCGTGCCGCGCGTCGTCCGCCGCGCGGTTTCGGTAACGCGAAGCCTACTTTACAATCGCTGAAATTGCCTTGAACTCCGGTGCTTTCGCACTGCCTAAGAGCTCGTACAGCACGCTTTCATAAGTCGTGATGACCACGCCCTCCTGCGCGAGTCTGAGGATTGTCCGTTCTTTGTTCTGCGGATTGCGGGAATCGATACAGTCCGTAACCAGCGCCACGCGGTAGCCCTCGCGGATCAGATCCAGCGCCGTCTGTTCTACGCAGATGTGCGCCTCGATACCGGCAAGAATGACCGTACCTTTCGTGCTGTTCTCCAGCGTTTCTGCGAATACCGGCTCGCCTATGCAGCTGAACGAGGTCTTATCGATCGGTTCAAATGCGCCCAGCGCCTCTGCCACAGCCGGAACCGTCGGACCGAGACCCTTGGTGTACTGCTGTGTTACCACCGTCGGAATCCCCAGCGCTTTCATGCCCTGCACCAGTCGAATGACGTTTTCTTCAACGGTTTTTGGGTCGGACATCGCCGGCAGTAATTTTGTCTGCATATCGATCAACACGCAGATCGCGTCGTCTTTTTCTATCTTCCAGGTGTGTATCTGTTGTAATAAACTCATTTGATTGCCTCCCATTGCTTTAATGTTTCATATCCCTCGTAATCGTTCAGATCATATTTGATGGCCGAGACTGTGATGTAACCCTCGCGCGCCAGTTTGGTGTCCATTTCATCAGTCCAGGTCTCGTCCTCGACCATGGTCCCCGCGTAGCGATAGGTTACCGTTTCGCCGCTATCCATCGCCTCGTAATACCACTCGTCATACTTGGCATTCCCCAATTGTGCCGCCCGCATACCCTTGATTTCACATTCTGCAAGATCCGGCGCGTTGATGTTGATGAGCGACCCGGGTGCGATATGCGCGCAGGCATAAGGCAAAAGCGCTACCGCCGCCTTACATGCAGCCTCAAAATGCTTCGGCGTGTGCGAGGTGACCGAAACCGCAACCGCCGGGAGCCCCAAAAACGCGCCCTCCGCCGCCGAGGATACCGTACCGGAATACATCGTATCGGTGCCTAGGTTGGCGCCATGGTTGATGCCTGTATAGACCGCATCCGTATGAATGCCGCGCTTCTTCAAAAACAAGGTGCCGAGCTTGACACAGTCTGCCGGCGTGCCATCCACCATATACGCCTCCTTTGCAAAAGGATATGCCTCCACCTTGCTGAACACCACATCCTTGTTGATGCTGATCGCATGGCTGTAAGCGCTGCGCTGTCCGTTCGGCGCGATCACATATACGTCGTGTCCCGCCAGACTGAGCGCTTCCGTCAGTCTGGCGATTCCCTCTGCTTGAATGCCGTCATCATTTGCCACTAAAATATTCATGCCTCTATTTCCATTACCTTTCCGATCGCATCATGGATCACAAGATCCGCCTTGCCGTCATAAGGCGTTGGCTGCTTATTGATCAATACTAAATGTTTACCCCGAAAATAGCGAATCAAACCCGCTGCCGGATACACTGCCAGCGAAGTACCGCCGATGATCAGCGTGTCCGCCGCCTCGATCGCCCGGATCGCGCCCAGCATACAGTCCTCATCCAGCGCCTCCTCATACAGCACCACATCCGGCTTGATGATGCCGCCGCACTGCGGGCAAATCGGGATACTGCCGCGGCAATGCGCCGGATTCAGCGTATCGTCGAGATCGTACGCCGCACCGCAGTCCATGCAGTGGTTGCGCAGGATGGAACCATGCAGCTCGTAGACCTTTCGGCTGCCTGCCTTTTGGTGCAGACCGTCGATGTTCTGCGTGACGATCGCCTTAAGCTTGCCCTGCTGTTCCAGATATGCCAGTGCCAGATGCGCCTGATTCGGCTGCGCGTCCGGATAAATCAGATTGTTTTTGTAATAGTCGAAGAACGTTTCCGTATGCTGCACAAAAAATGTATGCGAAAGGATCTCCTCCGGCGCATAGCCGTACACCTGTTTGGCATGGTACAGCCCCTGTTCCGAGCGAAAATCCGGAATATTGCTCTCGGTCGAAACGCCCGCGCCGCCAAAAAACACGATATTTTGACTCTCGTCGATGATTTCTTTTAATCTCGCGTCCATCTTACCCTCCGATTTTCTTGTCTTTTTCTTGCTAACAGTATACCATTTATGCTAAAATTTTGGTAGTCAAAAGTTTTTGTAAAATTCGTGAAGTTTGCAAAATTTGTGAAATCTCACAACCTAAAACAAAAGGAGTTTCTGCATCTATGAAAAGCAAAAAAAAGAAAACCGCACTTGTGCTGGGCGGCGGCGGTTCCCGCGGTGCATATGAGGCCGGCGTCTGGCAGGCGCTGACGGAACTTGGGATTGAAATTGATATCGTAACCGGCACCTCGGTCGGCGCCATCAACGCCGCGATGGTCGTACAGGGTGACGTCGATTTGACCGCGCAGCTATGGCGGGAAATCGAAACGCACATGGTCTTTGATGTGCCGGAAGGCAGCCAGCCCATCGAATATGCCCGCGAGATCGTCTTCCACCATGGCGCAGGCACTTCTCGTCTCAAAGAGCTGCTCGACACCTATATTGATGAAAACAAGATTCGCAGCGCCGCGATGGACTACGGCATCCCGGTCGTTTCCCTGCCTGCTTTTGAAGCGCATTACCTGTTCAAAGAGGATATTCCCGCCGGACGCCTGACCGACTACATCGTTGCCAGCGCCTCTGCCTTTCCTGCCATCCACAGCTATGAAATCGACGGCGTGGACTATATCGACGGCGGCTATGCCGACGAAATTCCGGTCAATATGGCGATGCAAAAAGGCGCAACGCATGTCATCGCGGTCAACCTCAAGGGCATGGGACTCGTCAAATACGACAGCATCAAGAAAGCGCCGAATCTGGTCTACATTGAGCCGAAATGGGATCTTGGCAACATTCTGATCTTTGACCGCGCCAACGCGAAGCGCATCATGCGTCTTGGATATCTGGACACTATGAAAGCCCTCGGACTGCTCGACGGCGATTCCTTTGCTTTTGCCAAAGGCACGTTCGACAAAGCAACACTCAAAGCTGCCGACGCCTGTGCCCGCGTCTTCGGTCTCGACCCGCTCATTCTCTATACACGAGAGATTTTCCTCGAAAAGATCTCATCGTCCGTACAGGCTGCGCATGCCGAGGCGAAAGAGGCATTCGAGCGTTACAGAAGTTTTTCGGGACTTGCCGGATTGCCGAATCCCAAAGAACTGCTCGCGGATTTCAAAGCCATCACCGGGCAGCATATGCCGATTTTCCTCATTGCCTACAGTCTGAAAGAAAAAGGCACAAACAGCCTTTTCCTCAGCCGCGCCGCCCTGCGCCTGCTGCCCGAGCAGATACATGCCGCCAGATTTTTGGTGAAATACGAGCTGGTGTAAGCCGCAGGCGCAGGGTGCGCAGCCGCGCGTGTGCAGTCGCACGATCAGTGCCCGCATCCTGCCCGCGCCCGGTCTTTGCGCTGACCTCAGCCTTGCTCACGCCCGCCAGCGCCGGATCAATTCTTCCACCAGCCCATCGATCTCACCAAGCGGCAGTTGGCTGTAATAGAAGCTCAAGGCGCTGGTTTCCTGGTCGGTGATTTCCGACAGCGGAATCATCTGTAAGCCGATGGATTTTGCCTCCGCGCAGAGTCTGTCGGCGTTTTTTTTCGAACGGACGTTGACCGTCAAGTTGATGCCCGAATCGGTGCTGCGCGGCGTCACGATTTGTCTGCCATGTGCCGCGAATGCCTGCAGCACTGCGTTCAGCTTCTGTGCGTACAGACTGCGCAGCTTGCGGATTCCGGTATAATAATATCCGTCCTCCATGAAAAACGCCAGCGTCAGCTGCTCGGCCTTTGAACAGGTCTGCGTGTATTCGTTCTTGATCTCCCGGAAGATCTGCGCCATTTTTTCGGGCAGCACCATGTAGGAAATCTTGATCGCCGGAAACAGGGTGGACGAGAAGGTGCCGAGGTAAACGACGCACTCGTGACGATCCAGCCCCTGCAGCGCCGGGACCGGTTTGCCGAAATAGCGCAGCTCGCTGTCATAGTCGTCCTCGATAATCAGGCTTTGATTTCTAACCGCCCAGTCGATCAGCTCGTACCGTCTGCCGACCGGCATCACCGCGCCCGTCGGGAACTGATTCGACGGACTGACGTAAACTGCTGACGGAATATTGGTCGGCAGCTTGTCGATTTCGATGCCGTCTTTGGCGACCGGAATGTGCGAAATCGTAAATCCTCCATCTCGAAACATGCTTTGTACCGGCAGATAACCCGGCGCCTCCAGCGCGACCAGACGGATATCCATCTTGCGCAGAATCCTGCAGAGATGCCCTGTGATTTGCTGCGTGCCGGCACCGATGACAATGCGCTCCGGGCTCGTCGTCACGCCGCGCGAGTGATACAGATATTTGGAAATTTCAAAGCGCAGCGCCGCCTCGCCCTGCGGGTCGCTCTCATACAGCAGCAGCTCTGAATACTCGTTAAAGACGCGCGCCGCGCACTTTTTCCATTTGACAAAATCAAAGCAGCTCGGATCGGTGCGGTACGGGGAAGACTTGGCGGTAAAATCGCGGATATCATAGGCTGCGGCAGATTCGGCTTTCATGCCGCCGGGTCCCGCTGTCGATGCCCCTGCCGCCGTCCCATCCGGCGCGGTCCGCACACCGCGTCGATTGCTGCGCACCGCGGCGCTATCGGTCTGCCCGGCTTCAGCTTTCCCTTGGCTCCGCATGACCGCGTTGCCTGCCTCCACAGGTATGGCGTGCTTATCTCCCTGTGTGCCCATGCCGTCCGGCACCGGTCTGCCCGGCATGTTCCGCGCATCTCCGCCTGCCGCGGACATCGCAAGCGGCGCGATCTGTGCCACAAAGTAGCCCGCTTTGGGCTTGCTGACGATATAGCCCTCGACAAGCAGCTGATTATACGCCAGCTCCGCAGTCGTGATACTGATGCCCAGATCTGCCGCCGCACTGCGCAGCGACGGCAGCTTTTCACCGCAGACCATCTCCCCCTGCAAAATGCGTGCTTTGATGGTATCATACAGCTGTAAGTATAAAAATCTTCTTGATGTGTTATCTTCCTGCAAATATATCGGCTTCATTTTCACCTCTTTTCCAATCTGTATCTATAAAAATAATTCCGGTTGAATATTTTAATCATAACACATCTGCGGTATAATAGCAATATAACATCAAGATACTCCACTTGCAATCCATACGCGTGACTCGCCTTTTCTTCCAGTGAAATTTGTCGAAAGGCACTGCGCAGCACTTTTCCGAATCGTGATTTTTCTCGAGTTATCGGACGGATTGAAATTTGCCGAAAAGCATCACGCAGCATGAAGCCGTGCGTGTAGTATCACAAAAATACAGATCGTAATCGAGGTGACAAGGATGAGAACTTCCGACAAAACAAATACTATCGTTATGACAGCTATGATGATGTGTCTGGTCTTAGTAACGACCTATACCTTCAAGATCCCGACTCCGTTCCAGGGCTATGTACACCTAGGTGACGCAATGATTTTTTTAAGCGTCCTCATCGTCGGCAAAAAATACGGTGCAGTTGCCGCAGCTTTCGGTTCTGCCCTTGCAGACCTGCTCGGCGGCTATGTCGCTTTCGCACCATGGACCTTTGTGATCAAGGGTCTGATGGCTATCGTCATGGGCTTATTCATCGATGCCATGGTCCATCGTAATAAAGCATCGCTCAGAATCGCAGGCGTGCCGCTGATCGAAATCCTCGGTATGATCATCGCAGGGCTTGTGATGGTGCTCGGCTACGGCGTTGCCGATGCAGTCCTTGCAGGCAACATCATGACAGGCATTTTGAGCATGCCTGCAAACTGCGGTCAGTTCGCAGCCGGCGTGGTCATCGCCAGCATCCTTGCCGCCGCACTATACAAGACCCCTGCCAGAAAATACTTCACCTACAGATTAGACGAAGTAAAGTAATCGATTGCAAATCCATCCACGCAAAAAGCCCCGCGCGCAGCAAACGCCGGGGCTTTTTACGACATCGCCAATTACGGCTCGACGGTCACAAATTTGATCGGCAGCGCGATCTGGGTCAGGTAAGCGTCCTTATTCGCGCCATGGGTCGGCGGACCCTCCATATAGATGTTGCGAAAGAAACCGTGTGGTGTCATCCGATGCTGCTTTGCATAGGCGAGTAATTGCGCATGCACCTTCGGAAAATTTTCATATGCACCGCGGTAGTAGACGCAAAGCGCAGATGCAATCGCCGGAAACTGTTTGATTTCGCAGCCTTCACTCTCTGCTGTGACCGGAATGACATACATACCGCTGTCCGGCTCGTCAATCGGCATTTGAACACACATTTTGTTTTCGATATCCAGGCTGTAGTCTGTGATCGCTTCGATATAGCACTGCCGCAGCTCTGCGGTTTTTTGTGCAAGCGTTTTCCCATGAAACGGTCTGCAAAACGCGCGAAATTCGGGAAGTGATACCTGCAGCACCTCCTGCTCTGCCAGATTTGCCTGGCGCAGGCGCAGGTGCGCGATGTACTGATCGATTCGGTTACGCAGTTGGGTCAATCTGTCAATCTGCGTATCAAGCTCGCCCGAATCATTGAAATATTCTCTAATTTCATCCAGAGAAAGTCCCAGATTCTGCAGGGTGCGGATCAGACGGATATGCACGATATTGTCTGCCGTATAGTAGCGAAAGCCATGTTCGTTGCGGGCAGTGGCAGGCTCTACCAATCCATGCTCCTCATAGTTGATCAGAATGCGGCGCGTGATGCCGACCGCTTTGATCACCTCATTCATCCGAAAAAGCTGTTTGTTGTCTTTTTCTATCATAAGCGCTCACTTTCCCGGTCTGGTTCGACCGATTTCGAAAAAAATTTATGTTTTTTTTGCAATAACACTTGACTTGAACATCGGTGTCTAAGG